>Ga0164318_10001327_pt1 | contig 21785 bp, 8 predicted proteins | sample GuaBasSedimGuay9_FD_113734 | JGI IMG/M metagenome (GOLD analysis project Ga0164318, IMG submission 113734) | Subseafloor sediment microbial communities from Guaymas Basin, Gulf of California, Mexico - Guay9, Core 4571-4, 0-3 cm | ecosystem: Environmental > Aquatic > Marine > Hydrothermal vents >... | reverse complement strand
GGCTTGCTCCAGCGCAGTGCGGTAAGCGGCATTGCGCTTGATGCGCCCTTTGGTGTACTGCTCTTGCAATTGGGAATCTCCATTCCCCATCGCCACCCGCTGATACACCCCAAGAGAAGAGGCTGCCAACTGCTCGAAAAAGGCCGCCCCGCTCTCTGCTAACATCTGATGCAGATCAAGGCTGTTGCCAATCGACAGCGACAACTGATAAAGGGCTTCCACACGCTCTGTTTGTTTTGTGGTTGAATCACTCATAACGTCTACCCTGATTAGTTTAATTCCACGACTGCTTTTTTAATTTTCAATGCACGACCTAACTCGGAAACGGCCGTTTTCATCGCCCCTTGCACCGTTTGCGCCCCTTGAATCTTCTGACTAATTTCGTTAATCAGCCGTTCACGCTCGGCACGTCTTTCCGTCGCTTCAAATTGGCGTACATTTTGTATGGCAATGCTGATCGATCCAGCCAATGTGACTAACAGACGTTGATCGTCCTCACCGTACCGTCGATTTTCATGGAAACTTTTAAGGGCAATCACACCAATCACCTCGCCAGCAGCCAACATCGGGACAGCTAAATAAGTGTCTGGAATACGCATGTCCCCTTCTAACACACCGCCCCGCGCCAAAAATTCTTCCTCTGCGCTCTCGTTATGGGTGCTGTTAAAAATAAGCGGCCGTTTTGTGCGAATCACTTCGGCCGTAAAACCACCGTTCTTATCAGCCAATCGGGATGGGATATGCTGTATGCCAACATCTGGGTTGTAAAAATAAGGAAAAACCATCATTCGGGATGACGGGTTATACAAGGAAAAATAGATGCCTTTAGCCGCAAACGCTTCTTGCAAACGGGGTCCAATGCTCGCAAACAGCGTTGATAAATCAAGATGCGTAGAAACCATCTCGCTAATCTCATTCAGCAGGAGTAATTCTTCACTACGTTCTTCCGTCTGGCGCAAAGCGTCCTGTGTGGCCGTGAATAAATTCAAGTTTTCCAACGCCAATCCAACATGATTAGCAATACCAAACAGCAGTGCAATATCCTCTTCGGTAAAATCGTGGAATTGGTAATTTTGCACCGACATCACACCAATCGCCTTCGCCCCCGCCATCAGCGGAACAAAGGCCATGTTAGACGGCCGTTGATTTTCATCATCATCACCGCCAGTCAGCAATAAATTCTGATCCTCCGTTTCCCTGTCCCAGAACTCCTCTGGTGTGTAGTTCACATAAATCGGCTTGCCGCTCTGCCAAACTTGTGTCGTCTCTACTTTCGGATCGACTCCCATAGGAGGAACATCGTGTATCACCTCATCATCATAGAAATAGGGGAAAATAAAATGCTTATGCGTTTCATCATACATCGCAATGAAAAAGGTGTCGGTGACAACAACACGGGCGACTTGTTCGTGAACGGCCGTAAACAGTTCGCCTTCACCAAGCTGTTGCGAAACGACCTGCGCCACCTCGTTGATGACCGCCAACTGCTCGGCTCGCTTATCCAATTCCTGACGACCCAACTCAGTTGTCTCTAACAGCCGCGCCCGTTCCAGCGCGTCCGCTATCTGACGTGATAAGCCGTCCAGCAGTAGTTGCTCATCCGCCGTTAGTGGCTCGCCCGATGGGTTACGCACGTCCAAATAGCCAATCGTTTCCGCTTGCACCGTCAGGGGGATGGAAACAGGAATATCAGCATCGGGGAAAACGGCCGTTTCTGGCATCGTCGCCGAATTCATATTCACAATGTCGCGTGCAATCGGCTGCACCTGTTCGTTATCGAACATATAACCCCGAATCTGCCGATCTTCATCTGACAGGAACGCCTGCCAATTTTCACGCGCCATCACCTGTTGTAATTTATTTAAGTTTTCTAACGCTTCTTGCCGTTGTTGATATTGACGCGCATTTTGAAGAGCAACGGCCGTTTGTGCCGCCAACAGCGTAAGGATACGCGCATCCTCCTCATCAAATTGCCCAACATCAGCCGCATGCATGTCCAAAACACCCAACAATTCATCGCCAACCAACATCGGTATAGCCAATTCACTGCGCGTATCTGGCAATAGTTCGTGCGCCATAAAATGGGCATCAAGCTGCACATCACTGCTTATAACACTGCGACGTGTTCGCGCCGCCCGTGCAACCAGCGACCGTTCCTGATGCAAAGAAATTGAAAGAACTGCACGACTTTCAGCCGCCAACATCTGCTCGGCAGCAGAGCCAGCAACGGCCGTTAATGCCAACTTTTCTTGTACTACATCAAACAAAAAGATATGCGTATGATACAAATCAAACCCATCACTTATTGATTCAACAACAGTATCCAACAGTTCACGCAAATCTAAAATAGCGGCTATATCTACACTAACCGTCGCCACCGTTTCCAACTCAACCGCCCGCTTCAACGCAAGTGCCTGCTCTTTTTCCAGATCAACAGCTAACTGGCGCTCACGTTCCATCCGCTCCTGCAATAGAATCTGCGAGCTTTTGTAATACAATTCCTGCTCGGTAAGCACTTCATTTAATCGTGCATCTATATAGCTTTGTAAAAACAATTGCCGATAATGATGAAGCGTTGCCTCCGCCCTTTCCCCCACTCCTTCCAGCATGACAACCGCTCGATCATGCAGCTTATCTATCAAAAGAACAGCGACCATAGGTGACAACCCATCACTCGCCAACGTTCGCACATGCGCCTGCAATTCTGGTTGAGAAATCTGTCCACTGACATATTGAATAAACACATCAATAATTTGCTGACTGGTCTTGGGAATATGGCGCATTGATCCCAACGCGGCCGTATTATCAAAAATATGACGGCGTAATTCGCCTGCCATTAGTTCAATCAGCATATCCGTTTGAGCCGACAACTGTTCTATGCAAATTGGTGATAAAACAGTCTCAGGGTTTCTCGATTGGGTCATTAGCGCACTCATAAGCTCTCTCTTATTTACGATTGTGCAGTAGAGTGGTTCAATCTTGAAGATTGAACCACTCTAAATCTAAAAAGGGTTATTTCTTGCCGTAGTCACAAGCAAAGGCAATGTGTTTTACTAACTGGAGTCTGGCGAAAATCAAATCTCAGTCGAGTTGTAGGGGCGGCTCGCGAGCCGCCCCTACTGGAGAGAAATTTCAAAAACGCCAGTGTCCAGTTACTAACCATTGACCAGTATCAAAAGAATTATTTCTTTTCTAAAATAGCGGCATAAAATTCTAGTTCTACACCTTCGTGATCTTCTTCGGTAAACATATCGCCGATACCTAGCCACTCAGCAATAGGTTTATAGCCATTCTCATCAACAACCCACGGCCCCATAATCTCCTTCGCCTGATCGAGCGTGATAAATTCAAAGTGCGCCCCCATCTGATCGAACATAGCCAGGAATTGATCCATCTTGGGCGTTGTCATCTCTGGGTTTTTGCTTTCAAACGTGACGAAAATTCTGCTACCAGGTGCAGCCCAATCATACAGGTCTTGCATCAACTTTATGTTTTCTTCCATAGAGAAGAACGATGTTACCGCGTTAACGACAAAGGCAATTTTACGATCATCACCAAAAAGTTCTTTTACAACGGGGGAAGACAAGATTGCTTCTACATTACGCGCATCTTCCTGAATGTAACGGGCATTGGGGTTGCCATCCAATAGTTCTGTGCCAAATGTCACCGTAACGGGATCATTATCCACATAAATCACTTTAGAATTAGGCACTAAAGAGTGAAGGTGGTCGGCGGTGGGCAATCCAGAACCGAGATCGATAAATTTATTGAATCCCAGTGCTTCCATCTGATGTGCGCCTTCACGAATAAATTGGCGCAAAATATGCACCCATTTTTTCGTAGATGGGACAAGGCTGAACATATATTCAGCAGCTTGGCGGTCTGCTTCATAATTATGGTGTCCCCCTAATGTATAATCGTATATTCGACTCGCATTAGGAAATTCACTCTGTGCATTTTGTTGATCGGTCATACTGATGTACTCCTTTACATGACTCATGGGCTGGCTTCTGTTTCACCATTTAGTGAATGCCAACTAGTTTTGATTTTGGACTGTTTTATAAAACCATGACAAGCGTATTATCTGGATAATAAAATAGTCCTTTCTAATTCTGTTAGTGTCATTAGTTATTCGCCACCTTTTGTACTCGGCAAATAAATTCGCTGCTACGATTGCAAAGTCGGTCTACACCGACTGAGAGCCAGACCGCGTAGGCGGTCTTCGCAATGAGTAGGCGCGGTTTTAACCGCCAGCCAACAAGTGGCTAATAATTCATGACACTAACTAATTCTCCGACTGTCCATTTTCTACTGACGCAAGCGCATCAGCTTCATCGGGTTCAGTCAAATAAACATAAGTTTGCCATCCCAATGCGCGTCCAATTTCTTGGGCGGCAATACGCAGGATGGATTCGGGGTCAACGGCCGTGTTGACCTGACTGCTAATTTCGCGCATGGTTTGCTCACGACGGGCGCGTTGCTGTGTGGCCTCAAACTGACGCACGTTCTGCACCGCTACACCAACTGTCCCCGCCAACGTGCCTAACAAGCGTTGATCATCTTCATTATAGATGCGTTGTCCCTCGCCATGATTCGAGCCGATGCCAATCGCACCTACAAGATCATCACCGACAATCATTGGTACACCCAAGAAAGAGTTAAGCGAAGTGGCGCGGTCGTCACCTAAACGGCCGCCTTGCGCGGTGTATTCGTCGGCAGACCTGCCTTCGCTGTTAAAAATGAACGGCTTGCGCGTCAAAATGACCCGCTCTGTAAAGCCGCCATCCGCATCGGCGTGACGTGAGGGGACATCAAGATCGCCTTCCTCATCACTGTGGTAATAGGGGAAATCAATCCGCTCATCGGCTGGATCATACAGGGCAAAAAAGATGCTGGTGGCAGCTAATGCGCTCTGAATACGCTGCCCAGCAGTGCTAAACAGTGAATCCAAATCCAGTTGAGCAGATACAATTTCGCTGATTTCGTTGAGCAATGCCAATTCGGAGGCGCGTAAATCAAGGTTTTGCCGCCCTAGTTCGGTCACTTCCAACAATCGCGCCCGTTCCAGTGCCTCAGCGACTTGGCGTGCGGCTGATTCCAGCAATAGTTGCTGGTCGTCGCTCAGTGGCTCGCCAGATGGGTTGCGTGCGCTCAAGCCGCCGATGGTGATGCCTTGTACAGTTAATGGGGAAACGGCCGTTTTTCCCTCCGCAAACACCTCATCATCACCCTGTTCAACCGCCTGTACCGTATGCTGATCGTACAGATACCCTTGCACAGTTCGGCTCTGATTGGTCATAAACGCTTCCCAGTTCTTGCGGGAGACAATCTGTTGTAATTGGGTTAAATCAGCCAACGCCTCTTGCGCTTCCTGATATTGCGCCACATTTCGCAATGCGGCCGCGATCTGCGAAGCCAGCGTTAGCTGTACATTGATGTCAATGTCAGAGAAGTGGTTCAACTCATCGGAATGTAAGTTAATCACACCCAGTAATTCGCGGCCAAGAATCAGCGGTACGGCCAAAATGGCGCGGGTATCTGGCAAATCAGGCATGGCTATATAGCTTGGTTCAAGCTGCACGTCGTTGGCAAATAGGGCTTTGCGCTGATGGGCGGCGTGCGAAATAATGCAGGTTTGCTCATCTACAGATATGGTGGGCATATCGTCTGTGGAAGGATGGTTTTGGGGGTCAGAAACGGCCGTTAATCGCAACATCCGCGTCTGTTCATGCAGCATGAAAATCTGCACATGGTAAAGAGTAAATTTTTCCCGCATCGCGTCCGCCACAAATTGCAACATTTCATCACGGTTCATCAGACCAGCCGCCGAACGGCTGATTTCTGTCACCAGTTGCAGTTCACGCGCCTGTTTGGCAAACGTATTTGCCGTGCGCTTGCTCACGATAACATTTGCCAACGTATTGGCAAACAGCGACGTCAATTCTGGCTCATACACACGCATCGGCTTTTGGGAGAATAAATTATCAACAGCCAGCCAGCCGATGGGCTGCTCGCCATCCAATAATACGGCCGCAATTTGCCAACCATGCCCGACAATGTCCCCTTCGTGACGCAGATCTAACGCAGGGCTTACCTGCCGCCCCTGCCGAATTTTCACGATGGATGCCGCCCATGAATCGGTAAATGGAATTTGGAAATGGTGGGCATCATACACGTTCCCATCTTGCCCCATTCCAAATGTTCCCATCATCAAATCGCGATCTTCGTCAATCAGCCACAATCGTATGCGATCAAACTGTAATTTTTCACGTCCAACGGCAACAGCCTGTTCATACATCAGTTCTAATGTATCCAAACCGCTCAAATCGGTGCTGATTTCATGGAGAAGTGTTAATTTAGCCTGAAAATCGCGGGCAGATTGTTCGCTGTTTCTCAGCGCCGTTGCCGCCGCATTACGCTCGGTGATGTCGCGCATGGTAATGCTGAATCCAGCCACATTGCCGTCAGCATCATAGTTAATGCCGACCGTCTCTTCCACTGGTGTCAATGTTCCGCCCCGCACTTGCAACATCGCTTCTGTAGACCAACTGCCTTGCTCGATGGCAATCGGCAAGCCAACCTGCATCAGTTTGGCCGCCTCTTCTGGCGCGTACAAGCTGCTGCTATTTATGCCAGAAATATCGTGGTCGGCTGGCAGTCCCATCATCTGTAGGCCAGATGGATTGATGTATAAGGCGTTGCCATCCAATGTGCCTACGCCAATAAAATCAGGGTGGTTTTCAACAATACCAGCCAACAATCGCGCTTGCTCGGCCAGTCGTTGGCTTTCAATGGTGACAGCTAACAAGCTGGAAATCTGAAGGATAAAGCCGACATCAATGGAACGGAAAGCATCTTTCTGTGTACTGCCGATATTAAGAACACCAAAGGCGGTCACGCCCATAGAAAGCGGGGCGGTTATGACGCTTTTGATATTATTACTCTCCCATCGTCCGCTGTCGGCAAAGTCGGATAACGGCCGTTCATCGGGCAAGCGTATCATTCTATTTTCAGTAACGGCCGTTCCAGCCACCGTTGCCGTCACTGGCAAAGATTTCCCAACAGCCACTGTCTCAGTCATCCCGCTCGTTGATACAACCTCAAGTTCTGTTCCCAAATCAGACAGAAGCAGAATCGCAACACGATCCGCCTTCATAAGTTCCATCACATGCGTTCCCGCAATGCGATACACATCTTCCAAGTTATTGGCGACCGTCAAAGATGCGCTTAACTCGTTTAATAACGAAAGATTGCGTGATTGCTGCTCACTGGCGGCCAATGTGTCGGCTAACACGACCTGTTGTTGTTCCACACGCTCAAATGTGCGTGCATTTTGAAGTGCGAGTGCGGTCTGGGTGGCGATAGCTTGCAACAACCCAACCGTTTCATCATCAAACACATTAACAACATTATGTTGAATATCTAAAATACCCAACACCTGCTCACCAATGGCGATGGGAACGGCAATTTCACCTTTCGTATCAGGCAAATCGGCGTTATACAGCCAGACGTCATCTTGCGTCACATCGTTAATCGAAATCGTCTCGTTATCAAGAGCCGCACGACCAACAATCCCTTGTCCCATTGGCAATTGATGACCAGCAGCCAACATCCGTTGCCCAACCTCGCCGCTGCCGCCACGCAATTCAAGGTATTCGCCATCATTATCAAGCAAAAACAGTTGGGCGTGATAGTAGCCAAAGGCATCAGACATTTGACGAACAACTTCTTCAACCAACTCTTCTACAGAGACGATGGTGGAGAGGGTGCGGCTGACTTCGGAACTGGTCGTCAATGCTTGTGTACGACTGGTGACGCGATCTTCCAATGAACTGATAAAGTCGCGCAGTTGATCGGTCATACTGTTGAAAGCAATAGCCAGTGTGCCAATTTCGTCTTTGGTTTCAACAACGGCGTGTCGTTCAACGTCACCTTCTGCGATGGCAACGGCCGTTTCTGTCAAATGGTTAATCGGTCTTGTAATCCAACCCGCCGCATACGCCGCCACACCACTGCCAACCACAACGGCGATGATGCCCAACACCACACTGGCACGTTCCAACACCTCAACCGCTGCAAACGCCTCCACATACTCCTGCTGCACGGTAACCGCCCAATTCAGATCATCTATGGCTGGTAATTCACCATCTGTCTGCATCTCCGCCAAGACCAATATGCGCTGTACATCATTGACCTCAGCAATAAGTAATTCACCTGGATTTGCGCGTAACTGTTCTAAATCCATTCCAACTGCTGTTGGTCGCAAAACATGGCGATTAAACCCCTCATTAAAGGTGGCTATTCGATCATCAAAAATGAAAATCACCCGCCCTGTATCGCCCAAATCATGCATCAATGCCAACAATGATTCTAGTGCAAATGATGTATACAGCACGCCAACAACACTATTTGTATCGGCCGTGTAAATGGGCAAGGCGATGGGAATAACCATCGCCTCAAGCTCGCGGTCATATTCTGGCTGCCCAATATAAATATCACCGGAGCCGTCGTTGTACGCCGCTTGCCACCATTCCGTATCTGCATATGCGTATTGGTCGGGTATGTACGTTGTCCCAGCCAACGCTCCATATTTATCTGTCACCATCACGCCTAAATAATCAGGAAATAAGTATTGAAATGTAGCCAATGTACGCGAGGATGCGTTACGCAAGATGGGTGCTACCAAAGTAGGATCTGATTCCCATCGTGATTCAATATCATTGATAACAGCCAGCGCATCAGCTTCATCCCCATATTCCACATTTTGGTTGCGTATCAAGCCGCGCAAGGTGCTGTCTAACCCTAATGTTTCCAACACACGCACCTGCTGTATCAACAGTTGGCTGGCTGTCGCCGCGTCTGATTGACCAAGAAGGGTCAACTGTTCCCCTAATCGGTAGGTTAATGATTGACGAACGATGCTATTGCTAATCACTGTTGTCAACATAACAACGAGTGTAATCAACATAACAGATGCTGAAATCAGCTTGCCTTGCAGCGTGAAGTTAGGGAATTGAATGACAGCCATCACAAGAGCAAACGTCATCGTGAGAAGCGCACCAAGATAAACGATAGTCGTATCGGTCGTGCCAAGCACATTGCGCGTAAACGGCCAGTACAGATCGGCAAGGATGATGAGGATACCTGTAATCGTAATCAGAGCGATGCCCCTCGCCATCTTCCCGGCTGGCAATATCTGACTGGAAATAATAGCAAGTATGGCGATAAAGCTAACGGTGAGCGGCAGTCCAACAGAGGCGTATATGGATACCAAGTATAAATCGAGGGCGTAAATAGTAACGGCCGTTATTGCCATCGCCACAACGGTCTTCCCTTTTTTAGCAAGATAGGCAGCACCAAACATCACAACCCCGACAGCCACGCCCGCAACGGCTTCAATAAACCGTTCATCGTTTAATAGTGCCATCGCTAAAATCAGTAAGGACGCGCCCCCGGTTATGGCCGCAAGAACAAGTAGAATGATAAACGCACGTCGATTACGTTTATCCTGCACGTCTACTTCTTGTGTTGGCTGTTGTTCAATTATTGTCATAATCTGTTACCCAACGTCTTTAGCATCTACGCTGCTATCCATACTCACGGTATCATCTAAATAGGCAAATATCTCTAATCCCATCGCCTGACCAACTTCTTTAACGGCCGTTTTCAATACAGATTCTGCATCAACGGCCGTGTTCACACGGTTCGTAATCTGGCGCAATGTTTGCTCACGCCCCGCCCGCTTCTGCGTTTCATCCAGCAAATTGCGATTTTCAATGGCAACAGTCGCCTGTATACCAAATGCGGTAAGCAAATCTACCTCTGCCTGCGAAAAATCAGGTTGATCAAGTTGATTGATAGCCGTCAATGTTCCCAAAATTTTATCTTGATAAATTAGCGGCACAACGATAAGCGAGCCAACATCATGTCCCAAGCGATATTCGTGTGCCATTGCGCTTTCGCGCTCATCACGCATAAATTTAGGTGCAAAAGCGGTCTTGCGCTCGCGCAATGTCCAGCCGCTCAACCCGTTCCATATATCGCTAAAGCTAACATCCAGATCAACCTTTTCGCGCCCCACACCGCCAGCGACAGTATGCTCCACGACCTCTTCATCTACATCACAAAGCAATAAAAGCAATTGATTGGCATTGATAGACTCTGCCGCACCATCGGCAATTATGCGTAATAGCTCCGTATTGGTTTCAATGGTTGGCAATACGCGGCCAATGTTGTACAGCGTTTCGGTATGGTGACGGGCTTGCTCAATTTCCTCAAAGAAGCGGGCGCGTTCCAACGCCTCTCCAACTTGTGTGGAGATGGAGTCCAGCAACTCCTGGTCAGCCTTTGACAGACTGCCCGCATCGGCTCGTATAGCAATTTTGCCAATTTGTGTGCCGCGCACGCTCATGGGCATGATGATGTGGTCGCTGTTGTCGATTTGTAAACGGCCGTTTTCCGTCATTACCTGCACCCCATCGGCCGTTGCCACATACCCATCCTGCTTGGCAAGCGTGCGCCATCCTTCCTGCGCCGCCGCCCGTTGCAGCGCATTCACCTCATCAAGCGCGATCTGTGTTCGCTCGTACTGTTGCGCGTTTTGCAACGCAATCCCAATTTGCGTCGCCAATGTGGTGTAAACAATCACCTTCTCTTCAGAAAACGCATATGGCATTACCGACTGCACATCCAACACACCTAACAATATGTCACCACTCTGCATCGGGATGGCTAACTCGGCTGCCACGTCGGGCAGTAAAGGATGGGAAACAAAATTAAGTTCTGTTCTAACATCGTTTAGCACGACAGGTTGACGTTGCAATGCGGCACGGGCAACCAATGAATAGGGATTATTGATATGCAAAGCGTGTTGATTGGCAACCAATTGCGCCCCAACTTCACCAGCACCCACCGTTGAAAGCAGTTCCTGATTCAATTCATCCAAAATAAGGATGTGTACATGGTAAAGGTTGAATTTCTCTTTGATTAAATCAACCGTTGTCTGCATTAAAGAAAGGGGGTCGCGCATGGCAGAAACGACAGATCCCACTTCTGTCACTATTTGTAGATCCTCATTGTTCGCCTGTGTTTGCGCCAGCAAAAACTGTGTTTGCAAATAAGCAGTAATACGCTGCCCCACACCACCGATTAACATGCTGTCTTCATTTTCAAACTCGTAAATCGGATCATATGCCACCGTAATATGACCAATATGGCGGCTCTGCACACGCATTTCCTCAATAATATGGCGTGGGTTTTGCCCCGCATCAGCATCGCCATACAACTGCCCATCCCACGAAATAGAAGCGGTACAACCCTCTGCATGGCTCATCGCTGTCGGGATTTCTGTCGCTGCCCACTCTAAAAATTCAGGGACAGGGCTGTTTTCTTCAATCTTGCGCCCAATACCATTAAACAGGTCAAGTTCTGCCAACCGTTCCTCCAGCATAATTTCAACTGCTTTAATTTCACTGATGTCCGTCGAAATACCAGCGACCGCATACGCCTCCCCTTGCTCATCAAGCAGTGGAAATTTAACAGAAATGTATGTGTGCATTCCATCTTCATGGGGAATATCTTCTTCGGAAGTGATGGTTTCCCGTTGCGCCAACACGGCAAGATCATTCTGACGTACAACATCGGCAATATCGGCTGAAAAAATATCGTGATCAGTTTTACCACTGACTTCGTCGTTACTGACATTAAACAACTCTTCATACCGTCTGTTGACAAGCATGTATTTGCCGTCCGCGTGTTTGATGTAGATAACGGCCGTTGCATTGTTAATCACACCACCAAACAACGCCTCGCTAGATCGCAACGCCTCTTCCGCCAACTGTTGACGTGTAAACAAGAGTGCGTTTTCAATAGCGGCGGCTATCTGACTGCCTATCGTCTCAAAGACAAGTACGGCTTCCTCATCAAACCCGCCTGCTTTGGCGTGATGCAACACCAATGTACCTAATACGCGAGTGCCTACCAGCAAGGGGACGACAATCTCTGATTGCGTGTCGGGCAATAATGGATGGGCGCGATAGGTGGGAGAAACGGCCGTTTCCATATCCAGCATCGCCCGTCGCCCCAGCACCGCCAACCCATTACTGGATGTCGATCTCACTGGCAATTGATGCGACCGCGCCAGCAGACGTTCACCGACTTCCCCAGTCGCCGCTTTCAGAATCAATCTATCACCATGCAACGTAGAATCCAATAGATAAATTTGAACATGATACAGCCAATACCGCTCCTGAATCATATCAACAGCGTGCCGCATCAACGGTTCAACATCACGCATCTGGGTGATAGTGCTGCCAATATCGGCGATATTAAGCAAATCATCAGCACGTCTGCGTGCCTGCCCATCCAATTCTGCTGACAGCGCAATCGACTGTTGCGACTGCTCCTCTGCTAATTGACGTGCCTCTGTCAAGCTATGCACAATGACATATTGCAAAGCGGTAATGATGGCAAGAATAATCGTCCAACTTACCGCATACGCATACGGAATCATCTCCCGTGAAACGAGCAATCCTGTTGCTTCTAAATAAGCAAAGCCCCACGCGGCGATGACACTCATTCCCGTGATTACAAAGGTGACACGCCAACCCAGCAACATTGCCGTAATCAGGATAATAATGACATAAGCGGCGATGCCTAAATTTCGTGCGCCGCCAGTCAGCAGCCCCAGCATCGTCAAGATCACCCATACCTCAACAACAAAAACAAGACTGATAGCGCGGACATACCCCTTTCGCATGATAAAAATCAGGCTGGCATTCAACGGGACAGACGCAAGCAATAGCAACATCGGTGCGGATGTGAGGGAACGAATGCCAGCCAATACCTGCCCAGCAACAAGGGCAAACGAGCCTATCATAACGGCAATCAGAAAGCCGTTTAAGAACGCAGCCGTGCGCGTCTTTTCAATATCATCAAAAACAGGGGGTGCCAATAGTCGTTTGATTTTTTCAAGCATCAGCTTTGCCCTCCATTTGAGGTGGATGCAGTCTCGGCTGTATTTTCCAGATAAGCGTACACATCTACCCCCAACAGTCGGTTAATTTCGCGGGCGGCCGTTTGCAACACAGTTTCAGCGTCAACGGCGGTATGCACACGCTCAGAAACTTCGCGTAATAGCCGTTCCTGACGAGCGCGGGCGCGGGTCTGTTCAAACAGTCGCGCACTTTCCAAAGCGACGGCCACATAGTTAGCAATGCTAACCAACAACGAGAGATCGGTTTCATCATATTCGTCATAGTTATAACTTTGGATAGAAAGCGTACCTGTCACTTCCTGCCCTGTATGCAATGGTGCATACATCACCGATACGGTCTCTCTATTATCATTTGTGCCAATAAACAACTCACCCCGCTTGCGATCTTCCACCACTTCTTCTGCTGTAAGATTATTCAGAATCGGCTCGCCATTTTGCAAAACACGATAGCTATAACTGTCTGGATGAAGCGGCAGCGGCTCCTGATGGGTGCGTACATCCTGTTCATAAATGAGGGGATACTCCATCAACTCCGTCTCTGCGTTGTAAAGCATGATGTGGAATGTGCCAACATCCATCAACAGCTTCATTTCCGTGTAAATGGCTTGCAGTAATGGTTCAACATCCACCTGCTGGGAAGCAATTTGGGCGACACGATTTACCGTTGCCATCTCTTCACTGCGCCGTTTGGCTTCGGCAAGAGCTTCTTCAGTTTGTTCAAAAAGGCGTGCATTTTGCACTGTCGTGGCTGCCTGAGCAATGATGGTCTCTGCTAATCGTAACTGATCTTCTGTAAATTGTGTGTTGGCGGTCTTAATGTCCAAACCAACTGTACCAATCAGTTCCCCACCAATAATCATTGGGAAAACGGCAACCGCTTGAATGTTCTCTTTACGGAAAATGCCATGTGTAACGGCCGTTAATGGACTACTCTGCGCGTCAGCCACAAACGCATATTGGCGCGTATCCAATACACGTTGAGTCAACAAATTCCCCTCAATGGGGATGACTAAGCCTTCCAAATCCGCACCCGCTGGATAGGACGCGGTGATGATGAGATTTTCACGCGCTTCATCAAGCAATGTGATGCTGGACTGGGCGATATTCAGCACAGAAACAAGCTCTTCGGCCACAATGCGAAGGCTTTCTTGCAAATCTAATGTTTTTGAAATTTTAGCGACAATTTCGTTAAGCTGTTCCATCTCGTGGCCGCGTCGCTGTGCCATAGACAGCGCGTTTTCTGTCTGGTTTTCTAATCGCAACGCTTCGATATGGCTGCTCAACTGGGCGGCAACTTGCTCTAGCAAAACGGCCGTTCCCCCATCAATCCCATTCTCCGCTTCCACCGAAAGGGAGCCAATTTTCTGCCCGCCAATGACGAGCGACTGAGAAACGGCCGTTTTCAACGATTCCAAACTATCCGCTTCTTCTACGTTCTCTTCTATAAACGGCGTAACTTCATTGCCATCATACTGATACCCATGCGCCAACGCCTGCTCACTTTGCTGTTGATATGAATCCCAGCCTTCGCGGGTCATGCGGCGCAATGCGCGTTCCGCTTCGTTGCGGTAACGGTCTGTTTCATCCAATAAGCGCAAATTTTCAATGCGCTGTCCTACCTGTTGCGCTACCAAATCAAGCAATTCCTGTTCGCCATCTGTCCACACCCGATCTTGCAGACCAACGATTTGCAGGCTGCCGACCTCTTCTTTATTGACTAAAACGGCCGTTTCCATCCCATTTTCCCCAGCCGCCAACGTCGTCAACTCCTCATCCAGTAATTTCGTTTCAATTTGATCGTAACGATAAGCAATATGCTCGCGTCGATCAACCGCATCAAGATACGCATCCCAATTTTCATGCGTCAACAGACGTGATTGCGCTTCAATTGAAGATTGCACCTCTTCTCTTTCACCAAACAGTTCTGCATTTTGCCAAGCGATGGCTAATTGCGAAGCCAACACATCAAAGGTGATGAGGTCACTCTTTGTCAAAATACCAACTTGATCGGCCTGCATGTTCAGCGTGCCAATTAACTGCCCGCCAACCATTAACGGCACTACCATTTCAGAGCGTGTGTATGGCAATAGCTCATTGGAACGGAACATCAGATCATCACGCACATCTTCAACAACAACGGCCGTTTGTTCCGCCGCCGCCACACCATTGATCGAGCCTTTACCGACAGGCAAATAGTGGGCGCGCCGCATCAACTCTTCACCAACAAGACCCGTACCAGCCTGAATACGCAATGTCTTCCCCAAAGCGTCCACACGATAAATTTGTGTGTAATACAGATGGAACCGCTCGCCGATAAGATTAACGGCCGTGTCCAATAATTCACGCCGATCTGTAATCTGCGTCAAGCGACTGCCAATTTCGGCCGCCAACTCCAACCCATGCGTGCGCTGGCTCACCTGCAACTCCAACGAACCAACCAACGTCCGCAATCGCGCCGCCATCTCATTAAAAGCCTGCGCCAACGCCCCAATCTCATCTTCTGACTCAACATCTAATGTCACATCCAAATTACCAGCAGCAATTTCTTCAGCCGATGTTGTCAACAAAATAATAGGATTGGCAATTGTTTGACTAAAAAAAATGGCAAGACTGGGGATAAGCAATAAAGCAATCGCCAAGATCGCCAAGCCGGGGGCTAACGCAGCGTTAACAGGAGCTAAAACGGCCGTGTTTGATATAGAATTTGCCAAATACCAACGCGGACTTGTCTCGCTGGGAATCATCACTGGCTGGTACGTCAATAAATCAAGATCGGTTTTCAAAGAACCCGTTTTACCCGCCAACAACAGATCTCTCAATCCAGGAAAATCATCAACGATAGTGATTTCCATTTCTAAATCCCGTCCCCATCGTTTATCTTCATCAGGGTGATATAAATAGTATCCATCTTCATCCACTAAATACGTCGTCACCTCACCTTCACCCAAAATATCCAAAAAATTCTGCGCCAACACATTGGTGACAAATACACCTCGTGTTTCACCATTAAATTCTACTGGCGTACCATAACGAAGCATCGGCTTATACGGAATCTCAATCGCTCCATGTTCCACATTCAAATCGAGCGGCGAAATCATCAACTCACCTGACGATAATTGAATCGTGTCATCAAAATAGTAACGTCCCGACTTATTCTGCAAATCTACCGCCTCGGCAACAGAAATCACGCCATCAGCACCACGATCAACCCGCGCGATCTCCTGCCCCGAAGCATCAATAAACCGAACCTGATCATATATTTGCCGCGTCTGGGCGATAATGCGTAATTCCTCATTCAAATGAAAAAGAGCTTCCTCAATCAATTCGGGGTCACCATCATCTACGGCTTCCAAATACGTTTGAACAACTAACGATTGTCCCAAAAATTGAATGTCTGACTCGGTCGTACCTAAAAAGCTTTGTATCTCGCCTACCTTCCCATCACCGTCAAACAAGTTATGGATAACAATGTCGGCGTTTAGTTGGGTCGTGATTTGGGAAACAAAGAAAATACCAACAGCTGCCACAATCACAACGGGTATTGCCATAAGAACAACCAGCAATTTACTCCGTAGCTTTAGAAAACGATATCGAATGCCAACAACTATCATCAGAATAATCGCGCCAATCCCCATCGCAATAATAGGTGTGGGAGATACCGTTGGTGTAGAACGCTCAACTGGCCCCCACCAATCCAACAGTACGGTAAAGATCATGAAAAGTGAGCCAATGATAATGAACGTGTTCGCCTTTTTCTCAGGCAATCCCTGTGTGGCAATAGCGATGATCAACAACATCACCACCAAAGCAAATAGCGTTGCTCGCCCAGCAACCACAAAAGGAATACTCATCGTTGATGCCATCAACCCAATGAGAATAAGGCTGATGCCAAGTGATGACCGCCCCCGCCGACACAACCAAATGCTGACAAGTGCAGCAATTACGGTTGCGCCCATTGCAATGAGCGGCAACGCCCTCTGCCAGTCAGCAAGCCCATCCATCGTCAGCAAATTTCGCACTGCTCCCAGCCAAGCAACAGACATGATGACAGCAACGGATATTGATATCCAAAACGGTTCACGCGCCTGATTTGTAGTTATCTTTTGTTCACTCATAATAGCCGCTTTATCGAATTAACAATTGACAATTGATAATTGACAATTGTTAATTGACAATTAAGTTGTCGGAGTGGAGATTCATTTAATCCCTAAACTTTGGAAGGTTTTATTTAATCTCCATTCCTAAGATTTATTTCTATTGATTTCCGCAATTGCTTGTTGCACACCCAACGATTCACCCAATTCATGGGCGGCAATATGCAACACACTATCCACATCCGTCGCCATCTGAATTTTCTGCCCGATGAGGTTGGCGGTCGCTTCCCGATCTGCCCGCTCGCGAATATCCTGATACAGGTAGATGTTTCGTAGAGCAACGGCCGTTTGGTTAGCAACCGATTGCAACAAGTGCATATCATCCTCACCCAATCCCCCGACCTCACTATGTTGAACATCCAGCACGCCCAACACATCCTCTGTAGTAAATGCGATTGGAATCGCCGCCTCAGAGCGCGTATCAGGAAGCAATGAATTCGGCTGCCACTCATCATCTTGCAACGTATCGGCGATCAAAATCACCTCATTATTCACGGCCGCACGCCCAACCAAACCAACGCCCACCGGCATCTTATGCCCGCCGCTCATCATGCTCAAGCCAGCCTCACCAGAGCCGCCAACCATATTCAGCTCATTTAATTCCTGATCAAGCAGATAAATTTGCACATAGTAATACCCAAACGTCGCCTGCGTCACCTCTACCACCTCAGCAACCAATCGTTCCTGATCGAGGATGGTAGAAATATCACGGCTAATTTCAAGTGTTGTTGCCAATGCCAGCGTCCGTTCTGCTACACGATCTTCCAGTCCAGACATCGTGTGCTGAATTTCATCAGCCATATTATTAAATGTAACCGTCAACTGACCGATCTCATCTTTGGTTGTCACCTCTGCCCGTGCATCCAAATCACCAGAAGCCACCGCTTGGGTTGCCTCAATCAATCCTGTAATCGGACGAATAAGCACACGGCCGAAGAGAGCAACCACAATCGAAGAGATTGCCAACGCGGTCAACCCCAACACAATCAATCCCCGCTGCTGTTCATCCACAGGTTCTAAACTGGCCGCAAGCCCCTCTTGAGCGACAACTGTCCAGCCCAAATCAGCGATAATTGGTAAATTGGCAGAGGTACGCAAATCAACCTGACTGACCAACTGGGAACTATCGGCAAATTCAACAATGGCGTAAGAGTCATCTTTCACCGCCGCCAACAGTTCAACCGTTTCTGGTGATAAATCAAGTGTAGAAAAAGTAGTCGCATCCAAAAGTTGATCACCAGGTAACAGCAATCCTAACTGACCTGTTTCACCCAAACCATCTTCGGCTGCCAGCAATGCAGCACGCAAATCACGCAAACTGTATGTTGCATGCAATGCACCAATTACACGACGAGAACTGCGCTCAAGGAGAGGGATGGCGATATCCACGTTAATCACGCGATTCACCGCGTCTACCTGTGGATCACTGATATACGTCAATCCACCAAAAACAACAGGCCACCACTCTTCGTCGCTATGATCGTAATGCTCAGTGCGGTTTGTGCTGGAAACCAACACACCACGTTTATCAACAATAAATGTCTCTGAGTAGGCGGGGAATGAGCGGCGAAATTGAGATAATTCTACAGCCAGCGTATTGTTCAACACTTGTTGAATCAGCGGGTCTGTAAAATCAGCCGTATGCCACGCTTCATCTTCTTCTGTTACTTTGTCAGCAATTTCTGTTGCTGTCTGCCCCAGATATTCATCATTATGTGTTTGTAATATCGACTGGAAAGCGTTATTAAAGCTGAACGCTTGCATCAGGCTAACTTGTTGGGCAAGTAAATCCCCGATATTTGCCGCTTGTATGTCAGCTACGCCATACAATGTATTGCCGACTGCGGTGGTAATGGTTTTGCTGGTGCTATTGCCAATAAAGAAAACAACACCCACGACTGCTCCTGTTATGACCAACACATTGGTAACAAACAGTTTGACGAGCAAGCTATAACTTGGGAAACGACGGATAGCAAAGTAAATAGCTACTAACATGCTGCCGAGTAAAAGCAGTGGCACAATAATATCTAATGGAGGAGGCAAGGGGGTGCGTGCATACGGCCAAAACAGGTCTAGCAATATCAGGCCAATGGCTAATGCAACGTCAGCAATCGTTCCCCAAATCAAATACTGGGGGAGTGTTTGTGACACAATAACGGCCGTTAATACGAAACTGACAACCGCCAACATCAATCCAATATCCAGTAACTGTATAGTGATACCATATACCGAAATCCAAATGATTACGATAATTAATACGCTGCCAATGGCAACACGGCCGTTTCTAATCAGCCATATATTTATCACCGCCACAATAAATATCATCGTTGGCAACAATGTCTTTACGAAATCCTGATCCCCTAGCAAGCGTACCACAAAAGAAGCCACGCTTAACACCAGTGTCGTGACAAGGATGACGATGCCGATACGCAACGCACGCGCCTTTAGTTCTGCTGCATCCACCGTAGGCTCTATCATTCTGCATCCTCCAACGAAACATGCCCATTCCCATTAAACATATCGGCATCATCTGGTTTTGTTATTCCAAAATCAGCTAACTGCACCGTTGCTTGCCCCGACCCAACAGAACGCCCAACCTCGCGTACTGCAATTTGCAATGCACGCTCCACTGTCGTTGCCTGCTGAATTTTCTGGTTAATTTCATTGATACGCGCCTGTTGGTCAGCCATTTCCCGTGTATCTGCATACAAGCGGGCATTTCGCAGGGCGATGGCAACTTGATTAGCGATGGATTGCAGCACACGAATATCTTCATCACGGATACTACCTGCGGCATCCTGCTGCACATCTAACACGCCCAACAGCACATCACCAACAGAAATAGGAACGGCCGCTTCTGATTTCGTCTCTGGCAGTAAGGGGTTATGGAACCAGTTTTCATCCTCAGTCACATCGGCGGCAACGATGGGCGTGTTTGTTTCTGCCACCCGTCCCACCATCCCTGCGCCCAGCGCAATGGCTCGCCCTTGTGCCAACATAACGCGCCCCGCATCACCCGTGCCGCCAGCCAGCATCAACATATCGCCACTCTTGTCTAGCAGATAAATGTGAACATGGTAGTAGCCAAATGTTTCCTGAATTTGTTCAACAACTTCTTTAACTAACTCTTCTTGCGTCAATATGGTTGACAGGCGGCGACTAACTTCGATACTGGATTCTAATGCTTGTGTGCGGGCAACAACGCGCTGTTCCAAATCATCAATTAGCACCTGTATATGCGCGGTCATTTCATTCATCGCAACCGCAAGCGTTGAAATCTCTTTAGGGCCGTCCAACGGGGCTTGTGCGGCAAAATCGCCATCTTGAATTTTAACGGCCGTTTCTTCCAATGCTGTAATCGGCTCCGTAATGCGATTAACGACAAAAATACTGACGACAACCGCCACCACAATTATCAACACAATCACCCCCGCTAATAATAGCGCGGCCATTACCGTTTCCTGCTGTGTCAATGCCGACAAACTCTCTACCACTACATTAAACGCCCTAAATTTCAACTTCATATCGGCCGTAGAAACAAAAGAGGGTTCACCAAACAAACCCGCATAACGGCCATCTTCCTCTGGAGGTGTAAATGTCATTCCCTCCAATACCACATCCTTGTCCATATGGGCGATCACGCGATCACGCACATCAACAACGTAAATGCTTATCCCCTCTTGCACAGGCACTTCAGACAGGAAACTCCATATCGTTGAAAAATCAACCTCTGCCACCAACACGCCCGTCCCCCATCCCGTTTCAGGATCAATTAACGGATGTGAAATCAGCATAGTCGGCTTACCGCTCTCCTCATCCAGTTGCGCGTCACCATAATGCGTATCCAAGGTGAGCAACGGTTGAGCATAAATGGGATCAGAGCGATCCCACGCTTCTCCATTCATTGGCGAAACAACTCCATCCAAAGAGACGTAAGCAAGCTCTTCCGCATTCCGATCAAGCAATGTCAACGAGCGAAAAGCGTCGTTATGCGTTAAAAGATGTTCCAGAGCCACTTCCTGCTCGGCCTCATCCATCGCTGTCAAATTCTGTACCTTCGACAAAAACGCCATTTCATCGGTAATGGTAGATACAAAATTGTCAACTTGCACGGCAACACGCTGCGCCAACACTTGCTGCAAAGCAAGCGCGTCATCCTCCCGTGCGACCATATTACGCGGCACCAACACAGCGACGATGATCAGCAAGGGAGCGATAGACATGGCGATATAAGAAAATAATAGTTGAGTGCGAATGCTCTTAAACATGCGTATATCTCTTTTCTGCTAAACGATATTGATGACTCTACTGAAAAAAGGTGTTGAAACCCAAAAGTTCAACTTTTTGTCTCGACAGGATTTATGCCTTATTGGGTAAAAGTCGAACTTTTTTCAGTGGACTCTATTGATGAGTATGATAATGCAAAAAGCCACGAAATAACGGTGTCGTGGCTTTTGTGGCGATGGAATTTTTACGGTTTTGAACAAGGCGGGACAGATGGGTGGCGTACACGGCAAACAAACGGCCGTTTTCGCCAATCGCTCTTTTTCGTATGAATTTATTCAGTAAGGTATCAACGCTATTCATATGTTCAGTTTCCCGTTTTTAATCAATGCTAAACGGCCGTTAGGTCAGTG
>Ga0164318_10001326_pt1 | contig 21786 bp, 21 predicted proteins | sample GuaBasSedimGuay9_FD_113734 | JGI IMG/M metagenome (GOLD analysis project Ga0164318, IMG submission 113734) | Subseafloor sediment microbial communities from Guaymas Basin, Gulf of California, Mexico - Guay9, Core 4571-4, 0-3 cm | ecosystem: Environmental > Aquatic > Marine > Hydrothermal vents... | reverse complement strand
GATACTACTGACGAGTTAATACACTTAGCTGAAAAAATTAATCCCCGTCCTTCAGAAAGAGAATTAGATATGCTTCTTTCTACTGGAGAACAAATATCTTCGGCTCTTTTAGCTATGGCTCTTCACAAGAAGAGGATACCGGCTGTTTCTTTTACTGGACCCCAGGTAGGCATAATTACTGATAAATTTCATACTCAGGCCAAGATTTTAAAAATAGAGGCTGAAAGAATTAAATCTGCTTTAAAAAAAGGCAAAGTCGTAGTAGTAGCAGGTTTTCAGGGACAAACCACAGAAAGAGAAATAGCTACTTTAGGAAGAGGCGGCTCAGATTTATCAGCAGTAGCCTTAGCAGGAGTATTAAAAGCAGACTTATGCGAAATCTACACTGATGTAGAGGGTATTTATACTGCTGACCCCCGAATTGTTAAGAAAGCTAAAAAACTTCCTTGTATTAGCTTTGATGAAATGTTAGAATTAGCTTCTCGGGGAGCCCAGGTGATGCAAACCCGGGCAGTAGAAGTTGCCAAAAAATACAATATAAAATTAGTAGTGCGCTCAAGCTTTTCTAATAAGGAGGGAACAATTATTATGGAGAAAAAACCTTCAATTGAAGAGCCAGTAGTAAGAGGGATAACCCTCACTGAAAAAGAAGCAAAAATTACTATCTGTAAAGTCCCTGATAAGCCGGGTATGGCTGCTAAAATATTTGAAGAATTGTCTTCAAAAAACATAAACATAGATATGATTGTTCAAAATGTAAGCCACCAAAGAATTACTGATATTTCTTTTACTGTAGAAAAATCTCAAGCCCATAAAGCCTTAGAAGCAACCAAAAAAGTTGTCAAAAAGATTGGAGCGGGTTTTGCTCTTTACGATGAAGATATAGCTAAAGTTTCAATAGTAGGCATAGGTATGAAAGCCCATTCAGGAGTAGCTTATAAAATGTTTAAAGCTTTAGCTCGAGCAAAAATAAACATTGAAATGATTTCTACTTCTGAAATAAGTATCTCCTGCGTAATAAGAAAAAAACAAGGTAAACTCGCAGTCAAAGTCCTTCATAAGGCGTTTAACTTGTAAAGAAATGAAGGGAAAAATTTATCTATATGATACTACCTTAAGAGACGGAGCCCAAACTGAAGGGATATCTTACTCTCTAAAGGATAAAATTCGTATAGCCAAAAAATTAGATGAATTTGGTATCCAATTTATAGAAGGAGGTTGGCCTTACTCTTCACCTAAAGAAAAAGAATTTTTTGATTACTTCAAAAAACACAAATTAAAAAAAGCAAAACTGGTAAGTTTTGGTTCTACAATCTATCCTAAAACTTCTGCTCAAAAAGACAAAAACCTTTTAAGTCTCTTACGGGCAGAAACAGAATACGTAACTATTTTTGGAAAAACCTGGGATCTCCACATAAAAGAAATTCTAAAAACTTCCTTAGATGAAAATTTAAGGATGATTTATGAATCAGTAAACTTTCTTAAGAAGAAAAAGAGAATCGTATTTTATGACGCTGAACACTTTTTCGACGGTTATAAATCTAATCCTGAATATAGTCTAAAAACTTTAAAGGTAGCTGAAGAAGCAGGGGTTGATGTTTTAATCCTCTGTGATACTAACGGCGGAACTTTAACTTCAGAATTAAGGGAAATTATAAGAGAAGTTAAAGATAAGGTTTCTGTCTACTTGGGTATCCACACTCATAATGATTGCGGTTTAGCTGTGGCTAATTCTATAACTGCAATAGAAGAAGGTTGTAGCCAAATCCAAGGAACATTCAACGGCTACGGAGAAAGATGTGGAAATGCTGACTTAACAATAATAATCCCTATTCTTAAATTAAAACTCAATATAGATGTAATCTCAGAAGAGAATTTAAAAAAACTTACCGAAGTTTCCCACTTTATAAGTGAAGTAAGTAATACTAAACATATGGATAACCACCCTTTTGTAGGGAGAAGTGCTTTTGCCCATAAAGGAGGAGTTCATATAAATGCAGTAGTAAAAAACCCCAAAGCCTACGAACATATAGAGCCAAAATTAGTAGGAAACCAAAGAAGACTCTTAGTTTCTGAACTTTCGGGGAAAACCTCTATAGTAGTAGCTGCCAAAGAGCTCTCTTACGAATTAGAAAAAAAATCTCCTAAGGCTAAAAAGATACATAGACTTCTTCAAAAACTGGAGAAAGAAGGTTTTCAATTTGAGGCAGCTGATGCGTCTTTTAAACTGATATTAGAAAGAGAGTTTAAAAGATATAAAAAGTTTTTCCAACTTTTAGGTTTCCGAGTAATTATAGAAAAAAGAGAGAATGGCAATCTTATTTCTGAAGCCACTATCAAGTTAAAAGTACAAGGAAAACTTCGCTATACTGTCTCAGAAGGAAATGGCCCGGTTAATGCTTTAGATAATGCTTTAAGAGAAGCCCTCTTAAAATTTTATCCTGAACTTAGCTCTATGCATCTCTCTGACTTCAAAGTAAGAGTATTAGACGAAGAAAAAGGCACTGCAGCTAAAGTAAGAGTCTTAATTGAGTCTCAAGATGAAGAGGAATCCTGGACCACTATAGGGGTATCAGAAAATATAATTGAAGCTTCCTGGGCAGCTTTAGTGGACTCTGTAGAATATAAACTTCTTAAGGAAACAAAGAAAAATAAATGACTGAAAATAGAAGAAGATTTATAAGATTTGAAACTGAAGACATTTTAGAAGTAAGGCCTCTTCCCGAGATAGCCAAAAAGATAAAAGTTATTTCTAAAGACTTTAGTTTAATCGGAATCTGTTTCTTTTCTGAATATCAATGGGAAAAAGGCCAGGTTCTTCTTGTTGAGTATTTCTTACCCGAAGAATTGGAGCCAGTAAAAATAAAAGCAAATGTAGTCTGGGCTGAATTTGTGGATGAGAAAAAAGGCTTTCTGGTAGGCGTGGAAATTCTGGATATTGAAGAAAAAAATGCTGAAAAGTTCCTCCATCACTACTTTAAAAAGGTAAAAGAAAAATTTTTTGAATAACTCTTCCTATCTTTAATATTTACTTGAGAATACTCCTAATTCGTGATAAAATCCCTTCCAATAGTAGATAATTTAGATTTAGTTTAATAAAAAATTTCTGCGCCCGTAGCTCAATTGGATAGAGTGTCTGGCTACGAACCAGAAGGTTGGGTGTTCGACTCACCCCGGGCGCAATTTCCAAACAGAAATAACAAAATTTGTAAGAGCAGAGAATATAAAAGAAAGGCAGGAGCATAATGAAAATATTAAAAATTTCCCTTATTATATTGGGGGTTCTTCTTCTAATCTATTTCCCTTTATGGATATTCATAAATTTAAAAGGAAAACAATTGTTTACCGAGAAAATCAAAGAATTGACTAAAAGAGAAGTAAAAATTGAAGAATTAAAATTTAAGCCTCTTTTAGGAGTAGAGTTAAGAAGCTTTTCTACTGAGGGCTTAGACTTAAAACTTCTTACAGTTTCAATAACCCCTTTTTCCCTATTATCAAGAAAATTAGCCTTCAACTTGGTAAAAATAGAAGATGCTGATATTAACATCATTAAAAAAGATAATATTATAAATATCCCTCTAGGATTTACTTCTCCTAAAATAAATCTTAAGAAAAAGGAAGTTTCAAAAAAACCTTTACCTCTTCAGCCTTCTCTTAAAAAAAATATTGGGATAAATTTTCTCATAAAAAATTTAAGCTTTAATAAATTAAGAATAAACTTTACTGATGAAGATTTTACCAGCTCTTTAATCTTAAATGGAGAGATTAAAAAATTAAACTCTTCTTTATCTTCGGATATATTTTTTGATATCACTGCCGACTTAAAAATAAAAGAATTTTTCCTCCCTGAAGACCTAACATTTAAAGGTTTTGTCAACTTTAAGAAAAAATCAATGTCCGCCCGATTAAAAATTAAAGAAATCCCTTATACTGCCTTTGCTAAATATTATCCACCTTTCTGGAAACCGGAAAATTTAGGGATTGAAAAAGCAAGTTTAGCTTTTGAAGCTTACCTTAAATCAGTAAATAATCTTCTAAATATAGATACCCTTACTCAGCTTTTAGACTGGGAGTTTCAAGAAACTTCTGAAGAAAATATGTCTTCTTTGGTGAAAATTGCTATAGAGTCTCTTAAAAACTCTGAAGGAATACCGTCTTTTCGTTATGTAATGGAGACTGAATTTGATAACTTCAAAATAGACTTTTCCGGTTTAAAATCTCAACTTCAAGAACAGATAAGAGGCGCTCCCTTAACTTATATCGGAAAAAAGGCAGTAAAAAAAGTGACTGGTATTGGGAAAGAAACTGCTACTAAAGCTGTAGAAATAACTACCAGAGCAGTAGGAGAAGTTTTAAGAACACCGGAGAGAGCAGCAGATATAATAAAAGAGACCGGAAAAATCCTGAAATCAATATTTACTTCTGAAGAAGAGGAGAAGGAAGACGAAAAAGAATAACCCTCGCTCTTTTAAATTTTGAAAGTTCGAAACTGATTTTTTAAAAAGGTGGGTGTAGCTCAGTTGGCTAGAGCACCTGACTGTGGCTCAGGTTGTCGGGGGTTCAAGTCCCCTCACCCACCCCAAACTCTTTTTAAATGCTTCACCTAGAATTGTGTATAAACGAAGTACTTCGAAAAAGGATTATAAACGAAGTAGTTCGGTTATTTTAAGTTATACGCTATGTATAAATATCTAAATAAAAACATGGCTCAGGGGATTAAACAATGGCTAAATCACAAAAAGTCCGTCGCCTTAGTGAGGCTAAGGTTAAGCTGGCTCTCGGAGACTGGCTGACAAAACTAGGCTTTCAGGTTTTTGATGAAAAGGAGAATAAAGACCGTCCTCAGTGGGGAGTGTTCGAGGTCGGGAACATTAACCGAGGAAAACGGCCCGATCTTGTAGTACATGGAAATCTTAGTGCCGCGCAAACCTTAAAGAAGGGAGTATATGTAGCGATAGAGATAAAATGTGGTTATAAACATCACGACATCTTAGATGGTTTTGACGCAATTTTGGATTACTTCAGCGATTACCTATGGGGTGCTGAATACAAAATTGGCAGCTTCCTGAAATAGGTGTGCTGGTTCTAAATCCAACTGATAAGCATAATGTCCGTTTGATGTTATCAGAGAATCCGTATCATTGGCGATTTGAAGCATTTAAACAACAACGACACAGCGTATAACAGGAGATAAAAGGCAAAATTTCATTTTGCTCAAATTGCCGTGGGTAACTTCTTTTATCCGCGAACCGTTATCTGAAGTATATTTTTTGGGGATAGTTCTTTTGATACCAAGTTTAAAATTGTTTGGAATTTTGCCTCGCCACTAGAAGATTTATCCAAAAAGAAAGACGGCAAGAGAAAAATGATTTTTTCTTCCTGTTTTGCCCAAAATGGAGGAGTAGGCTTCCTAACGAAAGCCGGGATAAACGCCCGTAGAAGTCTGCCTGTCACGATTAAGGCCTTCTGCTCAAAAATATAACTCTCCCTAAATCATATACTTATATTCTCTAGAGTCTTATCTCCCTAGCTTTAATAAAGAGGAAAAGTTGGTTCAAGAAGAGCAAAGTTTACTTTTTCCAATATTCTCACATTCTTAAGAATATTGGAATATTAAGGATATGCTCTCTGCCCGATAATTTCTGAATTTCATGAAATTGTGAAGTAATCAAACTAATTATCTTAACTAAATATGGCTTCTGAGAAAAGGATAGGAATTAACCCTCAGCATCAAAATATAAAATCTTAGAAAGAAAAACCTCTAATCTTCAATTGTAAAGTAGCGTGTTAAGATTTTACTGGATAGGCCAGGATAAATTTTATTTAACATTTTCAAAAAGACTAAAAATATCCTGTTACCGCAATATAATAATGTCACCTTTCTGCAACATAAAAGTATTCGGGTAGTTTAAGGTAAAATGCCACCTTTTAAGAAAAGGAGGCAGTAAGAATGAAAGAAGAATAGGCAATTACTCTGACCTTGAAGGAAGAGACAGGATATGAGGTAATTAGAGACAATTTGAAGAAGCTAATAAAAGTAAAAGAGGCAAACTTTGCGTCAGCCACTACCTAAAAGAGGAATTTATCCCTGAATGGAATAAGAAATTTTCCCGCCAGCCTGAAATAGAAAAGCCTGCCTCTGGATACCTGCCCAAAAAAGCAAATTTATCCTTTATCTTCTTCATAAAAGAAGAAAGAACTGTATATTCTGATAATACTGTATCCTGCAAGGGAATAAAATATCAGCTACTTCCTAATCCTTACCGAGCCAGTTTCGCCAAAACAAGGGTAGAAGTATTAGAACACCTTAATGGCAGAATATCTATTATTTACCAAGGAAGGAAGCTAAGATATAGAAAAATTGCTTTTCGCAAAAGTCCCGGAGAAAAGAGCATTTTTTTAGAAGAGAAACTTCTGGAAGGTGACATTTCTATTTTGCAAAAAAGATGACATTTTTATGTTGCAATAACACAAATAAAATAGGTATTGACAGAAAGTAGGGGGATGTTAAAATTTAACTATGGATTTTGAGAGAGTAACCCCTGATGAGATAATCCACAGAGGTAAGCGTTTATATAAACATCTACATTTCAAGTCTTTTTTTTCTATTATTATCCTCCTTTCAATAATTATTTGCCTTCCTACAATATTCTATACTGTTGAGCCGAATGAGGTAGGGGTAGTAAGAAGATTCGGTAAGTTTGTGAGGATAGCTAAGCCCGGTTTACACTTTAAACTTCCCTTTAGGTTAGAGAAAGTCAATAAGGTAAAGGTAGAGTATATTTTCAAAGAGGAGTTTGGTTTCCGAAGCGTCCAACCAGGAGTAAGAAGTGTATATTCACAAAAAAGTTATGACGATGAATCTTTAATGCTTACTGGCGACTTAAATGTTTTAGATGTAGAGTGGATAGTCCAATTTAAAATAAAAGACCCGGTAAAATTTCTCTTTAATATAAGAGACCAAAGAAAGACTTTAAGAGATGTGAGTGAGTCAGTAATCAGAGAGATAGTAGGAGATTATTCTTTTAATGAGGTTTTGACTGAGAAGAGGTTAGAAATAAATAACTTAGCTCAGGAAAAGATGCAAAATATTTTAGATTTTTATGGGAGTGGTATTCAAATAGTAACAGTTAAACTTCAGGATGTTAACCCACCTTCACCGGTCCAGCCAGCTTTTAACGAAGTAAACCAGGCTAAACAGGAAAGAGAGAAGATGATAAATGAAGCCTGGCAAATCTATAATCAGAAAATACCCAAAGCAGAAGGAGAGGCTTTAAAGATAGTAAGAGAAGCTGAAGGATATGCTCAGGAGGTAGTTAACAGAGCTTTAGGCGATGCCGAGAGATTTAATCTTCTATATTCGGCTTATAAATCAGCTAAAGAAGTTACTTTAAAGAGACTCTATCTTGAGAAGTTAAAAGAGATAGTTTCGAAAGCAGGAAAAGTCTATGTGTTAGACCCTCAAGAAAAAGGGATATTGCCTTTGTTAAAATTGAGAGAAGATGAGAAGTAAGCTGTTTTTAACTTTAATAATCCTTTTATTCTTATTTTTCTTAGGAAATCCTTTTTTTGTGGTTAATGAGTATGAGCAGGCTATAGTTACTCAGTTCGGGAGGCCTGTGGGTGAACCTCTTAAAAAGGCAGGATTATATTTTAAGCTTCCCTTTGTTCAAAAAGTTAATTATTTTGAAAAGAGGATTTTAGAATGGGATGGTTATCCTACCCAAATTCCTACCAAAGATAAGAAGTATATCTGGGTAGATACCACTGCCCGCTGGAAGATAAACGAGCCTCTGAAGTTTTTTCAATCAGTATACAACGAAAGAGGAGCTCAAGCCCGGTTAGACGATATAATTGATGCAGCAGTAAGGGATTTGGTGACTTCCCATAATTTAATTGAGATTGTAAGAAATTCTAATCGTTTATTAGAAGAAGCCAAAATTGAAAAGACAGATTTTGTAGAGGCTTCAGCGTTAGAGAGAGTTTCTTGGGGGAGAGGAAAGCTCAGAGAAGAAATTTTAAAAAGAGCTCAAGAAATAACTCCTAAGTACGGGATAGAGTTAGTAGATGTAAGAATTAAGAGAGTAAATTATGTAGAGGAAGTAAGAAGAAAAGTTTATGACCGAATGATTTCCGAGAGAAAAAGGGCTGCTGAGCGTTATCGCTCGGAAGGAAGAGGGAAGAAGGCTGAGATTGAGGGTCAAACTGAGAAAGAACTTAAGAAAATTCTTTCCTCAGCCTATAAGACTGCTCAGAAGATTAAAGGAGAGGCAGACAAGGAAGCTACTAAGATTTATGCTACTGCCTATAGCAAAGACCCTGAGTTTTTTGCCTTTTTAAAGAGTCTTTCCGCTTATTCTGAAAGCATTGATGAGGATACCACCTTAATTCTTACCACTGACTCCGAATATCTTAAATATTTAAAATCCAGTCAGCCTTCCCCTTAGAACTTTTTTGAGAAAGAGAACAGAGAGAAGGCCGGTATCATTTAATATTTAATTTATTTTTTAGTTATGTTAGAAGTAGTAAAATCAGCGGTAGAGAAAGCAGGGGATTTTCTCTTTTCTAATTTTGGCAATATCCGGCAGGTAATATCTAAAGGAGATAGAAATTTAGTTACCGACTTAGATAGAGAAGCCGAAAAAATTATAGTAGATGTATTGAGCAAAGAATTTCCTGAACATGGCATTCTGGGTGAGGAAGCTGTACGGAAAGATTTAGATAGAGAATTTCTCTGGATAATAGACCCTTTAGACGGAACTCATAATTTTATTCGGGGAATAGATATATTTGGGGTATCAGCAGGACTTTGGCACCGGGGAGATTTTATCTTGGGGGTAGTTTACTTTCCTAAAGATAGAGAACTTTATTGGGCTGAAAAAGGTAAAGGCGCCTTTAAAAATGGGGAAAGGATACTTACTTCCCAAGTTTCTGAACTTAAGAAAGCTTCAGGTTGTTTTGATTCTGCTATTCGCTACTCTCCTCAGGTTATGCTTAAAGTCTTAGGTGAACTTACCAAAAAGTGTTTTAATGTGAGGATGTTTGGTTCATCAGTAAGGAGTTTAACTTATTTAGCAGAAGGAAAGATTGATTTTACTATAGAATTTTATGACCGTCCCTGGGATTTTGCTGGAAGTGTCTGTATTGTCAAGAAGCAGGAGGAGTATTTTTCGACTTAAAAGGAAATACTCCTACTCCTAAGACTATTGGCTATGTAGCTTCAACTTCCAAAATTTACCCTCAGTTAAGGAATATCTTAGAAGTTTGTGGTATTTCTAATCCAGAATAAAAAGAGTAAATAGCCTTTGACCCTGAATTTTAAATAGAGAGGGGCTTTGTTTCTATTCTTTAAGGTATGATAAACAAAAAAGTTTTTCTCTTTCTCCAGATAATCTTTCTTATAGGGGTTTGTTTCTTTCTTCTGGTTAATCTTTTCTTTCCTTTTTTTAAAAATACTCAACCTCAACTAGAGATAACTCCCGATAAAATAACTTTTCCCGCAAAGCTTAATCTTAGAGTTAAGGATCCTTTAGTACTTATTAGTTTTGATACCCGTTCTTATATTGAATCTTTGAGATTATGGAGGAAGTATAGTTTTCAGAAAGCTTTACAGAGAAGAAGTTTATTTTTAGTACCTCTCCCTTTAGAGATAATTCAGGATTGGGTAATTACTAACAATATAGATTATTACCACGCTCCTTTTTCCAGAAGAATTCTTTTTCTCTTTGAAGGTGAAGATTTCTCTAAAGAAGTAGATGCTAAATTATTAGTTAAAAATTATGAGAAATTAAGTTTAGAAAATTTAACTTTTTTAGGCTTGGGGCTTAGAGAATTTTTAATGAATTCTTCAAAAGATAAACTTTTTAAATCCCAGATTTCTCCTGATGAATTTTTAGAGAATTTATTTTCTTCAAAACTAATAATCAATAAGGAATTTTTGCCGGAAAAGAATTGCAAGGTAAAAATAGCTATCTTTAAGTAATGCAAAAGTTAAGAGATTATTTAATTTGTATTTTATCTAGTCTTCTTCTCGTTTATCTTCAGAAAGATTTTATAGTTAATTTCCCTCTCTTAGAACCTTCCTCTTTTTACTATGGTAACTATTTATTTTTATCTTTAATCTTAGGTCTTTCTTTTGGATTTATTAGTTGTCCGGTGTGTGGGTTTCCTTTGAGTTTGTCTTTGGCTTCTACTGAAAAAAGATTACTAAATATTTTTCAGAAAAATATAGTTTTCCATTTAGGCAGGTTTTTAATTATTTTTTTCTATGCTTTTGTAGGGGGGTTGATTGTTCAAGCCTTAAATAGATTCTTCTATAATTTAAGTTTTCTTTTAGGAGGGATATTAATGCTGGTTATGGGGATAGGCTTACTTTTTAAGATTAAGGTTAGATTGCCTTTTCTTTTCTTAAAGAAAGGAGGAGTAAATCCTCTATTTTATTTTATCTTTGGTTTAAGTTTAGGATTTGCCTGTTCTTTGGAAGCGGTGGGATTCTTAGCTCCTCTTTGGGCTAAAGATGCTATTTCTTATTTTATGAGAGTAGTAGCTGGGTTTATCTTCTCTCTTTCAGCAGTTCTTCCTACACTTTTTATGAGCTTTCTGGTATATTTAGGGTTTAAGGGGGTAATTTTTTTATTCAAAGAAAGAGTGAGATTTTTTTTAGTTAATAGTTCAGGTTTTTTTCTTTTATTTTTAGGGTTATTATTTATAACCTCTTTTTTTAGAAGATGAAAAAAGTGCTGTATTTTTTGATATTTCTTCTAATTACTAATCTCTCCTTTGCTCAAAATAAATTTTTAAAGAATTGTTTTCCCCAGGCTGAAAGTTTTTTAAGGACTTCTCGTCCTTTTAAACATACATCCATTTATAAAGGGAGGAGATTGTTAGGGGTTTGTTTTTTAGCTAGTGAGGTTATTTCTAATACTCGAGGATTTTCCGGAGATATAGAAGTTTTAGTCTGTGTTGATAGTAATGCTGAAATAAGAGGAGTTAAGATTGTTTCTCACCAGGAGACCCCGGGTTGGGGAGATAAAATAGAAAGCAAAGATTTTTTAGACCAGTTTCGGGAGAAAAGTATTTATGAGAGTTTTTTAATTGGTAAAGATATTCAGGGAATAAGTTCAGCTACCATTTCTTCTCAAAGTGTGGCCAGAATAGTAAGAGAGAGTTCTTTAAGAGCCTATGAAGAAATTTTTAGAAATAGAAATTTCATTTTTGAGAACTTCTATTCCGCAGATATGGATATAATATTAGTGAGTATATTTTTAATTTTAGCTGTTGTCTTTATATTTAAAAGAATTGTTTTTTTAAGGATAATTTTTCTTTCTTTAGTGATAGTCTATTTTGGTTTTCTGAAAACTCTATTTATTTCTATCTTTAATGTAATTAACCTCTTAAAACTGCAATTTCCTTCTTTTCTGGAGAGCATTCCCTGGTATATCTTATTTGGTTTTAGTTTTTTAGGCACCTTATTCTTAGGAAGATTTTATTGCGGCTGGTTATGTCCTTTTGGAGCAGTTCAGGATATTATTTCTAAGATTCCTTCTAAAAAATTAAAAATCACCTATAAGTTAAATTCTCACCTCCTTAAAATAAAATATCTTCTTTTAATTTTAGCTTTAGTTTTTGTGTTAAAAGGTAAAGACTCCCTTCTTAAACTGGAGCCTTTTACCTGCTTTTTTAAACCCAATTTTAGTATATTTTTTATTTATTCTTTGGTTATTCTGGTATTTTCTCTATTTATACCCCGCTTTTTCTGTAGATACTTTTGTTTTGTAGGAGCTATTTTTGCTGTTCTTTCTAAACTATCTTTGCTAAAATATAAATTGAGGTGTAAAAAAGAAGGATGTAATCTCTGTAAAGAGAGATGCCCTTTGGGAATTATTGATGAACTAAGAAATATTAAAGACTCCGAATGTATAAGGTGTAATCTTTGCCAGAAGTGTGTTGCCGCTAAAGAGAAATGAAGAGAATTTATCTTTGGGGTATCTTGGGGGTATTTTTCTTATTTAGTTTTTTAAGTTTTTCCCAGGAAGTTTTTCATAGGGCTATGTGGCAGGAGGAATTTGGGGAGGGGAGAGTAAGGTGTAATCTTTGCCCTTTCAGGTGTGTATTAGGAGAAGGTCAGGTAGGTCAGTGCAGGGTAAGGAAGAATATAGGAGGAGTTTTATATAGTTTAAATTACGGGAAAATAGTAGCAGCCCACATTGACCCGGTGGAGAAAAAGCCTGTATTTCATTTTCTTCCCGGGACAGGAATTTTTTCTATTGCTACAGCCGGTTGTAATCTTCATTGTAAATACTGCCAGAACTGGGCGATTTCTCAAAAGTCTCCCTCGGAAGTTGAGTATACTTATATGAGGCCTCAAGATATAGTAGAATTAGCTAAAAGATATAAGTGTTCTTCTCTGGCCTATACTTATACTGAGCCGGTGGTCTTTTATGAATTGGTTTACGATACTGCTAAATTAGCCAAGAAGGAGGGGTTATATAATGTAATGATTACTGCCGGCTATATAAATGAGGAGCCTTTAAGAAAGCTCTGTAAAGTTATGGATGTAATCAAAGTGGATTTTAAAGGGTATAGTCAAGATTTTTATCAGAAAGTTGTTTTTGGAGATTTAAAAGTTATCCTCAGGAATTTAAAGATTATAAAGGAAGAAGGGGCCTGGCTGGAGGTAGTAAATTTAGTAGTACCTACTTTAAATGATTCTGAAGAAGATATAAGAGGACTTTGTTTATGGATAAAAGAGAATTTGGGTGAGAGTGTGCCTTTGCATTTTTCCCGGTTTTACCCTATGTATAGATTAACCAATCTTCCTCCAACTCCGGTTTCTACTTTGGAAAAAGCCTGGAGGATTGCTAAAGAAGTAGGTTTAAAATATGTTTATATTGGAAATGTTCCTGGACACCCTTATGAGAGTACCTATTGTCCTAAATGCGGGAAAGTTCTAATAAAAAGGAGAGGTTATCAAGTTTTAGAGAATAACCTGATAGGAGGGAGGTGTAAATTTTGTGGAGAGAAAATCCCGGGCATTTGGGAAAAGAAGGTTAATAACTAAAAATTCCATTAATTTATCACTCTATATCTTTGATTTCTATTCTGTTTTAGTAGAGTAGAAGGTAGGATAAAAGTTGAGAATTGTTAAGTTTTATGTTAAAATTAGTTGATGAACAAAAAAATTAAGTTATTAGTTCTTTGCAGAGAAAACGAAAATATTTCCGAACTTAAAACTCTTCTTAAAAAAATAAAATCTTCTTATAAATTCAGCACTTCTTTTTCCCAGGGTTTATCTTGGTTAAAGAAAGACAGATTCAGGATAATTCTTGTGGATATAGACTCTTTCTCTCTTTATCCTCAAAGAATAGAGAAATTCTTAAAGAGAGCAAAAGCTTACAATCCTCAGTTGTTGTTTCTTATAATTTCTAACCCTGCCTTTTTAAATCTTGCTAGGAAATTTTTAGGAAAGGGCTTAAGTTTTTATATTAAAAAACCAATTGTTGAACAGGAAATAAAGATAGCTGTAGAATACCTTAGTAGGTTTTATGAGTTGGCGGTTAGAAATAGAGAGCTAAAAGAGAAATTAGAGGCTTTCAACAAGAAGATTGAATCCTTTTCTCTAATTGATTTCTTAACCAGTTGTTATAATTACCGTTATTTATTAAAGAGACTTGAAGAGGAAATTAAAAGGGCTCAGAGATATTTAAGGAACATAAGTTTAGTAAGCATTGATATTGAGTCTTTAGTAGATATAAACGAAAAATATGGAGAAGATATAGGAGATTTGGTTGTTGTTCAGATGGCCAATATTTTAAAGAAAAGAGTTAGAGGTAATGATATTGTGTGTAGTGGGGGTGAAGGAAGATTTTATATAATTTTGCCTGATACTTCTAAAAAGGAAGCAAAGAGCTTTTCAGAAAGAATATTTAGCTATATAGCCGGTCATAAATTTGGAACAAAATCCAAAAATATTTCCCTGAGAGTGAATATAGGTATTGCAGTTTATCCTTCAGAAGGGATAAATTCCCCCTCTTCCTTTATAAAAGCCTCCCAGAAAGCTCTGGCAACTTCTAAACATAGCCATAACCCAATTACTATCTATAGTCATAAGCTGGTATTTAAAGGGGAGATTCAAGATGTAGAGAGCTTGCAGAAAAAATTAGAGTCTCTTAATCGGTTAGTGAGTGAAGGGTTGGTAGATATGATTCATGGTTTTGCTAAGACTATTGATGCAAAAGACAGCTATACAGGAAGACACGTAGAGGATACAGCTATTATTGCTGAGAAGATTGCTAAAAAACTTAAGCTTCCTCCTCAAGAAGTAGAGAATATAAAGCACGCAGCCATACTCCACGATTTAGGTAAGGTAGGGATAGAAGAAAAGATTCTCTCCAAGAAAGGCAAACTAACTCCTAAAGAAATGAAGAGAATTAAAAAACACCCTTTAATTGCTGCTCAAATTTTAAAATCTGTTCATGCTCTTTCGGGAGCAGTTCCGGCTATCCTTCACCATCATGAGCGTTATGATGGGAAAGGTTATCCTTATGGTTTGAAGGGTGAAGAGATTCCTCTTTCAGCAAGGATTATAGCTGTGGCTGATGTTTACCAGGCTTTGATTTCTGATAGGCCCTATAGAAAAGCTTATTCTAAAAAAGAGGCTATTGAAATTATAAAGAAAGAGTCAGGAAGTCAATTTGACCCTAAAATAGTTAAGGCTTTTCTGGAGATAGTAAAATAAACCCCTCTTTTTTAAAATTAGAAAATATGGGTTTAGTTAAGAAAGAAGAATATTTTATGAGGAAAGCTTTAGGATTAGCTCAAAGAGCTTTAGACGAAGAAGAAGTCCCTGTAGGTTGTGTGATTGTTTATAAGGAGAAGGTAATTGCCCAGGCTTATAATCAGGTAGAAAAACTTAAAGATTGCACAGCCCATGCAGAGATGATTGCTCTAACTCAGGCTGAAAGTTTTCTTCAAAGTAAGTGGTTGAAGAATTGTTCAGTTTATGTTACAATTGAGCCTTGTTTGATGTGTGCGGTAGCAATATCTCTGTGTAGAGTTAAAGAAGTTATCTTTGGAGCATCTCAACCTAAGGTAGGGGGGTTTGGTTCTCTGGTAGATATAAATACTCTTAAGATATCTCCCAGAATTAGAATAAAATCAGGTATTTTAGAGGATGACTGCAGGTTTTTAATTCAGAATTTTTTTAAAGAAAGGAGGAGAAAATAGGCTGGCTTACAGAAAAATTGAGAGAGAGAGCTAAAACTTCTCCTAAGAAAGTAGTCTTTCCTGAGTATAATGATGAGAGGGTAGCTGAGGCTGTTAAAATAATTGAAAGAGAAAAGATAGCTTGTCCGGTAGTTCTGTCTCCCGGAAGTTTAAACAAAGATAAGGTGGAGCATTTTGCTAAAATTTATTGTGAAATCAGGCCTAATCAATTCCGAAGTTTAAAAGAAGCTCAACAAATAATGAGCCAGCCTTTATATTATTCAGCAATGATGGCCCGTTTAGGAGAGGTTGATGCTTTTGTTGCTGGAGCAGAGTTTTCTACTTCTTCAGTAATAAGAGCTGGTTTAAGGTGTTTGGAGATAGACCCTGTTTACAATTTAGTTTCAGGCTGTTTTGTAATGGAAGTCCCTGAGAGTTCTTATGGAGAAAAAGGAGTTTTTGTTTATAGTGATTGTGCAGTTATTCCTTCTCCTACCTCCGAACAATTGGCAACTATAGCTCTTTCTGCTGGAGAATTTACTAAGGAGGTATTAGAGATAGAGCCTCGTTTAGCTTTTTTGAGTTTTTCTACTAAAGGCTCTTCTAAGGCAGTAGAGGTAGAGAAGGTCAGAGAAGCCGTGGCTATATTAGCCGGGAAAAACCCTCCTTTTTTATTTGATGGAGAGCTTCAAGTTGATTCAGCCTTAGAACCTGAAGTAGCTAAGAGAAAGGTTCCTCATTCCTCAGTGGCTGGTAGAGCCAATGTCTTAATATTCCCTAATCTGGACGCAGGGAATATCTCTTATAAATTGACTGAACGTTTGGCTAAAGCTAAGGCTTTAGGTCCTGTACTTTTAGGGTTTAAACAAATATGCAGCGATTTATCCCGGGGCGTTTCTGTAGAAGATATAGTTGATATTACTGCCCTTACTGTGGTAAGAGTTCAAAAGGCATCGGAGGAAAAAACATTATGAGGATATTAGTAATAAACTGCGGTTCTTCTTCAGTAAAGTATAAGTTATATAATTTTAAACCCTTCAAACTTCTAACCAAAGGTCTTGTGGAGAGAATTGGTGAAGAGGGTTCTCCAGTCAAGAATCATTATCAAGCAATCTTCACAGTTTTTAAGAGAATCAAGTCTTTAGGGAGAGAATTTGAGGAGATTTCAGCAATTGGTCATAGAGTTGTTCACGGAGGAGAGAAGTTTAAACAGCCGGTGTTAATAGATAAGGAGGTAATTAAAGAAATTAGGAAGAATGTGGAATTAGCTCCTTTGCATAACCCGGCTAACTTAGAAGGGATTTTGGCTTGTAAGAAATTTTTTCCCTCCCTAAAACAGGTAGCAGTTTTTGATACGGCTTTTCACCAGACCATACCTCAGTTTGCTTATTTATATGCTGTGCCTTTTAATTTTTATAAGAAATATAAGATAAGAAAGTATGGCTTTCACGGCACTTCCCATCAATATGTAGCTGAGGCTTCTTCTAAAATTATGAAAAAATCTCTAAAAAAGTTAAAGTTGATTACAGTTCATTTAGGTAATGGCTGTAGTATCTCGGCTATAAAATATGGAAAGTGTATAGATACTTCTATGGGTTTTACTCCTTTAGAAGGTCTTATTATGGGCACCCGCAGTGGAGATATAGACGCAGCAATAATTTTTTATTTAGCCAAACAGGCAGGTTTAACCCTTGAGGAGATAGAAAAGATTCTTAACCGCCAGAGTGGACTTTTGGGGATTTCCGGGGTAAGTAATGATTTAAGATTGATAAAGGAGGCTTGTAAAAAAGGAAACCTCAGGGCTAAATTAGCTATAGAGATGTTTATTTACCGCTTAAGAAAGTACTTGGGGGCTTATATTTTAATATTGGGGGGAGTAGACGCAATTATTTTTACTGCTGGCATTGGAGAGAATAATCCTGACATAATAAAGAGGGCGGTTTGGGGTTTAGAATTTTTAAGAAAGAAACCAGCTATTTTGGTTGTCCCTACTGACGAAGAGTTAATGATTGCCAAATTAGTCTATGATAAGATAAAAAGAAGAAAAGGAGGTAGAAAACTATGAAGAAATTTCTTCTTTTCTTTATAGTATTAAGCCTTTCTTTATCTCTTTGGGCCGAAGATAAAGTCTGTATGGTTGTGGCTAATAAAGATTTTAGAGATGAAGAATTACTTAAGCCTTTAAAATATTTGCAGGATGAAGGTTTTTCTGTGGATATAGCTTCTAATAAGTTAGAAGAGGCTGAAGGTATGTTAGGAGCTAAGATTATGCCGGATTTAATAATTGAGGAGATAAATGTAGATAATTATAAGGCTTTAATAGTTGTGGGTGGTTCGGGAGCAAAGGTTTTGTGGGATTTAGCTTCTTTAGCCTATAAACTTAAAGAGGCTTATCAGAAAGGAAAAATAGTGGCAGCTATTTGTATATCCCCAATTGTTTTGGCTAAGGCTGGGCTTCTCAAAGGTAAGGAAGCTACAGTTTGGCCGGGAGAATCGGAGAGACTTATAAGTTTAGGAGCAGATTACGTTTTTAAGCCAGTAGTAGTAGATGGTAATATCGTTACCGCTGATGGTCCTCAGTCGGCTTTAGAATTTGCTAAGACTATTGTAAGACTGATAAAAAAATGATGGTGTATTAGGAGGAGGATATGTTAAGAGAAGTTTTAAAAGCCAAGATATATTATGCTACAATTACTGAGACTGAACTTTTCTATGAAGGAAGTATTACCTTGGATGAAGCAATTATTGAAAAGGCAGGATTAATTTCTGGAGAAAAGGTGGAGGTTTTAAATCTAAATAATGGAGCAAGGTTCCAGACCTATATAATAAAAGGTTCTAAGAATAGTGGGGAGGTTTGTTTAAATGGTCCAGCTGCCCGTTTAGGTTTGGTAGGAGATAAGATAATAATTTTATCTTACGGGTTATTTTCCGAGGAGGAATTAACCTCTTTTAAGACAAAATATGTAATTTTAGATGAGCAAAATAGAGTTAAAGCTACAGATTTACGGTAGCCCAATTTTAAGAAAGAAATGTAAAGAAGTAAAGGAAATTACTCCTGAGATTTTGCAGATTTTAGATAAGATGGTTTATCTTATGAGAAGATATAAAGGGGTTGGGCTTTCAGCAAATCAGGCTGGTTTAGACTTAGCTTTAGTAGTTATAGAAACACCGGAAAAACTCTATAAGATGATAAATCCCAGAATAATCCAGAAAAAAGGGTCTCTTATTTTTGAGGAAGGGTGTCTGAGTTTTCCCGGGCTTACTCTTTCAGTGAAGAGGGCCCGGGAGGTTTGGGTTAATTTTACCGATGAACAAGGCCGTAATCTGGATTTAAAGGCAGAAAGCACCTTAGCAGTAATTTTACAACACGAGATAGACCATATCCAGGGAGTACTTTTTATTGACCGGCTACCCTTTTGGGAAAGATTCAAAATCAATCCAGTTCTTAAGGAAATTAAAGGTGCTAAAAAACAAAAGTAGCCCTGAGAATTCAGCCTACGACTTAATCAGAAAAACTTTTAATTAAGGTTTAAGGATTTAAGTATTAGTGATTAGAAGCGAGGAGGGGAGATGTCTGAGTGTCTTAATAAGGAAGTCAATTTAAAAAGATGTAATTGTAGTTATCCGGGTTGTTCTCGCAAAGGAGTTTGTTGTGAATGTTTACACTATCATCTTGCAAAAAGAGAAGTACCTGCCTGTTTTTTTGACCGGGAAAAAGAAGCTAGTTTTAATCGTTCCCTTAAATACTTTATAAGCTCTTACCAAGCTTAAGATAGCCGGCCTTGAAGCCTAAATTTTTTGTATTTCTAAGGATATTTGTTGGGTTGAGTTTAGTCTTCATTATTTTTAAATTAATCCCTTATCAGGAGTTAATAGGCCATCTAAAAAAAACTAACTTATATATTTTAGGGTTAGCTTTTTCAATATTCTTCTTTACCCATCTTTTAGGAGTTTTACGCTGGAAGGTGGTTCTTAAAACGTTAGATTTAAATATAAAATTTAAAGAGTTATTCTTTCTATTTTTTTCTAGTTTATTCTTAAATCTTATTTTCCCCTCTTTAATTGCTCAGGATGTCTTTCGTGGGGGCTTACTTTCTTATAAACAGCCTAATTCTCTCAAGAAGATAACAGCTTCTTTAATTATTGACCGGTTTTCGGGGTTTTTAGCTTTGACTCTGATAGTACTTATTTCTTTTAGCTTAGGGGGGAGTTTAGTGAGGAGTAGGGTTATTGTTTTTTCAGTTTTAATTTTAACTATTTTGATGTTTTTCAGTTTTCTTTTTATAGGTAGTAAACAGGTTTTTAGAGTGTTTCTGATTTTCTTAGGAAAGGCAGAAAGACTAAAAGGAAGACTTACTGAGTTTCACAACTGCCTTTATATTTTTAGAAAAAAGTCTTTTTCTTTTTTAAAAATACTTTCTATTTCTTTAGTTATACAGAGTTTAGTGGTAGCTGTTTTTTATATAGTAGGTCTTTCTTTTGGTTTGAGGATTAATTTTCTTTTTTATTTTATATTAATCCCTATAGTTATGACGGTGGCTAATCTCCCCTTAACTTCGGCAGGGTTGGGAACCCGAGAATTCACTATGGTTTATCTCTTTTCTAAGATAGGAGTAGAAAAGTCTTTAGCTTTAGGAATATCTTTAATGAACTTCTTTTTTATAGTTATTCTGGGGTTATTAGGAGGGGTTCTTTATGTTGCATTTTATAGTAGACGGTTACAATCTTATAAACAAAATAGCCGAGATTAAGAATCTCTCTCTCCAAGATAAGAGGTCTTACCTTATCTTTCTTCTTGAGGATTTTGGAAGAATAATGAGTCTAAATAATAAAATCAGTGTAGTTTTTGATGGTAGAGAAGATGTAATTTCTTCAGAGGTTTTAAGTAAGAGGATAGAAGTTATATTTTCTAAAGGAGAGTCTGCGGATTTATTAATAAAGAAGTTAGTTAAAAATAGTCCCCATCCCCGGAATATTCTGGTGATTACTGAAGATAGAGCTATTATAAGTTGTGTAAGAAGCTGGGGGGCAAATTCTAAGAAGAGTTCAGAGTTTTTGAAAAATTTGAAGAGGAAGTTGAAGAAGAAGGAGAAAAAAATAGAGGACAATTTCAAAATAGATGCTTTTAAAGCTTACCAGATAACCGAAGAGTTAAGAAGGATATGGGAAGAGAAGTATTAGTAAGCGCCTGTTTATTAGGGAGAAACTGCCGTTTTGATGGAAAGAGTAGGCTGAACAAATCTCTTATTAAGTTTTTAAAGAAGAATGGATTTATCCCCTTAGGGGTTTGCCCTGAAGAATCAGGAGGGTTGAAGGGGAAGAGGGGTCCTTTTGAATTTAAAGGAAAAGCTAAGCAAATTCTGGAGAAAAAAGGAGAAGTTAAAGACCCTCAGGGAAGAGTTTTTACTTCTTATTTTTTAAAAGGAGCATATAAAGTTTTAGCCCTGGCTAAAAAGAAAAAAATAGAAATAGCCATTCTTAAAAGCAGGAGTCCTTCTTGTTCGCCTGATTACATTTACGATGGGACTTTTAAAAAAGTTATTAAGAAGGGGTTAGGTGTTTCTGCTTATCTCTTAAAGAAAAATAAGATAAAGATATTTTCAGAATCTAACTATAAACTTATTAAGTCTGAAAGCAGAAGTTCTAAAAAGGGAACTAAAAGATGCTCAAGGCATTAGAGGTTTTAACTAAAGAGGCTTCTTTTGAATCTACTGGGTATAAGAGATTTTTAGATTACATATATCCAGCCTTAAGCTGTGAAGGAATATTCCGATTATTTAAGATTCTTATTACTAATAAATGTCAGAATAACTGTTTATACTGTGGGGTGAGAGCCAGGAGGAATTGCCAGCGTTTTCTTATTGCCCCTCAGCAGTTAGCGAGAATTTTTCTTGAGCTTTATAAAGCTAAAAAGGTAGAGGGTTTGTTTGTTTCTTCGGGGATTTATAAAAGCCCAGATTATTCTCAGAGGCTTATCTTAGATACAATATATATTCTCAGAAAGAAATTTAATTTTAGAGGATTTATCCATGCTAAAGTCCTTCCTTCAGCAGATTTAAATCTGATAAAAGGGTTAGCCTTTCTTGCTGACCGGGTTTCTATTAACTTAGAGGCTTCGGCAGAAGTATTCTTTAAAAAGCTGTGTCCGGAAAAAGATTACAATCAGGGAGTAATTGAAAGACTTAGGTTTCTTTCTTCTTTGAGTAAAAAAGGAGTTTTTAAGTCCGGGATTACTTCTCAGATAGTAGTAGGTGCAGATAAGGAGAAAGATAACCAGATTTTGAGGTTAAGTTCTTTCCTTTACACCAACTACGGTTTAAGGAGAGTTTATTATAGTGGTTTTTTTCCGGTGAAAAATACGCCTTTGGAGAATAAGAAGCCTGTCTCACAGCGGAGAATCCTCCGGCTTTACCAGGCAGATGTATTAATAAGAAAATATGGGTTTAGACCTCAGGAATTGTTTTTTGATAAAGAAGGAAATCTTTCTCAAGATAGAGACCCTAAATTGGTCTGGGCCTATAACCACCGAGAGATTTTTCCGGTTAATGTTAATAAGGCAGATTTACATCTTTTAAGGAGAGT
>Ga0164318_10001323_pt1 | contig 21797 bp, 14 predicted proteins | sample GuaBasSedimGuay9_FD_113734 | JGI IMG/M metagenome (GOLD analysis project Ga0164318, IMG submission 113734) | Subseafloor sediment microbial communities from Guaymas Basin, Gulf of California, Mexico - Guay9, Core 4571-4, 0-3 cm | ecosystem: Environmental > Aquatic > Marine > Hydrothermal vents... | reverse complement strand
CGGCGCAGACGGAGACCGGCGACATCTCCGAAAACACCGGTTTTTATACCTTCGATACGCCCGAGTTGCGGGACAAGATACACACGGTCGGCGACGAATGCCTCGGCAAGGCCTGCAAGTCGTACCGCAAGTGCTTCCTGTGGAAGGCGCGAATGGAGGCGATGGCGGCGGACATCGTCGTGGCGAACCACGCCGTGGTCTTCTCCGACCTTGCGGCGGACAACGCCATACTGCCGCCGTACAGGCGGATAATTTTCGACGAGGCCCACAATATCGAAAGGGCCGCCACGGAGTATCTCGGCGCGAGGGTGAACAAGTTGCGGATAGTGCGGATACTGGCCCGGCTGTACCGGCCGAAGCGCCGGGGAGACGGCAGCGGTATCCTGCCGGCGATACTTTTTCAACTGGGCGGCATAAGCGGCCGCCTGGGCGAGAAACGATACAACCGGACACGTGACAGGGTGGACGCGGCCGTCCGGCAGACGAGCCGCGTCGTGGAAGAATGCGATGCGCTGATGAACGAACTGTCCAAACTCTTTCGAACCGTCCGCAGGGGCGGGGCGGAAGACAAGATGAGTTTCGCCGCCGACACCCGGAAGCCCGACCGGTGGTCGGACGTCTTTGCGGCGAAAGAACGCCTCATCTCCGCCATGTCGAAGCAAATAAAACTCTGCGAACATGTGAAAGAGTTGATGGAGGAGATACGCGAGGAGTTTGAGTTCGGCGACGCGCGCGAGTTGACCCGCGACATCGAGGCCCAGATGCAGTTCCTGCGAGAGGCCATCCGCGACCTCGATTTTATAATCAAGGCGGATGAAGAGAACTACGTCTTCTGGGTGGAAAGGGCACAGCCGCGCGGCGGACGCGGCAAGGAGGCAATCACGCTCCAGTGCGCGCCGATAAACGTATCGACGCTGCTGAAGGAAATGGTCTACGATAAGAATGACACGGTCGTGATGTCCTCGGCCACGATGAGCGTGGGCGGGAACTTCGAGTTCCTCCGTTCGAGGCTCGGTTTCAACCTGCTCGACGGGGACCGCGTGAGATGCGTTGACGCGGGCAGTCCGTTCGATTTCGGCAGGCAGGTCATGGTGTGCGTGCCGACGTTCCTGCCGGAGCCGACGAGAGACGCCGGGGCGTTCACCGAGCAACTGGGCGCGTTAACGGCGGACCTGTTTCGCGCGACGCGCGGCCGCGCCCTGGGGCTCTTTACCTCCTACAACATGTTGAACGAGGTCCACGGACGCATAAGAAACGAACTGGAACCGGAGGGGATACTCGTGCTCTGTCAGGGCGTGAGCGGATCGCGCATCTCCATCACGCGCACGTTCCAGGTCGATGTCGGCTCCGTGCTGCTGGGCACGTCGAGTTTTTGGGAGGGAGTGGACGTCGTGGGCGAGTCGCTCAGTTGCCTGCTCATAGCGAAACTGCCGTTCCAGGTCTTTACCGACCCCGTGTTCAAGGCCCGTTATGAACAGGTGGAGGCCGGCGGCGACGATGCGTTCATGAACTTCTCCGTGCCGAACGCCGTCATCAGGCTGCGCCAGGGTTTCGGCAGGCTTATTCGCTCCAGGAAAGAAACGGGAGTAGTGGTCATCGCCGACAAGCGGATCGTCACCAAAAGATACGGGGCGGAGTTTGTGAAATCTCTTCCCTCCGAATGCGTGACCTTCTCCGGCAAGGAAGCCATGTTGAGCGAAATCGTGCGCTTCCTCGCAGGGGCCCCGGCCGCACATGCCTGAAGTTCAGCCGTCGAATTTTCCTATCCTTCCGGCGTCTCCACGGTCACCCTCACGCGATACTCTCCCCCACTGCTACTGGATGCCGGCCGCGTGCGGGGGAGGACCAACTGCACCCTTATGGTCACGCTGCCGCCGACGCGGTAAACCGTCCGCGGCCTTGCAAAGGGCGTTTGCGAATAATAGCGGCCCGGGTAGTAGCACGGATTGGCGCGGTCGTACTTCGGCCAGAAATAGTATCGCGGCATGAACAGGGAAGAATAGTAGCCGCCGGATCCGTAGTAACCGCGCGGATACCGGAAGTAAACATGCGGCGAATACCAATATGAGCGGTACGGGTGATGCCAAGACATGTGGCCGAAGCCGTAACCGTACGAGTGTCCGTAGTAAAAGCGGCCGTAATAGAAGCCGTGACGGCGGGGGGATGCCTGCGCCGATGAAGAGACCAGGCACAGGATCGCCGCAGCAGCGAGCAGCAATGCCGCACGGTAGGGGATTGCGTATCTACGAGATGCCTTCATGACCATCTCCTGAAAAATCGACCAATTGTTTTCACTGAATTGAAGCCTGCTTTACGTATATATTATAGCACGAACACATGGAAAAAGCAAACGTCGGGCCCGGTGACCGTCACCATTACGGAACCGCCCCCGATATGTTGGGGGCGGATCGTAGATGGTGACTGTCACCGGCGCGGCCTTTCGAGAATTCTTGACCCGGCAGCGGCGCGGCCTTTCGAGAATTCTTGACCCGGCAGCGGCGCGGGGGAATGCCATTTGCTCGACATGTGACGGGGCCTCCCGCCTGACGCGCGGCGGGAGATGACGCCCATTGTATCTATATCCACGACAAGTTGTTACCACCATGAAAAGGATGCAGTACATAGTTGTGGTACCGATGCTTGTGACGCTGCTCTGTCCGCTTCACGACGGTGTGGCGCAAGAAGCGACACTCCATCGGGACGAAAGAGAGAATACGGCGGTGCTTCGCATTCTCAACAGCGAGGACATCGCCGCGACACACTCCGCCGAGGCCAACTTCCAGCAGCGCGACTGGCGGGTGGGCATGGAAAAACTGGTCCGCATCTTCCGCGGCAAACCCGACATGCTCATTCCCTCCGGAGACGGACGTACCTTTGTGAGTGTCTGGGAGTACTTCCATAACCGGGTCGTAACACTGCCGCCTTCCGCAACGGAGGCGTATCGCGCCGAGGACGGCGGCCTGGTGCGGAGGTTCGAAAGGGCGAAAACGAACCTCGACATCGCCGCCGTTCGCGAGCTCGCCCGGGACCACCTGTTCACGGAGGTCGGGCGGGCCGCACTCCGCTTTCTGATGGAACATTACTACGAAGGCAGGCAGTTTACCGAGGCGCTTTCCTGTGCAGCCCGCTTCGAGAAATATCTTGCCTTTGAAAGGGACGACTCGGTCCAGGTAGCGGCGATGAAACTGCTGTGCCTGGCCAGGACCGGCCGCGTGGGTGAGTTCGACTCCGCCGCCGCGCGAATGGTCCGGGAGATGGCAAACGAAAAGGTCAAATGGCGCGGGGTCACGATGACGTTTCCGGAGTTCGCCGGGCGCCTCTCCGCCGTCGCCGGGGCGGTGGAACGCCGGGACAATACGGGACCGCTGCTTCCCGCGTGCGGCGGCCCGCCCCTGCTCCCGCGAAGGGCTTCCGCACGGGTGGCGGGCGCTTATCCCCCCGAAGAGTCGCCGTCGGCCGACACCCTCGCCGCATGGCAGGCCGAGACCCCGTTTACCGACGTCTATCCGGTACTCAGCAACGGCACGATTTACCTGCGACTGCGCTCCTCGCTGTTCGCGTTCGACCTGGACGATACCGCGGGGCCCCGTTGGAAGAGGCATTTCCCGGCAAGCCCCTCCAACGCCGCTGTCGCGCCGGGCGACGGCAAGTCACGAATGGCCGCGGTGTGCGCCGCCGCCGTCAACGACGGCAGGGTCTTCACCACTTTTCGGGACAAGGACGGAGTCGCGCGGTTGATTTGCCTGAACGCGAAGTCGGGCAGGGACCTGTGGAAGACCGGGAAGGAGGGGGGAAAGCGCGTCATTGATTCGGCACGCGCAATATCGCCGCCGGCCTGCATCGGAGGCTCGGTTTATGTAACGGCGATTCTACCGAGCGGGGCCGGGGACGATGATTACTATCTTGTGCGTCTCGACGCCGCAGACGGCGGCGTTATTTACTCCACCTTTCTTTGCACGCGCATTGCCCCCCGGGAAGGCGGCGCGGCGCTCTACCCGCCCGCACCGGCGATTATCGCAGACGGAACCATCTACGTGGCGACGAACGCCGGTGCGGTCTGTGCAGTAGACGCGATGTCCGGCAGGCTCAGATGGGTCTCGCAATACGACCAGTTCAATTCGGTGACGGCCTCGCCCGGCGCGAACAGGTTCGAGCGCGCGATAAGGAGGGATGTTTCCTTCGCCTACGGCGTGCCGGTAGTGCATGGAGGAGTAATCGCGGTCGCCCCGCCCGAGGCGGACGGGCTTATCGCAATGGATGCGGAAAACGGCAGGGCGCTGTGGCGGCTCGACAATGCGGCCAGGCAATACGCGCATCTCGTCGGCGCGCGAAACGGCGCGTTCTTTTTATCAGGCAGGAAGATCGGCGCTTTCGATGCGACGACGGGCAGGGCCTTGTGGCCGTCCGAGCCGGACCTGGGCGCGCGGGTCGGCGGCAAGGGCTTTCTCGCCGGTGACTTGCTGGTCTTGCCGGGCAACGGTATTCTCGCCTTCGTCGATACCCGCGACGGGCGGGTTGTCGCAAGAAACGATGTCAAGGGCTTGCTGCAAGGACCATCATCGGTTAAAATCGCGGGACTTACGGGCAACCTTCTGCGCGCGAGGGAGAGTATAATATCCGCTTCGCGCAGCGGGCTCGTCATTTATCCCGCCGGAAAGATGGAGCACGCTTCTTCCCGCCCGTGAGCAACGTAACGGACCCGACCAATTGTGAACCATTCAGGGGTGAAAATGTCATGACAGATCCGAGAATGGAAAAGTTTGCGGACGTTCTGGTTAATTATTCCACGGAGTTGAAGAAGGGCGAGACGGTGCTCATAAGGGCGGGGTCGGTCGCCGGGGATCTCGCGCGCGAGGTGTATCGCAAGTCGCTTGCCGCGGGAGCGCATCCCAGGTTGAAACTCGAACTTCCCGACAAGGAGAGCATATTTTACTCCGAGGCCGGAGACGAGCAACTGGACTACCTTTCGCCCATCGACATGTTTGAGATGGAGCATACCCACGCACTGATAGTTATACGCGCGGAAACGAACACGCGCTCCATGAGTTCCGTGCCGCCGGAGAAACAGGCGCGGCGCTCAAGGGCGATGAAACCGCTGCAGGACCTCACGCTGGAAAAAACCCGCTGGTGCGGCACGCTCTACCCGACCTCCGCCTATGCCCAGGACGCGGAGATGAGCGACGAGGAGTTCCGCGATTTTGTCTTTCGCGCCGTCTTTGCCGACAGGGACAATCCGATAGCGGAGTGGCGCAAACTCTCCGAGATGCAGGATGGGCTTATCAAGGCAGTCACCGGGAGGAACGAGGTACGCATCAGGGCGGAAGGGACGGACCTGAAGTTGCGCATCGACGGCAGGAAATGGATAAACAGCGACGGGAAGCACAACATGCCAAGCGGCGAGATATTCACGACTCCCATAGAAGATTCGGCCGAGGGCGTGGTGACCTTTACGTACCCCGTGGTCAAGTCCGGCCGAGAGATAGAGGGCATTCGCCTGGTCTTCAAAGAGGGCAAGGTCGCCGAGGCAAGCGCCACGAAAAACGAGGACTACCTCAAGAAGATGATAGCGCTTGACTCCGGCTCCAACCGCCTGGGCGAACTCGGCGTAGGGACCAACTACGGTATAGACCGCTTCATCAAGACAATCCTCTACGACGAGAAAATCGGCGGGACGATTCACCTGGCCCTGGGCAACGCCTACACCGAGACCGGCGGAAAGAACGTATCCGCCCTGCACTGGGACATGATATGCGACCTGAGGCGCGGCGGCGAGATGCTGGTTGACGGCGAAGTGTTCCAGAAGGACGGCGAGTTCCAGTTGTGAAGCCCGCGAGCAGTCGGCCCCCTGCGGTACAGTCACCGTGAATATCGTGCATCTGCGGCAAAAGAAATCCGGCCTCGGATAGACGCAGATGAATGCAGATAAAAATAGGATTTTCTCTAAACCCGAAAACTAAAAATCATCTGCGTGTATCTGCGTGCATCTGCGGCAAAAGAAAGATTCTTCACCTATTTTCGGGGAGCGGGTAAATCGCCGCAAGGCCCGTACCCCGACAGGTCGGGGCCTGCCGACATCTTTGAAGCGCATTCCCCGCCGCAGGGACTCGTGTGAAGCGCGGGTTAGAGTTCAATCATGGTGCGCGCGGGGTGCTTGACTGCCAGGAGCATCGCCAGGTAGTCGCTCAGATGCCGCGTGATGAGGAATCTTTCCAGGACGGATTTTTTCGCGGCGCGTCCCATTTCTTTCATCCGTTTCTCCCGTGTCAGGAGGTAGCGGCAGCGATACGCCACCCCGTCGACGGAGTTGACCAGGTAGCCGTTCAAGCCCTCCGTTATCTGCGCGGTGATGCCCCCGACCGCGCCGCCGATGACGGGCTTTGCCTTCCACATCCCTTCGGTTACCGTCAGGCCGAATCCTTCCTTGATGGACTTCTGCACGATGATGGTCGCCGCTCTCTGAAGACAGTTCACCTTGTGGTGGTTGTTTTCCCTGGACAGCATGAGGGCGTGGACGTCGGGGTGCTTATCCGCCATTTCACGGACTTCTTCGTAAACCTGTGCGCCTTCCGGGTCGTCCGCGGCTTGTTCCCCCGCCAGCACGAGCTGGCAGTCGTAATGCTTTCGAACCATGAGGAATGCTTCAATTACGCCGATGGGGTCCTTGAAGCGGTCGTACCGCGATATTTGCAGGATGACGGGCCTTTGCGGGTCGATGCCGTATCGCATCAGGGTCGTGCGTACCGTTTTGCTCGGAACCGGCCGGTTCTTCACGCTGTGCGGGTCGATCGAGGGCGGTATGAGAAACTGCTTGTGCGGCAGTTGTTGCGCGAACGCGGAGATGTGAAAGATGCTCGCGTCGTACTGTTTTACCCACTCCCGCAGGTATCGCCACAGTTTCCTGTTGGGCCGCGAGAGGTCTATATGGCAGCGCCATATCTTCGTTACTCCTTCGGGGATGTACTGCACGAGCGGACAGGGCTGAGGGTCGTGGATGATGACGTAGTCCACGTCCATGTCTATCCTGTCGAGGTTGTCCCTGTTGACCTGCTCATAGTATTGTAATTCCCTTTCTGAGAAGTTGACCTGGTTGCCCTGGAGGGCGTTGTGCATTTTTTTTGTGGTGGCGAAAAAGGACCGTGTGCCCTGTATTGTCTCCCATCGCATGTCTATCCCCAGTCCGCGCGCAAGCGGCACCAGTCGCCCGAGTATCTCGACCACGCCGCCGCCTTCCCTGGTGGAATTGATGTTCAGCACGCGCGCGCCCCGCAGCCGCGCGGCCAGTTTGCGAATCAGCGCGACCACCGGCTCGCCGACCAGCGGCGCATACGCCTCGATACCGTTTCGCTTGCCGTTGTTTTTCACTCGATGTCCTTCGGCAGATAATGGTTCAGGACGCGGATTATCTTGTTTCTGAGGTCGTCCAGGCTGAGAAAATAGAAATCCCAACCGCGCAGTTGCTCCACCAGTCCCGGCAGATTGAAGTTGTGCTCTATCCAGAATGAAATGTCGTCCACCTCGCCTTCCTGCCTGGTAAAGGCTTCAAAATAGTGATAGTAGATTGAACTCAGGTTGGCTTTTTCCAGGCCGTCGCGCAGTTCCCGCAGGTTGTTGGCGCGGCATGCGCCGTCGAACGCGAAAGTGGTGCAGCCGTTGAAATAGAACTCCCATCCCTGCCGCACGACATCACGGCCGCCGTGATTCCACATGTGCTCGTCGATGATGCCCAGGATGTCATCACGGATTTCGCTCATGTCTTTGCGCTCGAAGGGGGAGTAGTTCGCCAGCGCCTCGGCGACTACGAAATTGTTCAGAGAATAGGCCGCCCACTTGGCGAAGTCGTTGGGGTATTCCCATCGCTGGCGCCGCTGCCGCAGGTGTGAGAGTATCATGTGGTTGTATATCACGTTGTCGTCAACCATTCTGATGCAGACTTGCATCTCGCTCAGGCCGGCGGCCCGTATCCCGGTCGGGTTTTCCAGGGCGACATAATCCTTGAAGATGAATGGTTCCACGGTCATGGGGCAGACCTCGAAGGCTTATTTGATAAGGCTGCTCAAGAGTTGATGAACTGATTTGGGGTTTGGCAGCAGGCACGACGCGGCTGTCTTGTTCTCTCGGCCGACGAAGACGGCTCGCCCGTGCCTCTCGGCGTACTCAATCGCGCTGAAATCCGTCGCGTCATCTCCGAAATAGACGACCGGCATCCTGCCCCCGGTCATGCGGTGCACACGCTGCAAGGCGCGGCCCTTGGTGACCCCCGCCACGATAAACTCAACCACCTTTTTCATCGGCATTATGACGAGAGTCTTGCGGAAATTTTTTTGATAAATTTCCCTGGCCCGTGCAATTGCGGCCCGGGCCGGACCCGGCGGCACCCCTCTATAATGCATCGCGACAGATGCCGCCTTGGCTTCGACCCACAGTCCTCCGTCAAGCGAACAGACCTCTTTCAGCATCGTCCGGAGCCTGTCCAGTACATGCAGTTTGGTCCCGGACACCAGGAGGTGTTCCGCCCCGTCCGGCTGCCTTATGACGGCCCCGTGGTCTCCGACGGCCCAGCAGGGCGGCAGGCGAAGCATGCGGAGCAGTTCGTCAATCCTTCTGCCGCTTATGAACACCATGAGGAATCTTTCGTCGGTGAGCAGGTCCCTGAGCGTGGTCCTCCGCTCGCGGCTCAGTTTCGCATCTTCGGGCCGGTTGCATATTTCGACAAGCGTCCCGTCATAGTCCAGACCCAACAGGATTCTCGAAGGGCTTTCCCTTATGTATCGAAGAATTTTCTGCATGATTTCCGGCCTGGTTTGACCAGCACTTCATCAACCAGTTGTTTATGTCGTTCTTTTTGACGACGCGACGCATGCGGAGCATCCGGCGGCGCCTCTCCCGGGGGTTCATGGTCAGCGCCCGGTACAGCGCGTCGCTTATCTGCTCGATGCTGTAAGGGTTCACCAGCAGCGCGCCCACCTTCAATTCCCGGGCGGCGCCCGCAAACCTGGATAGGATCAGGACCCCGTCCTCGTCGCCGTGGCTCGCAACGTATTCCTTGGCGACGAGGTTCATGCCGTCCCTCAACGGTGTGACAAGCCCCACGTCCGCGGCACGGTACGTCCCCACGAGTTGCGTAAAGGGTACCGTGCGATAGAAATAATGTATGGGGGTCCATGTGGGTGTGGAGAATCGCCCGTTTATTCGGCCGACCAGCGATTCTATGTCGTTTCGTATGGTTTGATACTCCTGGACGGTCGGCCGACTTGGGACGGCGATCTGGTAAAACGCGAAAGTTTCCGCAAGTTCCGGGTGTTCTTCGAGGCAATGCTCGATTGCGACCAGCCGCTCCTTGATTCCCTTGGAATAATCCAGCCGGTCGACGCCCAGCACCAGTTTCATGTCGCCGTATTGCTTGCGCAGGCGACGCCTTGCCTTTCGGGCTTCGCTCGAACGCGAGACCGCGTCGAAGTGATCGAAGTCTATGCTTATCCCGCTTGCGTAAAGCGTGCATTTCCTGCCGTCCTTGAAGCGAACGCAGGATTGTGCCTCGTCGACCGCGGCGACGCCCGCCCTTTCAACGGAGGCAAGGAAGTTGGCCAGATACCGATCGTCGTGAAATCCAACCGATGAGGCGTAGGTCATCCCCGCGAGTATCTCCACGTGCCAGGGAAGAATGGACAGGATATCGTAGTTGGGAAATGGTATGTGAATGAAAAGATGGGTTTTCAGGTCCGCTCTTAACCGGTGAACGTATTCAGGCACGAGGAGCAGGTGATAGTCCTGCACCCAGATCAGGTCGTCGGGCCTGGCGAAGTTCGCTATCGCCTCCGCAAAGATTTGATTTACTTCCTTGTAGGATTCCCACTGGTCGGCGTCGATGATGCACTTCTCGAAAAAGTAGTGAAACAGAGGCCAGATGGTGGAGTTCGCGAAACCCGTGTAGTAGTTGCGAACCTCTGCGTCGGTCAGCGGGATTTCGCCGATAACGTACCTGCCGCCGAACCCCGGGGACTTTATCGCCCCCACGTCGAAAAACTTGACTTCACGGTCGGGGACCTGCTTGGGCCTGTCTCCTCCCCAGCCCAGCCACACGCCCCCGGTTTTCCTGAGCACCGGGTCCAGCGCGGTAACCAGCCCCCCGGCGGAACGGGTCCACTTGACCCGCCCCCCTCTCCAGGACTTTTTGAAAGGCAGGCGGTTGGAGACAAGGACCAGCCGTTCGATGTCTTCCGTGGAAACCGAATCTGTGGGTTCCGTCATCGTTCATCTCCTGGATCTTTCTTGCCGACTACCGGTGTTGTCACGAAATGCCGCGAATCAGCTGATTGCTTTGGGGTCTTTTGACCTTTGGAGAAATTCGCTGACCGGATTCTTTGCGCGGAAACATGACAGGCTTATTATACCCGTAAAGGCATGATATTTCAAACGCGCAGGCAAACGGGGGAGCATGTAAGAATCCTGGAAAGACCGCACCGGTGGCCGTCACCATTACCCATTCGGACCCTGACGGGTCCTCAGGGCGAGGACCCGGAACGGGCGGAGCGCAGGCGCTCTGAAGGAGCGGCCCGCTCGTAGATGGTGACTGTCACCGTCGCTCAAACGTGCGGCGGCACGGCGGCGCGGGAGACCTGCTTTGGGGGCGTAATATGCGCGCCCTTGGGTATTACCACGATGCCGCCGGGACTGATGTATTTGAAGCGGCGCTTGTCTTCTTCGGGGTCATAACCTATCACGGTCCCCTCCGGCACGTTCACGTCCTTGTCGATGATCGCGCGCCGAATGCGGCAGTGCCTGCCTATCTTCACCCCATTGAAGAGGAGCGATTCAAAGACGTAGGAGTAGGAGTTGATGCGCACGTCCGGTGAGAGCACGGAACCCTCTACCTTGCCCCCGCTGATTATGCACCCCGGCGAAACGATGCTGTCCAGCGCCATGCCGCGTCTGCCGCCTTCCTCGTCGCTCTGGGCAAAGACGAACTTCGGCGGCGGCGATTCACTGTGAAGCGTGCGCACCGGCCAGTTGCGGTCGTAAAGATTGAACTGCGGCGAGACGTTCACCAGGTCCATGTTTGCTTCCCAGTACGCGTCGATCGTGCCCACGTCGCGCCAGTACTTCGATTCCTTCTTGTTCTCGTCCTGGAAAACGTAGCAGAACACCCCGAAGTCCTTCACCATCGACGGAATGACGTTCCTGCCGAAGTCGTGAGCGGAGGATTTGTCGTGCGCGTCCTGCTCCAGTTTTTCGTACATGATGTCGGAATTGAAGATATAGATTCCCATCGACACCAGGCAACGCTTCGGATTTAAAGGCATGGGGCGTGGGTTCGCTGGTTTTTCCTGAAAGCCGATTATCCGGTTGCTTTCGTCAATCTGAATGATGCCGAAATCGCTTCCTTCCTCCACGGGCACGTCGATTGCCGCAACCGTCACATCCGCCTTGTTCTCAAGGTGGAAATCGAACATCTTCGCGTAGTCCATCTTGTATATGTGGTCCCCGGCGAGTATCAGGCAGTACGGTTTGCCGATGCTGCGGATGGTGTAGAAGTTCTGGTAAACGGCGTCGGCGGTGCCCTGGTACCATTCCGGCCCGACGCGCTGCTGCGGGGGCGCCACGTCTATGTATTGGTCCAGCGTGGACGGCAGGAAGTTCCACCCGCGCTTGATGTGCATCTCCAGCGAGCGGGACTTGTACTGCGTAAGGACCAACACCTGCCTCAGGCCGGAGTTGATGCAATTGCTCAGGGCAAAGTCGATGATGCGGTATATCCCGCCGAAGGGCACCGCGGGCTTGGCCCTGTCCTGTGTAAGCGGCAGGAGCCTTTTGCCCTTGCCGCCGGCCATTATTACCGTAAACAGGTCTCTGTTAATCATGTCATTCCTTCCTTTCTTTCTCAAATACCTGTTGCCGCCGGGGCCACCGGTTCGCTTGCGTAAACCCGGTAGTCCATCTCGCTGAAGGCGTTGTCCGCCGCCTCGATGTTCCTCAACCAGTCCTCGTCAACCCTGCCACTTTTCAGGTCCTCATACAGCCGGGTGAAACGCACGATGTGTTCCTTGAAGCGCTTCTTCGCGTACGGGACCATTGTGTCCGTCGTTATGATAAAGGCCCAGTCGCTGCTTTCCGCCAGCAGCAACTCGCGCGCGGCCTGGTTCAGCGCCCGCCGCGTCAGACCATCCGCGTTCGGGAACTCGTTCGCCAGTTCCGCCATCCTGTCCTCGGCCTCGTTCATATGTTTGTACAGCCACTGGTTGGCGGAGTTCAGCCACACCAGGTTGTACCCCCCCGCCCCCCAGGTGCTCATCGTCGGCTGCTGCACCTGGTTGGTCTTGTATTCATCCAGATATTCGCCGCACGTGACGAGTTTAATCGTCTTTTGGTCATAGTAAATTTTGCGCATCAGGTAGTTGAGGAACATCGGCCCCTCGAACCACCAGTGTCCGAAAAGTTCCGCGTCGTACGGCGCCACGATTATCGGACGACGATCCATGACGCCCGCAAGGTGGCGTACCTGGCGCTCGCGGTTGAACACGAAATTCCCGGCGTGCGTTGCCGCCATCTCCAGCGCGGCCTTCACGTCGTAAGGCCGCTTCTCCGCCAGGTCCACCTGCCCGGTTATCCGGTAATATTTGATGCCCAGGTTCCTGCGCACGCCGTCGGGATGCAGGTAGGGCTTCACGTACTCGTAGTCGCCGTCGTAGCCCAGGTCGCGGTAGAACTCCCTGTAGTTCGAATCGCCGGGGTAGCCCTCGCGGGCCGACCAGACCTGCTTGCTCGACTCCACGTCCCTGGCGAATGCCGCCACCCCGTTGGGGCAGAACACGGGCGCGAAAATGCCGTACTTCGGTCTCGGCGTGCCGAAAAGCACCCCGTGCGTGTCGAGGAAGAAGTACCTGATGCCCTGTTCGTGGAGTAATTCCTCGTCGCCGGGCGAATAGCCGCACTCGGGCAGCCACATTCCCTGCGGTTTGCGCCCGAAGTGCTTCGCGTAGTTTCTCACCGCCACGGCCACCTGGGCGCGCTTCGCCTCCTTGCGAATCATCAACGGCATGAAACCGTGCGTCGCGCCGCAGGTGATGATCTCCAGCACGCCGCGTTCCTGAAACTTGCGGAAGGCGTTGTTCAGGTTCTTGCCGTATTGCTCCGTGAAGATATCCCGCGCCGACCTGAAGTGATTCAGATACATCCGGGCGGTCTCGTGGAATTCCGGCATGCGCCGCGTGCGTTCGACCTCGCTGCGGCACAACTCCACCAGGCGGTTGATGTGGTCGACGTATCGGTCCTGCAACAGCGGTTCCGCCAGCATCTCCGCCAGCGGGGGGCTGATTGTCATGGTGATGCGGAAATCCACGCCGTCTTTCAGGAGGTTGTCAAATGTCTGTATCAGAGGGACGTAGGTCTCGCTTATCGCCTCAAACAGCCAGTCTTCCTCGAGAAAGCGCTCGTGCTCGGGATGGCGTACGTAGGGCAGGTGCGCGTGGAGCACCAGGGCCAGGTAACCTGACGGATTGTTCTCGCTCATGGCTCTTTTCGCATCCTCTCAATGGGTATGTCGCTTAAACCGGCGCCGTGTCAATCCGGGAACTTGTCCCGGCCGGAAGCCCCGTCGCACATCCGCCCGCTGCCGAAGACGTTCAAACTGCCGAAGACCCGGCTGCTCAGAAGCACCCCGGAGTAAATCGCCCCTGAAAAGAGCGCCTCTCTCAGGAACTGCTTCGACACAACCCCCATGCTGCCGGCCATGGTCTGCCGGATGAAGTTCTTCTCGTCGAAGCCGGTGACCTTCAGCAGTTCGCGGAATTTCTCGCCGACCATCATCCACTGCACGTCAACGGCGTCCGAGATGCTGTTGCGAGGCGTGCGGATAGTGTTCGATTCCGCCATCCAGTGGTTTGTCTCGCCGACCCCCAGGCCGATGCGGATCCTGTACTCGGTGTCGGGCTCGGCCTTGAACCACCAGTTGTCGGTCTCCGCGTTTATGTCCGTCAGTACGGAGCGTCCGTGCGTGAGGTCGATGAGTTCCAGCCGCGGTACGGGCGGGTGCAGGTTGTGCGGCATCGACCGCGCCGCGTCCAGGCCGCCGCCGCTCAGCTCCCACTGCGCGCAGATGGTCGTCGGATCCTGTACGTGCAGCCGTATCTTGTCCGCGCCGTAGCGCGGCGGCAGCGGCGGGCCCTCATCGATATATATCTCTTCGGGCTCGCCCCCGTACTTCGTCTCCTCGTCAACGTGCTCCTGACCGCCCGGCTCAGGCTCGGACTGACCGCCGAAACCTCTCACGCTATCGCTGCTCATGGCTTACTCCTTCCCGTCAAGCGGGGGAAATGTCCTTGATTATCCTTGTCCGCCAGTCGCCGCCCGGCGGCACCGTAATGTCCCATACCGGCATTATGCACGAACTCTGGTATATCCTCTCGAACCCGTCCTCGGAGGTCGAGACCGTCTCGACGGGGCACGTCCAGACGTCCGTCGGCCTGTCGAAACTCAACCTTGCACGGATGCCCACCCACTCGTCAACCAGGCCCGCGTAATCGAGTTGCCCGTGTTCCGCCAGTGTCGCCAATTCACCGGCGTTGTCATCGGCTGAGGTGAAATAATACCTGTCGTGGGCGTGGCCCGCAAGCATAGAGAAATTGAACTCGACGCCGAATCTCGGCGTCATTTCCCGGTCGGAATGGTTCAAGAGACGATAGTCTATTATTATATGGGCGTTGGCCGTAAAAGTCAAAGTCTTTTCAATTTGCGCGGAACCGACGCGCGCGGACATGACGACCGCGCGGCCTTCCTCGCGCTCCTCGACGCGCGCCGAGTAGGGCCGCGACGTAAAGTCCGTGATTTCGTCGTATTCGCCCCCTGCGAATCTTTCCACCGTCACACCGCGCGGCAACAGGTGGTCCACCAGGCTCTTGCGCTGGTAGCGATCGTAATGCAGCAGTTTTTCCAGGCCCTGCTCCTTTGTCTTCACGATGTGGTGGATGCTCTTTACCTGTCCGCCCGGTTCGGGGTGTTCGCGTGCCGCCCGCAGAAGCCGTTCGTGGTATGCCTCCCGACGGCGGCTGAGCGTGTCCAGCACGTTCATCCCTTTTTCGACCACGTCCAGTTCCACCATCTGTCCGCCCTGCGAGGGCTTCAGGTAACAGTTGAGAGCGCCCGTCTGGACGATGATTTCATCATGCCCGTCGAAGTCGTAATCTTCGTTTCGGAGGATGGGCAGGGCATCGCCCGAATTCAGGACTTCGTCGGCTATCCTTTCCGCCTCGATGAGGCAGCGGTAAACGGCGAAGCGCAGATGGGGCAGGTACAGCCCCCCGAATACTCCGTGCCAGTACGGGCAGTTGCACTGTCCCCTGTAGAGTTCGCGCCTGGCGCGCGCCGCATCGGGCGAGTCTTCCGGCAGCGACGCCACCTTCGCGCTGACGCGCATCATCTTCGCGTAAAGTTGATTCGCCTCGGGATACTTGACCCTGAAGTTGCGCCAGAACCCGCCCTTGAGAAACCGCAATATCGTCCGTCCCTGCTCGTCTTCGTTCCGGAACCTTTCGTGCAGCGCTTCAAACTCCGCCTGGGCGTCGGGCGGCAGGGCCCAGCCGGTCATCTCGCGGTAGGAGCAGTCCGGCAGGAACACGCGGCCCCGCGGCGGCAGTTGTGCCTGCGCCTCGGAGGGCTTGAGGATTTTCACCCAGTGCGCGTTGTCCGTCAGGACCTTGAAGAATCTCTCCAGCCAGCCGTCGGTGTAAACGTGCTTGTGCGTCTCCGGCCAGGAACCGAATTTCTCGCCGTCGTCGCCGTAAACCAGCAGGTTGCGGCCGTCCTCGGTCGCAAACCTGCCCAGGTATTCCAGCGTCTCCTCGGGATCGCGGAACGGTATGTAGTAGCGCAGTTTTTCGGAGATGGGGAAGATGTTGAGCGTTCTCCCCTCGTCCTCGGTGGTGTAGTATCCGGTGAGGTCTTCTTCGCGCAGGCCCGCGTGGATGAAATGCGCGTCGTCGCACAGCGTGTATCGGGCGCCGGCGTCGGCCAGGGACTTTGTCAGGCCTTGCTCCCATACCCGCTCCGCCAGCCAGCAGCCGCCCGGATCCGCGCCGAACCTATCGCGCAGGTAGTCGCGCATCATGCGCACCTGTGCGGCGCGGTCGCGCTCGGGCAGGATAGTCATGACCGGTTCGTAGTATCCCCCGCCGAGCATCTCTATCCGGTCTCTCGCGACGCCCTCGCGCAGGCGCTCTATGTATTCGGGACGGTTGGCCTCAATCCAGTCCAACAGGCAGCCGGAGACGTGCAGGCCTATCTTGACCGCGGGGAATCGCTCCAGTACGTCCAGAAACGGCCTGTAGGCGTCGTCGTAAGCCCGTGCGAATACGTCTTCGAAGTTGCCTACGGGCTGATGATTGTGAAGGACGATGGTGAAGTTTACGCTAGCCATCCTGATTCTCTACTCGTGTAGAAACCTCCTTTCAAACGGCGCTTGTGTAAGGTTCTTCACCTATTTTCGGGGAACGGGTAAATCATCGCCGCAAGGTGACAGTCACCATCCCGACAGGTCGGGACAAGTTCTGCGAATCTTCTTACGGTGACAGTCACCATCCCGACAGGCCGGGACAAGTTCTGCGAATCTTCTTACAGTGACAGTCACCATCTACGAGCCGGCCCCCGGCAAGTCGGGGATCTGCGCTCCGTAATGGTGGCAGTCACCGAGGTTGGCGCTTTGCCGGTGTTGCCTATGCCACTTCCGTGGCGTTGCCCCCGACGAGTCGGGACTTCATGTATTCACGGTGCCTGCGTATCGCCTTTGCGTACAGTTTGATGTATTCGCCCGCGCTCCTGGACCATGACCAGTCCTGTTTCATGCCGTTCAGCATCAGGCGCTTCCAGGCGCGCCCGTCCGAGTACATCCGGACCGCTTTCCTGACGGCGGCAAGGAATCTTGCCGCATTATATTCCCTGAAGGCGAATCCGTTGGCCTTGCCGGTCTTGAGCGTCGAGGGCGTGCAGTTGGTTATCGTATCGGCCAGTCCGCCCGTGCTGCGCACGATGGGCACCGTACCGTATTTCAGGCTGTAGAGCTGGTTCAGACCACACGGCTCGTACCTCGACGGCATCAGGAACATGTCCGCCCCGGCCTCTATCATGTGGGCCATCTTGTTGTCGAACCTGATGTTCACGGAAATCTTTCGGGGGTATTCCCCGCCGATCTTTTTCAGCAGGTCGTGATAGCGCTGCTCGCCGGTGCCGAGTATGACCATCTGCAGGTCCAGGGCCATGATGTCATCCATGGCCTTCGCGATAAGGTCGAAGCCCTTCTGGTCGGCCAGCCTGCTGATGCAGCCGATGAGGGGGGAACTGCGGAGAGGCAGGCCGCACATCTTTTGCAGGGCGGCCTTGCATTTCCGTTTGCCCGACAGGTCTTTGTGGCTGTATCGCGCGGGGATCAACTTATCCGTCTCGGGGTCCCACACCGAGTAATCCACGCCGTTGAGCACGCCGTAGAGGTCCTTCTTTCTCTTGGCCAGGACCCCCTCCAGGCCGCAGCCGTATTCCTCGGTCTGGATTTCTTGGGCGTATTTCCTGCTGACCGTGTTCAGGAGCGTGCTGAAGATGATGCCGCCCTTGAGGATGTTGACCTTGTCGTAAAACTCCAGGTATTCCGGGTCGAAGTAAGACCATTCGAGGCCGATGAGCGGCATGTCCAGGTGCCAGAATACCCCCTGGTAGGCCAGGTTGTGTATCGTCAGGAGCGTGGCCGCGCCGGACAGTTCCGGGTCGTCGCGATGAGTCGTCTTCAGGTATATGGGCACCAGCGCGCTCTGCCAGTCGTGGCAGTGGACGAGGTCAGGTTTGAGGCCCATGTTCTTGACGGCCTGCAGCGCGGCCCGCGCGAAAAAGACGAACCGTTCGCAGTTGTCCGGGTAATCGCCCTGCGGCGTGCCGTACAGCCCGTCGCGGTCATAGTAGGCATCCTGCCGTATGAAGTAAATCGGCACCGACGAGTTGATGCGTCCTTCGAGTATTTCCCCGTCAACCGTCCCGTCTCTGACGGCGACGGACACCTTTTGTCCGACGGGTTTTATCTTGAATCCGCCTCTTGCCACCTGCCGGTAGAAGGGCATCATGACGCAGGTCTTGCAGCCGTGTGCCTCCAGGTATGGAGGCAGCGAGCCGACGACGTCGGCCAGGCCGCCGGTCTTGGCGAACGGGGTCACTTCACTTGATAACATTAAGACTTTCACTGTCTCTCCGACCGTACACGGGATCGCGGTATGGAACAATCGAATTGCGACAATTGACCTTACGGTGACAGTTACCGAAGTCACCGTCGCTCAGTAATCTCTACCCACATTTCTGACGTGCACCCTCTGCCGGCCGGCCGTATTACCGGCTATTGCTTCTCGGATACCCCGATATTTCGGACCGGCGTGTCTTCCAGTTTGATCTCGCGGAGGAACTGCGCCGCGTTCTCCGGCGGCACGGGGTTGATGTAGAAATCGGTCCCCCACTCGAACCCCGCCACTTTGGTGAGGCGCGGGATGATCTCGATGTGCCAGTGATAGTAACTGAGGTCGCTCCGGTCGAAGGGGCCCGTATGTATGACGTAATTGTAAGGCGGGTAGTCCAGCGCCTTTTCGAGTTTCAGCAGCACGCCCTTGAGGATGCTCGCCAGTTCCTCTATGCCGAGTTTCTGCAGGTTTTCGAAGTTGGAGTTGTGCCTCTTGGGCAGTATCCACGTCTCGAAGGGGAACCGCGCCGCGAAGGGGGTAAACGCGATGAAGTTGTTAAAGTTGAAGACGACGCGGTCCTCGCTTTCGATCTCCTGCTGTATCATGTCGCAGAAGATGCACCTGCCGCGGTAGTTGTAGAATGCCTCCGCCCCGCGCATCTCTTCGAACACGGCCTTGGGTATGGTCGGGGTGGCTATGAGCTGCGAGTGCGTGTGTTCCAGCGACGCCCCCGCCGCCAGGCCCACGTTCTTGAAAATCATCCCATAGACGAAGCGGGCGTCCTTCTTCAAATCTATCAGCCTGTCGCGGTATGCCCATAATATTTCCTGTACGTGGGCGTCGTCGAGCGCGGTGAGGGAGATCTCGTGCCGCGGCGTTTCGATGATGACCTCATGAGCGCCTATGCCGTTCATCTTGTCATATATTCCCTCGCCGCGCTTGTTCAGGCTGCCTTCAATCTTCAGGGCGGGGAACTTGTTGGGCACCACGCGTACGCGCCAGCCCGGCGAGTTGGGCCGGGAGCCCTTGTCGCGGTAGGCGATGATTTCCGGCGGGGTCTTGTCTTCGTTGCCCTCGCAAAAAGGGCAAAAACTCGCCTGCATCGGCTGGTCTTCGGTGATAAAGTCCGTGGGCCGCTTGGCGCGTTCGGTCGCAATGATTATCCAGCGCCCCGTGATGGGGTCTTTTCTAAGTTCGGGCATTGTGCGTCCTTCCCTGATTTTACATCAAAAGTTTCGCCTTGATTTACCACACGCCGACGTCGAATTCCGCGCTCGGGGCCGTCACGGTCACGGGCCCGCCCGCCGGCAGGCGCTCCAGGATCCTGTCGTCCTTCAGTACCTCCACGAAGAAATTTGTCGCGCGGTCCTCGCGCATCTCCAGGCACTCGAACGGCACCGCCATCTCCAGCACGCTGTCAACGCACGCCTTTGCCGCTTCGGCGGATTCCGCCAGGTTGTGCGACCACACCCGGTAGGCCCCTTCGGGCGTCTTTTCCGGGTGCACCTCCACGTCCGCCTCGCGCGGGTAAATGAACTTCAGCCTTACCGTGCGGCCTTCGTCGATTATTTCGTCCATGTTGCGCACGCCGTCCACGCGCACGTAGATGTTGCTCCGGTCGAAGCCGAAGTAGATGTCGGTCAGGAGGCCTTCGGCCGCCTGTTCCATGACGCCCTGTTCGGGCCGGCCGGAACAATGCCCCGCGCCGAGCCATTCAAAGAAGTTCGACACCCGGCCGTCCAGTTTGACGGTCAGGAGCGAGCGGGGCGGCGTGAAGAATTCGCGCGCCACGGACTTCTTTATCGGCACGTCCAGATAGCTCGGGCATTCTTCGCCCAGCAGCGCGTACACGTTCTTGAGGTGCGTCCGGAACAGGATGTCGAACTCGCGGTCGTTGGCCGAGCCGTGGTCGGAGCCGAACCACCAGAACCAGTCGCTCCCCTGTGCTATCAGTATCTCTTCCTCGGCGCGTGCGATTGCCTCACTATCGTAATTTCCGGATGATTTCTTTGACAGGAGGAAGTCTTTTGTGCGATTCAGGTACTCCCACCCCTTCACGTCTTCCGCATCGCCTATCCAGATGTAAAAATCGTGATTAATCCATGAACCGGGGAAGAGCGAGTTTATCCTGCCGACCGGCGGGTGCTGCATCAGGAAGTCGCATATCGTAGTCGTCTGGACGTCACGCATGCCCGAGAGGCGCTTGTATAACCCCGACAAGAAGTCTATACCGTAGTTGGGATAGTATTCCCAGGCGTTCTCCCCGTCCAGGATTACGGGCACCAGCAACGGCGCGCCACGGCACTGGTCCGCGATGTATTGCAGGCGGGAGACGAAGTCGTCCACGGCGACCTCCGCCCGGTTGCGACCGTACTGGAAGCCTATCAGGTCGCTCAGATTGTGGTCGCGAAACAGTATCGACATCGACCTGCCTTCCCTCTCCAGCAGGTAAGGCTTGTAGAGCATTTCAGGGTTCTGGACGTTGCCGTGGTTGTCGCGCGACACGAATTTTTGTATGGAATAGGCCAGTATTTCCTCGTCGGTGGCGATCCACCTTATCCCGTGGTCCATCAGTATCGGCAATATCTCTTCGGAGACGGCCCCCTCCGCGGGCCACATGCCGCAGGGCCTTTGTCCGAAGACCTCCTCGTGATACTCCACCGCCCTGCGCACCTGTGTCACCGCGTCATCATAGTGGTCCGCGCGGTATTTCGGCAATATCACGCCCGGCATGCAGCGCTTGGCGCTCTCCACGTTCACCAGCAGCGGCAGTATGGGATGGTAGAAGGGCGTGGTCGTTATCTCTATCTGCCCCTGCTCCATCAGCCGCTTGTGCAGGGGGATGATTTCGCGCAGCGTCTCGATTTCCTTGTCCAGGACGAACTGCTTTTCCTCTTCCGTATAATCACGGCCCTTCTTCAGCAGCGCCCGCAGGTCCGGCTCCTCCTCCAGGACCGTTCCGTGGAACCACACCAGGTTCGCCAGCACCTGGATATCCCTGAAATCCTGCTCCATATATCTTTTGAGCAGCCTGGTCGCCCTTCTGTTGTCGAAGTCCCGCCTGATGAAAAGTTCGCGGTAACGCGGGTGAGGGTCTATCATGTGCTCGCGGTTCGCCATGAAGAAGTTGTTCAGAATGAACTCGCGCTCCTCGTCGCTCAACTCCCCGGCGGGCTTGCGCGACAGTTTCATGAACAGGTCTTCGTGGCCGCCTTCCGTAATGTCGTACAACTGCTTGATGAGCGACGGCACGAAGTTTATCGTCATGTGCACCTCGGGATGCCGCTCCAGGATTCGCGCCATGCCGATGTAGTCCTTTATCCCGTGCAGCCGTACCCACGGCAGCATCGTTTCGCCGGCCAGGTCGTTGGTGTAGTACGGCTGGTGCTGGTGCCACAAAAACGCGACGTAAACTTTTGCAGAGTTTGACATGCCCTTGAAATGGCCCTAAGTGGGAAAATCGGGAACTCCTTACCCCCCCTCAAAAAATTGATGTTCGCCTCATTATATCCGCTTTTCCGGCACGCGCAAGGCCCGGCCGCCCCGCCGGCACGCGCCCGGCATGGACCATCCGCCCCAGCGCCTCCATCACCCTGT
>Ga0164318_10001322_pt1 | contig 21802 bp, 20 predicted proteins | sample GuaBasSedimGuay9_FD_113734 | JGI IMG/M metagenome (GOLD analysis project Ga0164318, IMG submission 113734) | Subseafloor sediment microbial communities from Guaymas Basin, Gulf of California, Mexico - Guay9, Core 4571-4, 0-3 cm | ecosystem: Environmental > Aquatic > Marine > Hydrothermal vents... | reverse complement strand
ATTTAATATAATACGTATTATCTGTAATATTTTTGAGAAAAAATATAATTATTTTTTCTTTTTATCCAGTACTTTTGAGTATTTCTGGCGGAAACGTTCAACTCTACCGGCTGTATCAATCAGTTTTTGTTTGCCGGTAAAAAATGGATGGCAGTTGGAACATATTTCAACATTGATCTCTTTACTGGTTGAACGAGTTTTAAAAGTTGCACCACAGGCACACTTAACTTCCAACTCATTATATTTCGGATGAATTCCAGCTTTCACTTTAAACCTCTTTAAAAATATTTAAACTCTACATATATAACATACATAACAAAACTTGGTTCCAATTATTTATCGGAACCAGAGCCGACTAATATAATAAATTTTAACCTTTGGGCAAGCTGTTATGCCAATTCATCTGAGATTTTTTTATGCTCAACCTGACAACGGGGGCTATCGCAATGCATTACAACTACTTATGGGAAAGGACTGTTGCCCAATAATATGTATTATAAGTCAATCTTTCAATCTTAAAATGATGAGAAAATATAGATTCCAGTTCATTTTTGGTGAAATAGTTTTTTAAGATAGTAAATTTATTTCCATTATCCAGATATCGAAATTTGTAATTGTTCCCAAATTTATCGATTGCCACTGATTCTTGTTTGGGACCTTCGGCTGGATAATTATTATCAATCAACCATATTTTCCCATCCGGCTTTGTAATATAATTAAATAATTGAAAAAGTGAATCATAATCCTGTTTGGGATGATGTGAAAACCAAAAACCGAGCACAAAAAGGTCAAAGGAATTATTTTTAAACGGAAGTTTAAGTAAATCAGATTTTACAAAATTTACAGGAGTAATATATTTTTTCTTTTTAGCTTCGTTAATCATTTCACCTGATATATCAGCCGCATATATCTCATGAGCAGTTTCTGATAAAAATTGAGTCCAGTATCCGGTTCCACAGGGCGCATCAAGAACGGTTTTATTCTTTGCAATTTCTTTTAAACGAAAAACCTCATCGTCAATCTCTTTCCGCCGTTCCGGAACTTCCCGATAATATATTTGTTCATATTCAGATGCTCGTTTATTGTAATATTCAATTGTATTATCAGACTTTTTCATCATTCAATATTTTCTCATAAAGATGTTCAGCTAAATTATTGATATTTCTTAAAACGTGTAAATCATTAACTGCATCCCCTTTTTTTTTAAAATCATGGGATCCGTATGTTATCAACCCTTCATTGATAACTTCAATCCACTTAAAAAAACCGGCAATTGTTCGACGTGCTCCCTCAAACCAGGCTTTTTCTCCACCTACTAGGATAATTGCACCGGGACGTTTTTTAGTAAGTATTTTCATGAAATCATGATTAGGAGTTTGATTCTCATAGTCAGGAGGACGCATACAATTACAACGGTCGATTAATGTTTTTGCCTGAGCGGAGACAGAATCAAAATAGATAGGTGACCCAAATAGAAAACAATCACATTCGATAATTTTATTATAAATTGGACTAATATCATCATCGTAAATACAAAAATTCTTTTCAGGAATTTTACCGCAAGCGATACAGGAATATAATTTTAATTCACTCAATTTAATAAACTCAATAGAAGTTTTATTAGTATTAAATTTATTGGAAATTTGACGGGAAAGTTCTCTTAGAATAAAATCAGTCGATGAACCATCGACCGGTGAGCCGGATATGCACAAAATTTTAGTCAAGATTTATCTCTTCCAATTTTTCCAATTCATGATATAATTTAATAATGTTATCTTCGAGTTCGTTTTTTTTGTCGGTAGCTTTGTGTAATTTTTCCCAGTTGTTCTGTTCTATTTTGTTATTTAGTTCATCGATTATAATTTCTAACTCTCGTTCGAGTTGTTCTATTTTATCTTTTGTCTGTTGAATGTTTCTTTTGAGATATGATTTCTGTTTTGATTTTTCTTTAAATTCTAAATAGGCTTCCTTTTTTGATTCATCTTTAACTTTAACTGTATCAATGTGCAAGTTTTCGGTTCGTTCTTTAAAATAAGAATAATTTCCGGGATAAGATTTAATAAATGAATTGCTTAAGTGTAATATTTTAGTTACTACCTTATCAAGAAAATATCGGTCATGACTTACAATCAGTGCAGAACCATCATATTCTACAAGAGCTTTTTCAAGAATATTTCTGGAATCTATATCAAGATGATTAGTTGGTTCATCAAAAATAATAAAATTAGCAGGGTAATAAAGAAGCCGCGCCAATGATAATTTTGTTTTCTCACCACCCGATAGTGATTGAACCGGCTTAAAAGCATCTTCACCATAAAACCCGAAACGAGCCAAAAAAGAACGAATTTTTCCACTTTCAACAATAGGATCTAATTCCCAAACAGAATCTATTACCGTTGATTTATTATTTAAATCTGACAATTCCTGATCAAAATAAGCAACTTCAACATTAGAGCCCAATTTAATTTCTCCGTTAATAGGAGTAATTTCACCAATTATTGATTTAAGAATAGTGGTTTTACCGGAACCATTTTTCCCAATCAATCCAATCTTATCTCCTCTGTAAATATCAATACTAACATCATTAACAATCGGAACAGAACCATAGCCTAAACTAACTTGACCGAGAGATAAAACATGGGCATAAGAACGCCCGGAAGATTCCATTTTTATATTAGCTTGTTTACTATCATGTTTTACAGGTTGAATTCTTTTGATACGAGCCAAATATTTTAATTTTGATTGAGCTTGTTTTGTTTTTTGTCCTGCCATATTGCGTTGGATAAAATCTTCAATCTTTTTAATTTCTGCTTGTTGATGTTTATAATGATGTTCCTGTAATTCCAGACGTTTTTGTCTTTCATCGAGATATTTCTCAAAGTTTCCAACGTAATTATCAATTTTGGCAAAACTTATTTCCCAAACTTTATTAACTGTATTATTTAAGAATGTACGATCATGGGAAATAATGATATAACTCTTATTGATTTTACTAAGATATTCTTCAAGCCATTGGGTCGATTCAATATCAAGGTGATTGGTAGGCTCATCCAGAAGCAAAAGAGTACCGTTCCCAGCCAAAGCAAGAGCCAACCCTGCTCTATTTTTTTCACCTCCTGAAAAATTTTTGATTGGTTCATCATGCCTTGCTCTTGGAAATCCCAAACCCTCAAGAATATGCACCAATTCATTCTCAAATGAAAAACCGCCACTATTCTCAAACTTGGCATGTAAAACGCCTAATTTTTCAACTGCCTTTGAATCATTGGGAGAATACTGCAAATAATGTTCTAACTCATTTATTTCCTGCCGCATATCAAGCAAATCAGTTCTTGCCGTAGATGTAAATTGATACAAAGTTTTATCAAGATGTTCGGTTTTTTCCTGAGTGATGTAATCAATTTTACAGGTCTTAGAATAACTGATATCCCCGCTGTCCGTCTCCAATTGACCACTAATCATTTCAAAAAGTGTTGTTTTTCCACTTCCGTTTTTTCCAGTAAGACCTATTTTTTCCTGATTTGAAATAGTAAACGAAACATCGCTGATAATAATTTGGTCATCAAATTTTTTTGAAATTCTTTGTGCGGCAAGAAGCGTCACGACATTTCCTTCTCCGAAGTTCGAGAAATAAATATTTCAACAATAACCAATATAACTACCAGCCAAAGAAATATCTGCCATAATTCTTTGCCATATCTCAATTCAGACAGTATTGTAGCAATATCATTTTCAAAAGGAATATTATCATACGAATCAATATTCAAAGCAGTTGCAAATTGTTCTTTATCTACGTAATTCAAGTCTGATTCGCCTTTAGCAGTGTTCAGTGCGAAACGATCAATTTCACGACCGAGATAGTTTACATGATAAACGCCAGGTAAATTAACCGGTTGTGCATTAAGAAGCAAAGCACCTTTTGATTCATGGGGGGAAATTTTATATATCAGACTATCAGGAGTCAACATGTCCACTGGTGTATTGATAGCACCTTTCAAAGATAATGATCTGGTAATTCTATTACCGGGCTGAAGGTTCAAATCATAACTGGAAAGATCACTGGCTAAATATTCAGCAATTCTTGATACTAATGGCACAAAAAATGAATGAGAAGCTATATCGGAATATTCGGGAAGCATAAGACCGGTAAAGGTTATAATTTTCCCTTTGCCATAAGAAGATTCAATCAGAGCAGGATGTTTGCCGGTGAAAGACATTAGAGCTTGTCCGTTACCGTCTATATGCATTTCGGGTAGAGTGTAGAATTTTATTTCAGGGGGTGTGTTGTTTTCAAAATTATATACAGAAAAAATTGGATGACTATAATCAATCGAAAGAAGCGTATAATAGCCCGCCCTTGAAAAATCCGTTTTATGCTTTTTATCAAAGATGACCGATGTTAACTGAGACCATTGGCTGTTAAAATTGTCAATATCTGTATCAGCACCATAGCTTACAAAAAGTGATTTCCCCGAAGTAACAAATGTTTTTAATCGATTGACGTATGTTTTGTTTAATTTGGGAACAGAAGCAAGAAAAATCACATCGTAATCAAAGAAATTAATTCCGGCTAAATTATCAGGATTAACTTCCTTTACTGACCAATATTTATTTAATGATTCATCGGGTGATAACGCCAATTTCAACAATGATCCTGAAACATCACCGTTAATTATAAGTAGATTGAATTCTTCAGGGATACTCAAACTAAAATAAAATTTGTTATCACTTATAAATAAGTCATCTGATATTTCAATATACCCTTCATGAAAACCAGTACTAGAAACTGATTTAGAAAATGTTATAGTGGTTTCTTCTTCGCCTTTTATTTCCAAAGCTCTTTGTGAAATTCTGTTGCCATCAATAAAGAGTGAAGCTATTATGTTTTTCTGATTTTCCACTCCGAAATTTTTTATAACAGCGTTGATTTCAAAATCATGTCCTGGCATTATAAGTTGACCGCCGAAATCAACCGATGTTATAGCAATATTATTATTATTTTCAATAGGTAGTTCAATAAAATAATTGCGATACTCATTGTTGAGTACAATTTTTTCAGCAGGCAAAAGATTTTTTTGATTATCAGAAATTATGAATATTTCTTTGTTAAGATTATGAGCTTTTTCTAATAGTGATAAACCATATTCATAAGATGATTGGATATTTGATTTACGGTAAGCGATTTCTATATTTCCAAGGTATTCTTTGGCAGTAGAAGCAGAAACAAAAGCCGGTGGGATGCTGTTAGCATCTAATATCAAGGGAAGTAGGCAGATTTCATCAGCCTCACCAAACGAGCCGAGAAGTTCTTCACAGCGTTTTTGGGCTTGACCAAAAAGATTCCCGTCGGCAATATACCTGTCCATCGAGGCTGAATTATCAAAAAGAATTATAGCCGACGTAGATGCATGTGAACCAATTCCCGAATTTTCCGTAGTCGGTCTTGCAAATGCTAAAACAGCAATCAAAATAATTAGCATCCTGAGAAACAATAACAGAAGTTGCTTAATTTTTAAACGACGAACCTGACGACGTTGCATCTGCTTAAGATATTTTATTGATGAAAACTCAATTTTTTTCAAGCGTCGCTTGGAAAACAAATGTATGATAAGCGGAATTAGGGCGGCGGCAGCAGCAAAAAGAATTGTGGAATTTAAAAAATTTAACATAATTTAAAAATTATTGCTTATATGGTTTCTCAATTAATATTCTTGCTTCTTCCTGTTGGTATGCTGTCGATGGTATTGCAATCACTTGATTATAGTATTGTTTAGCGGCATCATGATCATTTAACATATCAACAACTTTCCCCGTCTCCAGATAAATCAGACCAAGATAGAAAGGTCTTTTTTCCAGAGTAGCGGCAGAAATTAAATAAGTATAAGCATTATCAGTATCACCCAATCCCAGATATGCGGAACCAAGCCAAACATGAAGATTGACCGATGACGGTTGGGAGGATAATCTGTTTTCAAGAATAGTTATTGCTTCGGAAAAATATGTCATAGCTTTTGCTTGGGTATTTTTATCATTGGAATGAATAAGAATTTTTCCAAGCATAATTCTACTTTCCGCAACAGGTGAGTGTTCTTTGTTGTTAGTAATAATCTTCTGGAATTTTTCTTTTGCCTGAGTTGAATCTTTCATAAGTAAGTAACATAAAGCAATATTGAATTCAGCTACAGTATTAGTTGTATCAAGTTCTTTTGATGTCAACAATTCTGACAAAGCATCCTGATAATTACCGTTCATTAAATTATAAATTCCCATATTCATTCTACCAATAGAATTATCAATAATTAATTGAACTTTTTTTTGGATTTCAAGAGCATTGTAATAATCACCTGAATTAAAATATCCGGTTTTTAACAAATCAAAAGCTATCATAGAATCAACCCGTGATTCTGAAATATTTAATAATGCTTGAGCGTATTCAATTGATTTATCATATCTAAACAAGGCATCAGCCAATTGAGTATGTTTTAGTAAGCGAGGTTTTAAAAAGGTTAAAGTATCAACATAATTAAGCCACTCTTGCTCTAATTCCTCAACTGATTTACCATAAATTTCTTCCATTGATGATATTTGGTTCAAATCATCGCTGGCTTTATATAAGAGCGATATTTTATCAATCTTATATTCTCTAACCAAATACCTTATAAAAGACGCAGAAATTCTATCAGCTAAATAAGGATCAGCGTTCAAATAATCGTAGGTATTTAACAAATCTTTCAGAGGAATATTTTTATTCTCTTTCACAATATTTTTCATATCAAAAACAGCAAAAGAGAGAAAATTCCCCAAACCTTCCGTTATAAATGAAGGTGCGTAACCATAGTTTTTTAAAATCAAAGAATGCCCTGAAAGAAAAATATCAAGGGTATTTAAGTTGGCACCGAAGACGGCATAAGCGGTGTTTTTGGTCGGGTCAACCATAATGCCAAATCGTTTATCCCAAATAACAGAGTAAAGAGGGCAAGGAGTAAGATAAATTTCATATTTACCTGGTAAATTGAAATTAAACAGTTCATTCATTTCATCGTAGTTTTCTTCAAGGATACCTTTAGCTAATGTCCAATAAAACTCTCCATACGAATTTTTGAGAAAATGGTAGTTAAAATGTGCCGATGGTTTTATTTTAAAAAATCCTGGTTCGTTGTGGATGTAACCGCAAAAAGAAGTATCAATGCTGATAAATTTAATAGGCGTAATTGTAAATAAATATTCTGCTCCGTTTTTCCCCCGAATATTATCGATTCGAGCTGGAAGTTCGTATTCGGATTTGAATGACTTTGAATAATTATTTACATCAGGTCGAGATGTTACCACATGAACAACAAAATCTACATTTTCAGAATCAAGATGGGTAAATTCGATATCTGTTGATATAGCCACAAAAAAACCAGTTTTGTTAATACCTTCAATAAATTCCAAAGTGTCAGAATATAAAAGAACATCTTCTTGGCTTGTCCTATCTTTTTGATATAAAGCCAACTCACATTTTGTCCCGTTTGCGGCTGTCACCGAAGAACTTACTAAAATACAGAATAAAAATATTGATATAAGTTTTTTCATTTCTTTTATACTAACTCCGATTGAAAAAGTTGCTGTTCATTAATATAGCATAGAATTTTATTATTTTTGTAATACTAATCGACCATCTTTTAAAATTGGCAATACCGGAATTGAATTCATCTGGCAAGCTATATCGATATCCTCCGCAAAACCAATAGATTGCAAATACCTGCCATGTTCACTCTGTTCAATTGTTTGCCTAATTATGTCCTTATTGTTATTGTATAGCAATAACGCCAGATTGCCGGCATCGTTCAATTTCAAATCTCTTTGAAATTCTTTAATTAATAAATTTTCAAGAAGACCTCCGCAAAGAGTATCTTCAATAGAAAACTGACCTTCCTTGCCGGAACAAATTATAATAACATCCTTGTCAGTTTCATTTATTTTTTGTGCAACTTCAGATATATTAACCATACCACAAGAGAGAACAGCCGATGCTTTTGCCGCTTTAACAAATGGCTCTGTCCCATTGGTTGTTGTCATAATGACAAATTTATCTCCAACAGTTTCAGGGGTAAATTCCAAAGGAGAATTGCCTAATTGGAAATTTTCAATTTTCACTCCACCTTGCTCACCTGCTAAAATTGCACTATTACCAAGTTTGTTCCACAAATCACCCGCTTCCCCGGGACCTGCAACAGGAATAACACCCTTTGCATTTGCTTTGAGAGCAGCACAAATTGAGGTTGAAGAACGAAGGACATCAATTACAACAACAACCTTGTTCTCAAGATTAGTTTTATTAAATGATATATTGGTAAGAAATAAGTCTATCTTCATAATAAATTATTTATGTGATGCGTCTTTATAAAAAGGAGGTTTAACAACCGTAGCCGGAAACCTTTTACCACGAATCTCAACTTCAACTAATGAACCGGATTTGGAATGAGAGCGAGGTACATAACCAAGTGCTATCGGTTTTTTTAAGGACGGAGAAAAAGTCCCCGATGTAACATGCCCAACTTTTTCATTATCTACATAGATATTGTAACCATGACGAGGGAAAGCCCGTCCTTCAAGTTCAAGACAAACCAATCTCCGCGAGGGCTTCTCGGCTTTTACTTTTGCAATAACATCTTTTCCTATGAATTCTTTGTCTAGATTCACAATCCAACTTAGTCCGGCTTCGATTGGATTAATGGTTTCATCCATATCATTTCCGTAAAGAGCCATTTTCATTTCCAGTCTTAAAGAATCACGAGCACCAAGACCTATTTGTTCCATTCCATGTTTTGCCCCTGAATCATTAACTGCCTTCCAAAGATTTTCTGCTTTATCATAAGACATATAAATCTCAAAACCGTCTTCACCGGTATAACCTGTACGAGAGAATAAAACATCTTCCCCACCGACCCTATGCTTAGCCGAAGTATAATATCTCATATTATCCAGATCATAATCAGTCAATTCCGCCATAACTTTTATAGCATTCGGTCCTTGAATAGCCAGCAAAGCGATGTTGTCGGAATTATCTGTAAGAGTAACATCGCCAAAAAGATGGCTTTGTAACCAGTTGTAATCTTTTTCTAAATTGGAAGCGTTGACTACCAAAAAATACCCTTCTGGTCTGTTATAGACCAGTAAGTCATCAACAAATCCACCATCTTCCTTGGTCATACAGGAATATTGAATATCCCCAACTTTTAATGCTTTAACATTGTTGGTTGTTACTTTTTGCATAAAATCAAGAGCATCATTGCCAGTTACTAAAAATTCTCCCATATGAGTCAAATCAAACAGGCCAACATTTTCTCTAACAGCAAGATGTTCACTTGTGATACCTTTAAACTGAATAGGCATCATATATCCGGCAAATTCCACCATTTTGGCGCCAGCATCAACATGTTTTTGATAAAAAGGAGTTTTTTTCGGTTCCATTATGTATTTAAATCCTTATAAGCTATACGTTTCTAATTATAATTTAGACAGAAATAAAAGGGCTAATACGGTTTAAGTCAACCGCTTATTTACAGATATTCCATGTAAAAACAATCAGCTAACAGAATTAGTAGCCAGCCGTTTGCGACTTGTTGAAAAAGTCTCTCTGTTCTTCAGTGTCCTCTTTCGGTAACATCTTTGTGAAATAATTCATATTTAATAAAATAATTCTTTCTTGACTCAATTTGACAATTATACTATTATTCTATCAAATCATACGGTGTGTAACTTGTTATAAGTTATAGCGTTTATGTCTTGTTTAATTTGAACGTTCCATAGGTTATTGCCGTATAACAACTAACGACCGCTGAAAAAATAATGGAAGTTCAAACTTCCGATGTAAAAATATAAAGGGAATTATGATGGAACTCGATTTACAGGGAAATATTGAGCAGTTTACTCTGCCGGAAATTTTCCAGCTAATCGCTTCAAGCCGAAAATCAGGAACGCTGGGAATTCAAAAAGATGAATCAATCGTCATGATTTATTTCAAAGACGGTGATATCACTTATGGATACGGTCCCCGTCAAACATTTCATATCGGATCTCTGCTCAGAGAAAAAGAAATTATTACTTCCGAGCAGTTAGCCGAAGCAATCAAAAATCAGGCAGAAGCAGAAAATAGTAAACGGCTCGGGGAAATATTAATCAATAATAAAACTATTGACCGTTCTGATTTGGAAAATGTTATTACAAATCAAATTGAAGAATTGCTCTATTCGCTACTGTCATGGTCATCGGGAACTTTTAAATTTTATGAAAACCAGTTCCCTACCGAAGAGGAAATCACAGTACATATTTCTGTTGAAAATGTAATTTTAGAAGGACTAAGACGTGCCGACGAGCAGAACATGGTCAAAGAAACTCTTCCGGATACTAAAATGGTTTACACTATCACTGCTTCTCAAGCCGGACGGCACCGCGATGTCAACATGAAAGCGGATGAATGGAATATTATGGCACTGGTCAACGGACATCGGACACTTGAAGAAATATGCAAACTGAGTCATCTTGACCGCAATAAAACACTAGTCAAACTGGCACAATTGAAATTAGCCGGAATTATAACACAATGTGAAAAACCAAAAGAACCAAAAGGTGAACTTGACCAGATGGTTAATCGTTTGGCTGGATTGTTCGAAGATTACTTGACAGACAGCTCAGAATCTACTATTAAATCACGTAACATAACCAGCTCATTTTTGGAGACTGTTGATTGAGCGAATATTTTACATTAAAATCTCTTGAGGGATTGCTCGAAGAATTTTTAGCCGGAGTGGTTAAAGTCAAACAAAACCGGTTATCAGTTCTGGATGGAATCAATCGGCTGGATGATATTTCACGCATGTCTTCAGATGGTCATAATATCAATGAAGCAATTGGCGAATGGTTCGCTGAACACAACCAATGGCTTGATAAAAGTGTTTTAAAAGATATTGAAATTGGCAGAATTGGCAACCTTCTGGAAAATATCAGTTTTGGAATTTCCAAAGATAAAATCAGCACTCCTGAAAAAAGAAAACTTGCTTCAGAAATTGACCGTTGGAACAATCTTGCCGAAAAAACACCCAAAAAAGTTATTTTAAAACGACATGGGGAAACCGTAAAAAATCCAGCCTTAAACACAATAACCATGTACGACAACCACTTAGAGAAAGCTCTAAATCTCTTCAAAGATAAAGCAGGTGATAAAAAACATATTCTTTCCGTTTTAGATGATTCTTTGAAATCAGCTTTTACTCAAAAGAATAAAGATGCCTTGCTTTTGTCTGGATATATTATATATTATCTCAAGCTTGACGGATATCTTGTTGACCCTTATGTTAAGCGACTTAAAGAGGCCGAACAGATGCTGAAAGGAAAGAAAGCTGATGTTTAATCAGGCAGAAAAAGCATACTGTGAGGCTTTGCTTGCGTTAAGGAATAAAGATTACCGCAAAGCATCCGATTGTTTTGACGAGGCAATGCCTCAATATATGAACAACAAAGAATTTGTGTTGTTGATGGAAACAAATCGGTTATTGCTGGCTGTTAAAGATAGGCTGGCTAAATATGAAAATGAAGAGATTGAAATAATGGAGGCATTCGCACATGGCAAAGAAACAGAGCTTCTCTGATAAATCATCGAAAAAGGCTCATCAGATGTCCTGCCCGGTTTGTCAGGAAACTTTCCAATTTGTAAAATTTGTAAAGTCAGTTAAGACCGATGCTGGTGCATGGAAATTCCGCACACAAAATGTTGGCGTTTGCAAATGTAACCAAGCCGAAGTATATGGGTAAGTAGCACGCTACTTTTTTGTTGCTACGGTAACGAAGTTACTTTGAAGTTGCTACGCAACCTATGTATTATAGGTTTGTGCAGAAAAAATTTAACCCTCTCATATGAGAGGGTTTTTTTTAAGTTCTGTTTACAATTTTGATAAATCAAAATCAAGAACTGACACAACATAAATATGGTTGTTTTCTAACATTGTCGTGTATATATATACGCTAAATTAATTTATGATTAAGGTGGTAAAGATGCTATCAATTGAACAATTTAGGGAAATAACAAAAAAAGAATTATCAAATATTAAATTCAAAGAGAAATCTTTTGAGGAACTGAAAGATACTCTCAATGATAATTCTCTTATTACTGCCGATTCTCACTGCAATCCAAAAACTCCAAATCTTTCAGATTTTAAAAGTAATTCTGAGACCGGTTACCAAAGGGCTATTTTTAATACTAAATTTTCGCATCTAACTTTTTCAAGTGGAAAAGATAAAAATATCAATTGGCTTGACTTAGAGTTGCCCGTTGAATTACGAAATCAATCAAGAAAAAAATGTATCGACTTGATTGGGAAGATAGATGACAAGCCTATTATCTGTGAATTAAAATATAAGCCTAAAGATTCAAAATCAAATAGTGACAGACCTGAGTATGGTATATTTGAACTGATAATTTACTATTATTTGATTTTATGTAATAATGAAAAATTAAATAATAATAAAGTTCATCATAATTCTAAAGAAATAAGTGATTTTAATTGGAATAATATAATAAATGAAAAACCATTGCTCATTCTTGCTGCCAATAAAAAATATTGGGAAAACTGGTTCGACAAGAAAACATATCAACCTTGTGACACAAGAGATGAAATCTTAAATCTTGTTCATAATCTTAATAAAAAATTAGAAATCAATTTATGTCTATTTGAAACAAATAATATAGATTTAGAATCAGATGACACTAAATACAAAGGGATTGACGTTTCAAAAGAGTGGAAGCAAATAACAAAGATATAAATCTTATAGTCCATCGAGGGACACATGAGATCGGTGGTTCTTGTATTGAGCTTTCAACAAATAATAGCAGAATTATTATTGATGCCGGAGAACAGTTACCATCGACAGACAAAAACTTAAAAAAGTCAACGGTCGCACTTCCTAATATTCAGGGTGTTTTCAAGCAAGACAATTTAGACCAAAAAATAAAAGGTGCTCTGATTTCTCATTCTCATATGGATCATTATGGCTTATTAAATAATTTACATAATGATATTCCAATATTTATTTCCAAAGCATCTCAGGAATTTATAAATCTATCTTATCTGTTTACTCCCAGTGAAGTCAAGATTGATTCATGCACAAATTTCGAGAGCGGTAAAACATTTTGTGTCGGTGATTTCACTATAACCCCATTTCTTATAGATCATTCCGCCTTTGATTCATATATGTTTTTAATAGAAGTTGGCAAAAAGAGAATTCTTTATTCTGGTGATTTTAGAACACATGGAAGAAAATCAAAAATTCTAAATAAGCATTTCAAAAAGATTGGGAATCAAATAGACCTGCTTCTTTTGGAGGGTACTACAATTGACCGCCCTTCAAAAGTATTGCAAACAGAAGCTGACATCGAGCAAGAAATTGTGCAAACCATTCAAAAAAATAATACTATTACTTTAGTTTGTTTTGCATCACAGAACATAGATAGAATTGTTTCTTTTTATAAAGCATCTATAAGAACTAACAAGCTGTTTGTAATTGATTTTTATATTGCTCATGTTCTTAATATAGCTAAAGAATATGCAAAAATTCCCTATCCATCCAAAATTTATAAAAACATCAGAGTTTATTATCCATACTATCTTGCAAAAAGAATATCAGAACAGGGACATCAAAAACTTCTATATAAATTCAAACATTATAAAATAACAAAAGATGAAATAGCTAGAAATTGCGATAAAATCGTAATGGTAATTCGACCTTCGGTTCTTCTGGATCTTAAAAAAATTGATAATCTTGACGGTGCATCTCTAATCTATTCAATGTGGGAAGGTTATTTAAATACTCCAAGTATGCAAAAGCTAAAGAATTATGCGGATAGCAAAAAGATGAAATTTTCTAAAATACATACCAGTGGTCATGCTGATGTAGAATCATTGAAAATATTTATAAATAAAATTAACCCAAAAGTTATTGTTCCTATTCATACAAATTCTCCAGAGAAATTTATAACTTTAGGTGGTAATATTAAAATCCTATCTGATGGTGAACAATTTAAGATATGAGTTACATCCCACACCCTCCGGTCAACAGGGAATTATAAACAGATGATTAGTTAGGAGCGCCAAAGAGGTCGGGTTAGACAGGTTGGTCCACCTGAACCTTTGCGTGAAATTTCATCCCCCTTATAAAGATGCACCACTGCCCCAGCTTCTTTAAGTCTTCCATGTGTGATTGGATTTCCCTCAAGAGCTACACATATTCGAGGAGCAACGGCAAGAACATTACAACCCATCGATTCATACTCTTCATCTGGAACTTCGACCAATTCGATCCCTCTATTAATAAGATATTCTCTGAACGGAACCGGCATCAACCTTGAATAAACCAAAGCAAGATTGTGATCTATCGGGCTTATGAATGACATTAGGTGAAGAACATCAGCCGGTCCATCCCAATGAGGCAATGGCACCACAATTAATTCTTTAACAAAATCTTTTGTAAGCTCTCGAATCTGATTTATTCCGGCTTCATTGGTTCTATATCCTTGCCCAATCACTAAAGTTTGGTTGTCCAGCCAGACAATATCACCGCCTTCTGCTTTACCGTCGCCATTGACTTGACCTAAAATAGGAATATCAATTTTCTTATAATATTCACCTACTGCGTTAGGTTCTGATAGTCTTTCTGCTTTTCCCATATTAAGAAGAATAGCACCTTTTGCGGTTATGATAGATGTATCTCTGATATATATAGAATCAATTCCGGTATAAGCACCATCGTAAAATTCAATTTTATCAACTAAGCTTCCTAATAGTTCTACAAAATTATTATATTCTATTATTGCTTTGGCATAATCAGGACAGCTAAGATAATTAAATTTTTCCCAGTAGTTATCAAGATTAGTTTGGGAGAGAAATGATTTTTCTGGATGGTTGATTAGTAATTTTTTTATTTTTGTAACTTCAGACTGACTGCTAAACATTGATTTATTCCTTATTGAGGATTTTTTTTATGGCATCATTCAAATCATTAAATTTAAAAGGCTTTCCAATTACACCTTTGAATCCGAATTTTCCTGGATCACCCATGATTGGATCATTAAGATAACCGCTACAAGCAAGTGCCTTTACATTGGGATCAAAATCTAATAATTTTTTTATAGTCTCCTGTCCTCCCAAACCATTTGGAACAATGATATCTAATATAACTGCATCATAAGGATGCTCGTCATTAAAAGAATTTTGATAAAGCCTGATGGCTTCCTCGCCATCGCTGGCAACATCGACCTTATATCCAAAATTTTTACAAGCCCGTGCAGCAACTGTTCGCAGAAGTTCTTCATCGTCCATAATCAATATTTTCAAAGAATCAGTTTTGTCTTTTTCTACATCAGTCTGATTAATCTTTTTTTCTTCACCAACCGGCAATAAAACTTCAAAACTATTACCTGTCCCAATAACAGAGTTAAGAGTTAGAAAACCTTTATGTTTTAAGATAACATTAAAAGCCGATGCAATTGTCAGTCCTGAACCATATTTATCAGATTTATAAAATGGATCCAACATATTTTCCAGTTCTTCTTCTTTAATACCCTCGCTATTATCCGTTATAGAAATTTTGACAAATTTTCCGTAACTAAAAATATTACTTAAACTATCCTCAATTTTGACAATTTCTATGTCTATGTCTGTTTGATTAAATTCATTTTGGGATTTTAATGCTAACAACAATATATTTGTGAAACTGTTTTTGATTTGCTCTTTATCTAATTCAATAAACTCAAGAGGTTCGTGCAAATTTATTTTTATGTCATTTTTATAATTCTCTTTAACCGTTTTAACGGCTTCAAATATAATTTGTTTTATATCTGAATTTTGTTTATTTACAAAACTGCCTTCAGAAAAAACCAAAAGCTGATGGGTAAGGTTTCTTGCAAGCCATCCGGCTTGTTCTGCCTCAGATAAAATATTGTAGAGTTCAGTATTTTCATCAATATTCATTTTAGCAAGAGTGATATTTCCCAATATTCCGGTCAGAAGATTATTAAAATTGTGTGCTAACCCGCTGGCTAATGTATTTAAAGATTTAAGTTTTGTGTTATCTTGGAATTTATCATTCTTAATACTTGGGGGATTTGAAATTATATTTGAAATAAGATTAATAATTTTTATTTCATCATCTGACAATGAATCGTTTAATTCATTATTATAAATGGCAATATATCCAATTTTTATATTATTTCGTTTTATCTCATAAATGAATGGTTCAGAAGTTTTGATAAAGTTATTAGAAAAATATTCAACTTCATTAAATTTAAGTTTGATTGACCTGGTATTGCCTAAAACATCTTTCAAAAAATCAATAGTTTTATTATTCATCTCTGCTTGATTCAGAGAATTTGAAAAAACTAATAACAAATAATCTATGATATTTATTTTTTTATTTTGATTCATATACAGGATATCTCAGTCACTAATAAATATTATATTCTGTAAGAATATTAGATTTATGTCAAAGAAAAATCAAGGATTCAAATCAGTACATATAATAAAACCGCCTAAAAGGCGGTTTTATATCTATTAAGAACAAATCTTATTTAGATTTAGATTTTGCTTCTGAATCTTCCTTAGTTTTGCCTTCAGCAGCCTCACCTTCGACAGCAGCTTCACCTTCAGCACCTTCAGCAACTTCACCTTCAGCAAGCTCTTCACCTTCTTCAGCAGTAGGTTCATCAACTTTAACAATAGTCGGTGCACTTATAACAACAACAGTCTTATTAGCATCAGATAAGATATCTATCCCTTCTATATTGATATCTTCGACATGAATAGAATCACCGATAGACAATTCAGTAACATTTAATTCACAAAATTCAGGTATTTGATCAGGCAGACATGAGATTTCCAATTCACGCATATTAGTTTGCATAATACCACCATCAACTGTAACACCAACTGGAATTCCTTCAAAATGAATAGGAATAGCAAGATTAATCGGTTTAGTCATTGAAACGGCATAGAAATCGATATGAATAATTTTACTGGTAACAGGATCTCTTTGCATTTCACGAACAATAACTTTATTTTTTTTATTTTCAATTTCTAAGTCATATAAAGCTGTTGAACCTGCGGCAGATTTAAATGCCTGGTGTAAGGTGGGCTCATCAATATAAATTGGAATTGGCTCTTGTTTAGGACCATAAACCACTCCTGGGATATTACCATCTTTACGAGTTTGACGGTTAGCACCTTTGCCGGTTTTATCTCTTTTCTCCGCCGCAATAAGAATCTCTTTCATTTTATTCTAAAACCTCCAATTATTATTATTTCACATTTTAAATTATCTGAGGTTGGTCTTCAAATAACGAAGATACCGATTCCTCTTCAAAAATTCTTTGTATTGCTTCACCAATTAGTTCACTACAGGTCAAAATTTCAAACTTATCAGGTAGATTTTTCTTAGATTGATCGATTGAATCTGAAATAAACATCTTTTTAATTGATGAATTATTTATTTTATTAATTGCATCACCCGAGAGAACACCATGAGTACAGGCAGCATAAATATCTTTGGCACCGCTCGCCATAAGAAATTCAGCAGCATTACAAATTGAACCGCCTGTATCAACCATATCATCTCTGATTAAAATATTTTTATTTTTTACATCACCTATTAAGTTCATGACTTTAGAAACATTTGCTTCCGGTCTCCGTTTATCTACGATGGCTAAACTTCCATTAAGGGCACTTGCAGTTGCTCGAGCAAGTTTGATTGAACCTACATCAGGAGAGACAATACATAAATCTTTCAAATTTAATTCACGAATATATTTGTTAAATATAACCGATGAATAAAGATGGTCATGAGGTAAATCAAAAAAACCTTGCAATTGACTGGCATGAAGATCCATCGTAATAATTCTATCAGCTCCGGCAGTAGTAATCAGATTGGCAATCAATTTGGATGTAATAGCAACTCGGGGGCGGTCTTTTCTATCTTGACGGGCATAACCATAGTAAGGAATAACAGCAGTAATTCTCATAGCCGATGCTCTTCTGGCGGCATCAATAAGCATAAGCAGTTCCATTAAGTTTTCAGCTGGCGGATTAGTCGGTTGAACAATAAAAAAATCTGATCCACGAACATTTTCATTAATTTGAACAAATACTTCGCCGTCAGAAAACCTTTTAATAGTACAGTCAGTAACACCAACCTTAAGATAACTGGCGATATTATCGGCTAAATTCCGGTTTGATTTTCCGGATACAATCTTTATATCTTCTCTCAAAATCATAATTAAACTCTTTTGTCCTTTAACAAAAGACAACCATTATAATACATTTTCCCAAAAAAGGGAAAAAATCTGGGGCGCCAGGATTCGAACCTGGGAATGCCAGCGTCAAAGGCTGGTGTCTTACCGCTTGACGACGCCCCAAACATTTTTAATACACAAAAAAGTGCTTAATCCACTTTTTCTTGCTGAGCTTTCAATTCCTTTTCAAAAGCTTCTAGAACAGACTGCTCAATCAATTGCCTCATTTCACTATTAACCGGATGCGCTATATCCTGATGAGTGCCATTGGGTCGTTTACGGCTTGGCATTGCAACAAAATAGCCGTCGTTCCCTTGAATAACTTTCATCCCACGAACAACAAACGCATTGTCAAAAGTTACATTAGCAAATCCTTTGAGCCTTTCTTCACCACGCAAGGTGACCCTGATTTCAGTGATCTCCACGGGTGCCTCCCATCCTATTATAAGTAAGTTTGGCTAGGGTTATTGGCTTGGCGTTAAAAACCTGCCAATCCCCCCTTTCTAAAATATCAGGGTGTACAACCAAAGATGTTTTATCAAATACTCCAAACATAGTTGGGCCGGATCCACTCATCCGAACCAGCTTTGCTCCTTTGTTATATAACTTTTCTTTTAATCTTTCCAAATCAGGAAAAACTTCAAAACATTTTTCTTCAAAATCATTCCCTGAAAATTTCAAAGTCTCAATCAAATCTTCAGGAGAATTACAGTGCTGTAAGCTAAAGGGAACCTTTGAGTTTGTCAAGCCCCTTTTGAGCCATCCGTAAGCTTTTGAAGTAGCAATTGGAAAAGATGGTTTTACCAGAATAAGCTCATAATCAAGGGGTAATTTCATATCTTTTAAGATTTCTCCCCTACCGGTTACAATAGCTTGTCCCGAAGAAAAGAAAAATGGCAAATCAGAACCGATTAATGTTGATAATTCAACCATTTCGGAATAATCCAATCCTAATTTAAACAGAATATTACAAGCTAAAATTGTGGTTGCGGCATCAGCTGAACCACCTCCTAATCCGGCAGAAATAGGGATTTTCTTTGTTAATATAACATTTATTCCGTTTTTTAGATTAAATTTAGACTGAATTAAATTAAAAGCTTTTGTGATTATATTATCTTCAATGGGTAGTTTTTCAGAACTATCTTTTATAGTCAGATTAATTATCGGTTTCTCAATTATAGAGATTTCAAGTTCATCATAAAGTGAAATTGCCTGAAAAAGAGAATTTATATTGTGAAAACCATCTTCACGTTTGTTGAAAACTTCCAGAAAAAGATTTATTTTCGCCGGTGCAAGTAAATTAATCTTATCTTCTGTTATTTTCTTTACAATCATAATAAGCTATTTTCTGCAGAAAATTTAAATTAAATTTCCATTTTGTGTCAAAATCATTCCATTATGACCAGTTCTAAAAGTGTGCCATAATAACCTAAAATACTTTAATACACAATAGTTACTTGAAATTAATATTAAACTCATATATAATGAAATTTGTAACTGATAATTAATATATATACTTTTGGAGGTTGATAAATGGATCCTTTTAAAGCACTAGACACTATTAAAATAAAAGACAGTTTGTATAAGATATACAACTTAAGAAAACTACCTAATCAAGCAAAAATAGAGAGAATGCCTTATTCTATAAGGGTTTTACTTGAGAATGTATTAAGAAATATCGATGGTAAAGCGATTAATAAAGAAGATGTGGAAAAACTCATAAATTATAACCCGAAAAATGTTGGACAAATTGAACTCCCCTACAAACCTGCCCGAGTTCTACTTCAGGATTTCACCGGCGTACCAGCTGTAGTCGATTTGGCAGCAATGAGAACAGCGATGGGAAAACTTGGAGGTGACCCAAATAAAATAAATCCACTTGTTCAGGTTGATTTGGTCGTTGACCATTCAGTTCAAATTGACAAATATGGTTCTTCCGATGCTTTGGAATTCAACATGAATAAAGAATTTGAACGTAATAATGAAAGATATGAATTCCTCCATTGGGGGCAAAAAGTTTTTAAAAATTTCCGAGTTGTTCCTCCCGCAACAGGAATTTGCCATCAGGTAAATTTGGAATATCTTGCAAAATGCGTAATGACTAATGATGGATTTGCTTATCCCGACACTTTAGTTGGTACCGATAGTCATACTGTAATGATAAATGGTTTGGGTGTTCTTGGATGGGGCGTTGGCGGTATTGAAGCCGAAGCGGCTATGCTTGGACAGCCAATTTATATGCTGACACCGGAAGTTATTGGTTTCAAATTAACCGGAAGATTATCCGAAGGTGTAACTGATACTGATTTAGTATTGACTGTAACCCAAATGCTTCGTGAAAAAGGTGTTGTAGGAAAATTTGTTGAATATTTCGGTCCGGCACTGGACGAATTGACCCTTCCAGCAAAAGCAATGATTGCTAATATGGGACCGGAGTATGGAGCTACTATGGGTTATTTCCCAATTGATGCGGAAGCTCTTAGCTACCTTAAATTGACCGGACGTACTGATGAAGAAATTGAATTGGTTGAAAAATATTGCAAACAGCAAATGTTGTACCGTGAAAAAGGCTCTCGTGCACCGGAATTTACCGATGTTTTAGAGTTGGATATCTCAAAAGTTCAACCATCACTTTCCGGTCCAAAACGACCGCAGGACAAAATCAATCTTTCTGAGATGCAATCATCTTTCAAGGCAGATTTGAACAAACCAGTCAGCGAACGCGGATTTGAACTTCCAGCGGAAAAACAGAAAACAAAAGTCTTAATCGAAGAAGGCATAAATTATCCTATCGGTCATGGAGCGGTTGTAATTGCCTCAATTACATCCTGTACTAATACATCCGACCCAACAGTTTTAATTGCCGCAGGACTGGTAGCCAAAAAAGCGGTCGAAAAAGGCTTAAAAACAAAACCGTTTGTTAAAACATCACTTGCCCCTGGTTCAAGAGTTGTTATGGAGTATCTGAAAAAATCAAAACTTATAGAACCACTGGAAGCTCTTGGATTTTACAATACCGGTTTTGGTTGTGCCACTTGTATTGGTAATTCCGGCCCTCTCCCGGAGCCGGTTGTTGATGCTATTGATACCGGTGAACTGGTAGCGGCAGCGGTTTTATCCGGCAATAGAAATTTCGAAGGACGCGTTAGTCCTCATACTAAAGCGAACTATTTAGCTTCCCCCCCATTGGTAGTTGCTTATGCAATCGCCGGAACTGTAGATGTGAATCTTATTACTAATCCAATCGGAAAAGACAAAAATGGCAAACCGGTAATGCTAAAAGAAATCTGGCCCACCCAAAAAGAAATTCTGGATGTAATTAAACAGTCTATATCACCTAAGATGTTCCGTGAACAATACAGCTCAGTTTTTGATAGCAACCTAACATGGAATGCTATTGAAAGTACTGATTCCGCTTTATATGAATGGAACGATGCTTCAACTTATATTCAATATCCACCATTTTTTGAAAACATGTCCAAT
>Ga0164318_10001321_pt1 | contig 21803 bp, 15 predicted proteins | sample GuaBasSedimGuay9_FD_113734 | JGI IMG/M metagenome (GOLD analysis project Ga0164318, IMG submission 113734) | Subseafloor sediment microbial communities from Guaymas Basin, Gulf of California, Mexico - Guay9, Core 4571-4, 0-3 cm | ecosystem: Environmental > Aquatic > Marine > Hydrothermal vents... | reverse complement strand
CCTCAAATATATCTATAGTATTGGAAGCTGAACCACCGAATACATCAATAGCGCCAAACTCTCCATAGTCGTCGATAACCGACACCCAAGTGTCCGTCTCGGATAGAATAGCAGAGGTGTTGGTGGCCTGGCCACTGCCGGAGTTTGATAAGGAAACAACCAGTTCAGCCGTTTCACCGGGATCGAGGACGCCGTTGCCGTTGCCGATATCGGTCACAGCTACGGTCAGGTAGGTTACGTTGGGACGATGAATCTCAAGTGAGAAGTTGCCGGTCCAGGTGTCGCGGTTGGTGCCGGTAACGGATAGATCAAAGGAAGCAAGGTAACCTTCGGGAGCATCTGGCGACACGGTGAAAGAAAAGCCGTCGGCGATAAACTTGGTGCCGTCATTGCCGGGGATGCTGCCGTATGACTCGGTGTCGTCACCTATCGCAGATATGTAGGGATCAGTGGAGGAAATCGTAGCAACCACATCAATGGCTTCATCGGGGCCAACGTTCTTGAGTTCAAGACCCAGAAGGACAGTCTCGCCAGCTTCAAGAATACCGTTGTTGTTGCCGGTAACATCATTCGTCTGAGCATCATCGTACACCACATAAGCACCATCAGGTGCAAAAAGCTGAATTGTCGAAGTATACGGTTCTTTGAATTGGCAGGTTACTACAATATCAGCTATGGCTGGACCCGAGAACGGGTCCAGAGTAATTTCAACCTGGCCAGTTGCATCAACGTAGCCAGCACCGTGAAGGATCCCATCAAGCGAAATACCGACGTACGAACCCGGGGTAGCTTGAACTGTGATAGTTGTCGATGTAAATACCAGAGCACTGGGATGAGTGACACTATTGACGGAGGGCACGCCCATGTAAGTCATAACGGACGGGTCGCCCATCAGGTGGTATATTTGCCAGTAGTAGGCCGTCCGGGAACTGCCGGACTCAGTGACAGCCATGTTACCGGCGAAGATGATAGCATCATTGGTGATATAGTGATCGCTGACCGCCTCGCCGTGATCGTGGAACGTGCCGTCATAGGCTCCCTGGCCAGTTTGTTCATAGGTCGGTCCGGCACCAACGACAGGGCCGTAACCAACCCCCCACCAGTAATCTTCGTCCCAATAAGTGGAGTTGGTGCCGCCGATATAGCCGATACCACCACCGGCTTCCTTCTGCACAAAGGCCTCGCCGAAGCAGGGGGTGCTGTAGCCAGAGCCAAAGGTGTTGGCCTGGCAGCAGTTTCCGATACCAAGCAGGTATTTATGATTGTTAGTCAGATCAGCCACATCGTCCGTATCGAAGGATGGGTTTGACTGGCCGGAATGACCACAATGAGCAGTGTAGTTCATAAATCCTACACCGTCCTGAACTGTCTGGATGGTCGCCGCCGAGGCTCCTGGATTGTCAGAAGAGGGGTACAGCCAGACATGCGGGCTGATGCCGTGAGCTGCGTTGTAATAGAGGTTGGTGCCGTAGTTGATCTGGCCATTGCCGTACGTGATAGCGTAGGTGCCATCTACTCCGGAAATTAAGGTCACCTCTTCCAGGTAATTTGGGTCTGGCATAAGATACTGTTCGTATTCGAGCGTCTTGTCGATCTGTGGCTGGAGCTGGCTCGTATTTTGAGCCGAGAACCGGCCGTAGTAGATTTCAGGGAAGTTGTCGCCGGTGTACTCGCACACCCACAAATCGGAGATATGACCGCTGAAGCCTGTGTAGGCCGGGATTTGATTGTCGTCACCAACAAACAGCACAAACGACGGGGCCGGGTCTTCTGGTGTGCCATCATTATATAAACCTTGGAGGTAAGTTTTTACGGCAGAGGTTGAAGAACCAATCACATCGGTGTAGGCTACAATAACATTGAAACCTTTTTTTGTCTTCCACTCGATAAATGGCGCCAACTGAGCTTCAAACATACGATCAGAGATGATTACATACTTGACCGGATAAGTTACAAGGTCGTCCCGCATCGACGACTGTTGCTGTGTGTAGTTGGATACCTTGCTGTATAAGCCTTCGAAGAAAGGTGAATACAGCTTTTGTTGCATTTCCTTAGTGGTCGCCCAGTCGGCATGTTCGTACGATACCGTTACCTGGATGTCCTTGTATACCCTCAAAACGTTGGTAACGGGATTGTATTCAATCGGTGAGATACTGACCAATCCAAGATGTACGGAACGCATCGTTCCCTGGACTTCAGCATGGGCGAGTGAAAGTGAATAGAATTCATTCTGTTCATAAATGTTGTGATTAAACTCGAAAGGTATAGATGCTGGATCGTCAGATTTTGATACTGAAGGCTGAACAGGGATCAGGGGGGCATCGATTCCCAAATCACTTAGTGATATTTCCTCAACCTCGTAGCTGAGCACGTTCACCTTCAACTCACAGCCAAATGGGATTGAAATCAACCGGTTAACTGTTGGGAGATTGGGCTTGCCTAAGTTGTGAGATCGAGTGCAACCTTCAAAAGCTACTAAGTTGAAAACACCTTCAGGTGTAGTAACTTCGGTGATCTGTATTGCCCCGACTCCGATGTCAAGAGTCAGGCCGTCCTGACCAAGGTCTGTTACTATCGCATGTGTAGATGCGTCTTCCAGTGTGACCAATTGACTCGACGATGCTGTTGTGGCTATAAATAAACCTGCCAGCAGCATAGTTGCCAAAATTAGATGTTTTTTCACGCGTGGACCTCCGCGAAAAGTTGGGATGTATTAATTGTTTCTTGTTTTTAGTATCTGCAAAACTAAGTAACCGTTGTCTTTCAATTCGCAAAAAAGTAGGTATATGTGAAAGCATTTAAACTCTCTATTATATTATAAGAAGTTATTTTGAAAAGAAAAGTAAAAAATACCAGTGATTACGGTGACTTGACAAGTATGCTGTAAAAATCCATTTTGAGGTTGTGTTATAACTGGAGGAAAATAATTGAGAATCAGCAGCCGATACATTTCAGCCCCTGCCGTGTTTGCGATAGCGATACTACTTTTGCAGGTAATATTCTTTCAGTTGTGGCGATTGATTTTGTTATTCCAAATGTCAGATGATGCCCAGGGGGTACCTGTCGGGATTCTTTTTCAGTCCTTTGTGGTTGGACTGCGTTTTGATTTGGCAGTGTCGGCATATATAGCTTCAGCTCTGTTCCTCTTATGTACGCTTCCATATCTTGAGGTTACACGAAACACAATTGTGAGGAGAATCAGCTCAGTCTTTCTTTTCTTAGCGACCGCTATCACATTCTTTATTCATTTGTGCGACATAGAGTTCTTTAAGTTTTTCAACTCCCGTCTGAACGGAAGTGCGCTTCAGTGGTCGGATACTCCCGGTTTTATGTTCTCCATGATTTGGCAGACATACCCGGTAGTGTGGTATTTATTGCTCTATTTCTTCTTGCTGATACTGTTTGTTTTTCTATCTGTCAGAATTCTTCGGTTTATCACATCATGGGGAAGGTACAGCTCTATATGGGTGAATCTATTTTGGATTCCGTTTACGATTGCTTTTTTTGCAGTTCTTGCTCGGGGACGAATTGAAGAAAAAGCGCCTCTGACTTGGGGATTGGCTTATTTTTCAAAATATGATTTTGCCAATCAACTAGCTCTTAATCCTACTTTTACGTTCCTACGGGACGCTATCTATGATGTCGGCAGTAAGGAAAACACACGAGTTAAAATGGAATCCATTGCCTTTCCGAAGGCTGATTCGCTTGTACGAATACTCACCGGTAGACAATTAAGTGATAGGGAGTTATCTTCTCAACGTCTTCACAGGGAAGTTACTTTTTCTCGGGAAAACGGCGATCCACCTAATGTAATTCTGATTATTATGGAATCATTTGGAGCTAGCCGCATTGGTTGCCTTGAGAATCGGTATAGCTATGATTTGACACCCTGCTTCGATTCGCTGGCTTGTAAAGGTATATTATTCACCAATTGCTACTCATCAGGAAGTCACACCTATTCAGGGCTATTTTGTACGCTGTATGGCAACCCGCTTATTTTTGGCAAATCGATTATGAAGCAGGTTACCGGGCAAAATAGTTTTCATGGATTACCCTCGATTCTCCGCAAGCATGGCTACGAAACAATCTTTTTTACAACGCACGATCCGCATTTCGATAATATGCAAGGATTTCTAATGTCCAACGGGATGCAGCGTATCATCTCTTTGTCGGACTACGATGCCAGTGATAAACTCAGTACTTTGGGGGTTCCAGATCATGTTATGTTCGATAAAGCAGTTAAAGAACTCGGAGCATTGGAGAATAAAAAGTACTTTGCAGTTTTACTCACCGCATCTAATCATGGGCCGTGGGTAGTGCCCGATGTCCCCTTTGGTGAATTGCCCGAGGAAGAAGAGGACAGGCTGCGCTTGAATGCCTTCAAATATTCGGACTGGGCGCTGGGGCGGTTCATTGCTGCTATTGCCGATGATCCTCACTTTTCAAATACACTGATTATTATTACAGCCGATAATGGTATGCTCTTTCAACCAATAGGTGATATGGACCTTACCCAGTACCACATTCCATTACTGTTGTTACATACTGATTCATTGAATAATTTACATGGACGACAGATATCGCGCCTTGGTAGCCAAATAGATATTCTCTCAACTATTATGGGGCGTTTGCAATTGAACTATGACGATTTTTCTTTTGGACATGATCTTTTGGACAGTTCTGAAACTGGGGTGAAGTTTGCTCAATTTTCAGACTGGCTGCAAGTGGGGTATATCGAAGATGGCTATTACAGTGTAAGCCGGATAGATGGTCCCCAAGCGCTTTATCGTGTCGATACCACTTCTGGTAGAGTTGCTTCTCCAGTTAGTTTAGTTGATTCGCTACCGGATTTAGCGACTGATCTTAACCGCAAGGCTCTGGCGATTTTCCAGCGGGCTTACTTCAATATGATGCTTCCCATGAGACAGCTTAAAAAATTCGAAGAATAGCCCTATTGTTGAATATTTTCACAAAACCCTCTGTGATTATTCTGCCGGAAGTGTTTGAAGTGTTTGCTAAATCAGGGCTGTTTGATTATCCTTACCGGACTGCCAAAGGAAGTTTTTTATCCAAACTGGTTAAAGCCGGTAATGAATGGAGCAGCTTGAAGTGAGTCAACTTGATAAAACCATTGTTGGAGATTGTGATAAGACAGCAATCAATCCAGAGGAAAACTATAGAAGGACTTTGCAACAGGTGGGTTTCATTCCTCAAGGGGAAGTCACCAAAGAGAAATACAAACAACTTGGATTCAAGTGTGGGTTGGAAATTCATCAGCAGTTGCTTACAAAGTCCAAGCTCTTTTGCCGTTGTCCTGCTGGAATCTATCAACGAGGAGATGATTACAACGCAGAGGTAATCCGACATATGCGCCCTACGCTCAGTGAGATGGGTGGATACGACGGTACTGCGCTGATGGAACGCAAGACACGTAAGAACATCATCTATCGCATCAAGAACGAGACCGCTTGTACCTACGAAATCGATGATACCCCACCATTCAAAATTGATACTGAAGCTCTTGAAATCGCCATCGAAATTGCGCTGCTTCTTAAGACAAATGTAGTTGGAGAACTCCACATTACACGCAAGCAGTATCTGGATGGCAGTATTCCTACCGGTTTTCAGCGAACAGCTATAGTTGGAATCGAGGGTGAAATACCGCTTCGAGAGAAGAAGGTGCGTATTATCCAGTTAAGCATAGAAGAGGATTCCTGTCGAGAAGTATCAGATATTCGACATAATCGAGTATACACAACCGATCGACTTGGAATGCCCTTGATTGAGATGGTTACTTACCCTGACATGTTGACTCCTGATGAAGCTGCCGAGGCTGGCAACTACTTGAGGTTTCTGGCTCGAAGTTCCGGTAAGGTGCGAACGGGAATAGGAGCTGCGCGACAAGATGTAAATGTCAGTATTAATGGGGGAACCAGGGTCGAGATCAAGGGTGTAGCGCATATTGCTTGGATCCCGATGTTGACCCATATCGAGGCTTTTCGCCAGAAAGCATTGCTGGCCATTCGGGAGAAACTGCAGAAATGTATTAAAGATACTTCTCTCTGGGAAATTAGGTATAGTGATATTGATGTTTCAATCATTAAAAAAATAGATATCGATTACGAACCGGTGGATAGGGCTGTTGCTGTCAATCTGCCAGGGTTTGCCGGTATACTGTCCCACTTTACCCAGCCAGGGAAGATATTTGCTGATGAGATTAGTGATCGTTTGAAAGTTATTGCGTGCCTTGAAAAACCAAATCTTGTTACATCTGAACAGTTTGCTGGGAGTGGACTAGCAGTTGAAGATGCTACTTGGAACGAGATAAGGCAGCAGCTCGACGCTAAAGAGGGGGATGCGCAACTTCTATTCTGGGGGCCTGAGGAAGATATTACGACCGCATTAGAAACAATTGAAGAAAGATGTCGCCTTGCCTTTGAGGGTGTTCCTGATGAGACGCGGAAATCGCTTCCAAATGGCACAACTCTTTTCGAGCGAGTTCTACCAGGACCTGACCGGATGTATCCAGACACAGACTCCGCCCCACTTTCAATTTCAAACGAAACTATAGAACGGATTCGTACTAATCTTCCAGTTGAAGTAATTTACAGAATGGAGCAGCTTAATAAGTGGAAAATTCCCTCCGATTGTCACCGATGGCTTTTGCGAAAGAATCTGGCCCCATTAATCGAGCGAATCAGCAACGATTTTGATATTTCTCCAAAGCTTCTTGGAACAATCTTCGGGCATAATCTAAAGAGTCTTGATGGAAAAAGGAAGCCTCCGCAAAGGGTAGATTCTGAATTCTTATATGATCTGTTTAAGCTTCTTTATAAAAACGGAGTCCTTCCGGAGTTTGCCCCAGAACTTCTGGCTCTTTCCTGCACCAGGACAAATGTCCAGGTCGATACACTTCTCAAAGAAGTGAATTTTCAAAAAATCACAATGGACGAGATTACAAAGCGAATCCCTGCGCTATGGGATGATCTAAAGCGATTGAACCCAAATCTGGAAAGATTTGCTATGATTCGCTGGTTGATGGGTCGCCTTCGACCTTATGCACTTGGGAATGTTTCGCTTAGCGATTTGCGGTCTGAGGTAGAGAGGACGGTGGATCATGGCTGACGCTGTACAGGGTTACCGCGGTGAAGCGCTCACTGTGCTTGAGAAATATGGTGTTCGTGTCTGGAGTGAAGCCAAAATCAAGAGCACACGTGGTGATTTCGAGGGAATAGTGCTGCCCCGAGCAGAGAACGACGATAACCTTCACATTGTACTCAAACTTGACACTGGATATAATATAGGCATTTCGGTTGACACTATCATTGAAATGAAGGAATCCGGGTACAAAGAAGCTCACTACAAAATACCAGAGCAGGAATTTCCTGTCTCTGAAAACAAGCCGAGTGTCAAGCTGTTTGGTACTGGAGGAACGATAGCCTCACGTCTGGACTATAGAACCGGTGCGGTAATACCGGCATTTTCTCCCGGGGAATTATATGGCGCTGTGCCTGAGTTGGCAGATATCTGCAACTTGACTACTGAAAAACTGTTTGCTGTGTTCAGCGAAAACATGGGACCAAAACAGTACATAGTATTAGCTAAAGCCATTGGGGAACAGATAGCCAAGGGGATTGATGGTATTGTCGTTGGGCATGGCACTGATACAATGCACCACACAGCCGCTGCGCTTTCCTTTATGGTGCAGAATCCACCGGTTCCGATAGTTATTGTTGGTTCTCAGAGATCGTCGGACCGGCCTTCATCGGATGCCGCCCTGAATCTTATTCACGCAACTAAAGCAGCAGCGGAATCTGATATAGCCGAGGTTATGGTCTGTATGTTTGGACCGACCTCTGATGAATATGGTCTGCTGCACATGGGAACAAGAGTACGCAAGATGCACTCTTCTTACCGTTCAACTTTTCGAACCATAGGTGATATCCCTTTGGCTATGATTGACCGCAAGAAAATTACTCCTATTTGGCAAGATTACAATCGGCGACGACAGGACCATGGAGTAAAAATACTGCCTTACTTCGAAGAGAAGGTTGCATTAATTTACTATTACCCCAACATGCAACCGGACATAATTGACTCATTGGTAGACAATGGTTACCGGGGTATTGTGATTGCCGGAACCGGTCTTGGCCATGTAAACAAACCAGTCTATCCTGCCATTGATCGTGCCACTAAGGCCGGTGTGGCAATCTACATGACGGTGCAGACCCTTTGGGGATATGTACACATGTTTGTTTACGATACAGGACGAGATCTGATGAGTTTAGGAATAATACCAACCGAGAATATGCTACCGGAAGTTGCCTATGTCAAACTTGGTTGGGCGTTGGGACAGACAGATGATCTTGACGAAGTAAAAAAGATTATGCTTACACCTGTAAGGTCAGAAATTACTGAGCGTGAGCCATATAATGGTTATCTTATATTTCAGGGGGGTGTACCTGAAGTTGAAAAATTCCTCCACTCTATTCACAGGTAGTTGATACAGCAATTGTGCTTCTCGATCAAAATGCTATTCTGGTTATCACTCTAATTTTGCTCTTACATGTTCATATAAAATGCCGACCCCCTTGGGAATCGGCATTATAAATTTCTTTAGAATTGTTAATGTACCTATTACGGGTTGCAGGGGAGAGGGTCAGGTCCACCCAGGAATAAGAATGCAATAAGGTATGTCAGGTCAGCGACATTTGCCTCAGGATCACCATCGGCATTCATATCGGCCTCTTCCGGACAATCTGGCGGGGGGCCACCCTGGAACAAGAAAGATACAAGATAGGTAAGATCGGCGATGTTGGGTTCATCGTCACCCTGATTATCAACATTGCCACGAATTCCGGAACAACAGCCGAAAGCCTGTTGGATGTCGAGATATCCCTTATTGAAATCAGGCGTGAAATAACCTTTAGATGGTTCCATAAATCGTGTCCCATAATCTACATCCGGAGGAACTATGACTGTGACACTGTCAATTGTGACTACTTGTGGGTTGATTTCCAAGGGGTACGAAAAATGAAGATGACCGAAAAGTCCGGTACCAATACCAATTAAAGGTTCTCCTGAAAATGGTAGAGCGTATACTGTAACAGTATCTCCCATTACATAGGTACCTTTTAAGGTAGTATAATCAACCCGACCATCGATAAATGAGAACGAGTCAATCTGTATCTCAGGAGAGTTCCACCAAACTGTTAGTTCGACTCCGGCTAGTTCAATGTCGTTTGTAAAGTTAACAGGAACTTTCCCTGTTTGATTGGTAAAGGTAGCGACCGAATCAATAGTAATACTATTTTCGGCTAAAACTGGTATTGCTGGCAGTATCAGAGCCAGCACAAATGCACAGAAAATCCACGTACGCATATTGGCTTCCTTTTTCATACAAGTTATCCAAGCAAAATCAATGCTACGTGAACAAGAAACTATATACTATCCTAATAGAAGTGTAACAATCCCGGGACAATACACGTAAGTACTTGGTGAAAAATCCCTTGGGTGTATTAAGTATAACTTAGTAATCGTTTGATTGCAACATCTTTTTTCAAAAAATTTACATGGGATGGACTTTTGTTTGCATCCTATTATAGCAATCTTTTGCCTAACAAATTGAAGTTAAATGATAAGTTTCCATTCAGATTTCCAGTCAATTCTCCGATATCTATAATATGTCAAAGAAGTTATCTCCCAAGAAAGCTGAGAGGTGTTCATACATCCGAGCTTGCTACCTTGCCGAAGGATTAAAATGTTTCGGCTACAAGTCTGATTGTCCGTTGTATCAGAAATCGAACGGGAAATTTCTTAGCAAACAACGCTTCGATGAAGCTATGGATAGATTAATAGACAAGACCAAAGTCAAGTACGAAAAACTTCCCAATTAAAGCTCCCCTTCAGAAGCACATCACACCTGTGATTTGGAAATAACATCCCATTATCTGGGAAATTGATTCCGATTCGGTTATTTCTCTAAAAATCCCTCACGTTCGTAACGTAGTGTCACTTATGCTGTTACCCTAATAACGCAAGCTTGGCACAAGCTATGCAATGTCGGGAAATGGAGGTTTATATGATTAAGGGAATATATACATCCGCAACTGGCATGCTGCCCAACATCAAGAAGCAGGAACTGACTGCTCATAATGTAGCCAACGCTGCGACTCCCGGATATAAGAAGGACTCGCTTTTTACTCGGGAGCTTTCCCGCGCTGAACAGCGTCAGAGAGTAACCAGATCCGACTGGGAGCAACCAATGTCTGAGGAAATCTATACAGACTACTCAGCCGGTATGTTCGATCGAACCAGTAATCCTCTCGATTTAGCTATTGATGGTGACGGTTTCTTTACCCTGCAGCTTGAAGATGGCTCTACTGCTATAACACGCAACGGGTCATTCACAGTTAATAAGGACGGTATGCTGGCTGCGCCAGGTGGAGCTATTGTCGTTTCAGAGGGTGGCGCTATTGAGATTGGAAATGGCAAGGTAACAATTTCCCAATCTGGAGAGGTAGAAGTGGACGGTTCCGTCATGGGACAACTGACACCAGTGACAGTTGAAGACTTGCAACAATTACAGAAGATCGGACGAGGTATGTTCGTGGTGCCGGAAGAAGTTGAACTTATTCCAGTCGACTATGCAGTAATACGGCAGGGATACATAGAATCTTCAAATGTGGATATCGTAAGCGAGATGGTTGATATGATCATTGCCTATCGATCATATGAAGCCAACGCTAAATCAATTCAATCACAGGATGACTCTCTCGAGAAATTGTTCAATCGAGTTGGTTCAAGAGGTTAGGAAATCAGGTGCTTGATATAGGAGGAAGAAATGATTAAAGCCATGCGCACAGCCGCCAGCGGGATGGTTGCTCAGCAGATGAATGTGGATAATATAGCCAACAACCTGGCTAACGTGAATACGACTGGATTTAAGCGGAGTAAAATAGAGTTCCAAGATGTTCTTTACCAAAACTACCGTAAAGCAGGCACAACATCCGCACTTGGTTCGGAAGTACCCACTGGTCTGGCCATAGGATATGGCGCTCGAGCATCGGCCACATCCCGCCAGTTTTCCGGTGGAACCCTATCACCAACAGGCAATCCACTCGATTTAGCAATAAGTGGTGATGGTTTTTTCCAAATTCAGCATCCCAATGGCACTATTGCATACACGCGAGATGGGGCTTTCAAAATATCTGGTGATGGACGAATAGTCAACGCTGATGGTTTTTTCCTTGATCCCGGGATTAGCATTCCTCAGGACGCTACAGCTATCTCGGTAGCTACTGATGGCACTGTCGAAGTGATGGTTGCCGGCCAGGCTGATCCAACCACTGTAGGGCAAATCGAACTAGCCAGGTTTGTCAATCCTGCCGGTCTTGAAGCACTGGGGCGTAACCTGTTGATTGCCACCCGGGCTTCCGGCGATCCGCTCACTGACATTCCCACCCAGAGTGGGCTGGGTCAGGTCGACCAGGGATATCTCGAAATGTCTAATGTCGAAGTGGTTGATGAGATGGTTAATATGATTGTTGCGCAACGGGCTTACGAAATGAACTCAAAAGCCATTCAAACCGCTGACGATATGTCCAGTATTGCCAACAATCTAAAGAGGTAATATATCTGTGAATCCAAAACGCATAACAATTTGTCTGGCTCTTGTTCTTTTGCTTTCGTTTGGAACTTCTCTTAATGCTATGCCGTGTGAACAGGCAATTATTAATCATCTGATCGATATGTATCAATTGGATACGACTATATATGAACTGGGAATCCTCACCTGCCGTCTCAAGTCAGCCGATGTCGATCTGAGTGAAGTATCTGTGCGAGCTTTAACTCAGAAGGAACCGCTGGGATTGTTTTCGGTATTGGTCGAAGTAAGCCATGATGGCAAACTGGTCGAGAGTGGGCAGGTCAGACTTAAGATTAGAAAATTCGCCGATGTTCTGGTCACTTCCGACAAGATTCGGCGCAAGGATACATTCTCGACCAACAATGTTATTATTCGTCGAATGGATGTGACGTCCCTGAGAGAGAAACCTGTTAACTCCTTTACTGTTCTTGATGGACACAGGGCTAAAAGGTATCTCAGAAAAGGCGTTATTTTAACAACGACTTCTATCGAAGCGATTCCTGATATCGAATCTGGTCGAGAAGTGTCGATTGTCTATGTCGATGGGCTATGCCATGTTTCCGCACCAGGGGTGGCGATGGAATCAGGCATGGCTGGTGATTACATAAAGGTCAGGAACAAATCATCGCGGAAGATAATTATGGCACGCGTGGTTGATGCGAGTGCTGTTGCTGTTGACCCCTAAAATAGGAATTGAGGGGAATATGAATTTGAAAAGATTTCTGTTTATTTTGCTGGTACTACTATTGCTGCCCTTTTCTCTAAAATTGAGGGGTGACGATTTCGGTCAAGCGCAATCGTTGTTTACAGACATTAAGGCACACAAGGTAGGCGACATATTAACGGTACTGATTTACGAGCAGAGCAAAGCTTCGCAAAAAGCTGAAAGCAAAACAGAGAAAAGCACATCTTTTTCCACTAAAGGCGGTCCCGGTGCTGGTCCGCTTGATTTCATTCCGATGTTTAGCATCGACGGCAAGAACGGGAATTCCTTTGATGGTAAAGGGGAGAATGTCCGCAATGGTATGTTGCGAGCTCGGATGTCAGTTACAGTTGTGAGTGTATTGCCCAACGGCGATCTGGTTATAGAAGGATCTCGAACTGTTGGCATATCAGGGGATAGAGAAACTTTATCACTGACAGGTGTTGTTCGACAGAAGGATATTTCTCCGAGCAACACTATAGATTCCTATCTCATTGCTGATGCCGAGATTCATTACAGCGGCAAAGGGAATGCTTCTACCGCCAGTCGGCCAGGCTTCTTTACTCGCTTCATCAATTGGCTTTTTTAGGAGGTTTCATGTACTCGATTCTCGCACGGACGCTCGCTACTCCGGCAGGACTGTACCTTATTTGCTGTTTGGTGATAGCAATGACTTCTGTGGCTAATGCCGGCAAGGTCAGGATCAAGGATATTTGTGATTTCCAAAACAAGCAGCAGGAAGACCTGATTGGGTATGGTTTAGTGATAGGGCTTGATGGGACTGGTGACGGAACTGGTACTCAATTTACAGTACAGTCACTGGTAAATATGATGGAACGCATGGGGCTTACAGTTGAGCAGAATAAGGTTAAGGTTAAGAATGTTGCTGCTGTTATGGTTACGGCAAAGATCAGTAGTCATTTGTCCAAGGGTTCGTATGTAGATGTAATGGTATCATCAGTTGGAGATGCTTCTTCTCTTCAGGGAGGGACACTGCTTATGACGCCATTGTCGGCCCTCGACGGAGTACAACGGGCGGTAGCCCAGGGACCAATTTCGATAGGTGGTTTCAATGTACAGGTTGATGATGGAAACAAAATCGTCAACAACTACACTCTCGTTGGCCGAGTACCTGGCGGAGGCAAGATTACAAATCCATTAGAGGGTCCATCGTCTGAAAATAGGGAACTGCGCTTGTCATTGCGAGACCCAGATTTCACTACCATTCACAGGGTGGCCGAACGCATAAATATCAAGTATGGGTTGTTGGCCTATCCGTTGGATGCTGGCACCATAAAATTGGTTGTTCCGGATTCTTTGTCACACCAGACAAGCCGTATCAAGTTTATATCAGATATTGGGCTTCTACAAATAGTTCCGGATGCCACTGCCCGAGTAGTGATTAACGAAAAAACAGGAACCATAGTAGTTGGTCAACATGTAACAATTGAACCGGTGGCCATTGCTCACGGAACAATTACTGTTAATATCCAATCTAGTCCTGTTATTTCACAACCGGAGCCATTTAGTGATGGTCAGACAGTTGTTACTCAGGATTCGCGAATAAATGTTGCCGATGAAAAAGCGCGAGTCATAAATCTGAAGCGTGTTGTGTATCTTTCCGATGTTGCAAAGGCATTGAACCAGATCGGCGCCACACCACGAGATATTATTGCCATTTTCCAAGCCCTAAAACAGGCAGGGGCGCTTCGTTCAGAGTTAATAATTTTGTAATGAGTACTTTGTCGCCCATAAGCTCGTCGGGTTTGATAACTCAGCCCGGGGTTGATAATTCAACACGATTGGAACCGAACGATATCGAACAAAAGAAGGTTCGATTGCGGAAAGCTACAAAGCAATTCGAGTCGTTGTTTATGTACCAGATGCTTAAAGCGATGCGCAAAACAGTTGGAGAAAACCAATTATCAAAAGATGCGCCATTCTCGGATAGCTTCGGAAAAGATACTTTCATGGATATGTTTGATATTCACCTGGCTGAGAGGATGTCTGGTAATCACCGGTCAATTTCCGAATTATTGTATAACTCACTAGTGGGTGCACTGGAGCCAGCTTCGGAAAATATAGATTTGGGTGGCGAAGTCCAGAATCTACTTAATGACAATCGCAATACTATTCCACTTCAAAGAGAACTCCTCGATTTTGAAAGCGACCCTGTTAGATTTGATATTCCCGTCAAAGTGTGCCCCTTGCGTGATTCAGATAGAACAAATGTATCTCAGAATGCTGCTCCTGACAAAATTATAGCCCAATATGGTCGTTTTATCGATAAAGCTGCAACTACCAACAAGATCGACTCGGCTCTTATTTGCGCTGTTATCAAGATTGAATCCGGCGGTGATCCACACGCGGTTTCATCTGCAGGCGCAAAGGGGCTTATGCAACTTATGGATAGTATCGCTGCCGAGCTTGGTGTAGACAGAGTGTTTGACCCACATCAGAATATCGAATGTGGAACACGGTATCTGCGTGCGCAACTGGATCGTTTTGGATATCCACGACTTGCGTTAGCAGCTTACAATGCTGGACCGGAAAACGTCGAGCGCTACAAAGGCATACCACCTTTTCCTGAAACAGAAGAATATGTAAGCCGTGTGATGGATGCTTTCACATCGTATCAGGAACTAATGTCTGCAAACAATGCTAAAGCGGAATCGCATTAAGGTCGATAGATTTATGGAAGCCGAAAGGTTAAGGAATAGGTTATGGTGGATCGACTGATAGACATACTCGGCAAAGAGGCCGCTCTCTTTGAGTCCTTTCTCAAGTTGCTTGAACAACAGCAATGTGCGCTGGTGGACAACGATGTTGAGGAACTCAATCGTGTGACTGAGGTACAGCGCGAGAGGATGGCTGAAGGTAAACTGCTTCACAAGGAACGTGAGGTGGTGATTGAGGATATCAAACGCCAAAACGTCATTAAGGGAGACCTAACAATAACGCGTCTTCTTGACATGGTAGATCAATCGCAAGCCGATCAGTTGTCACAATTGCGTGATGCCATCATTAATGTCAACGACAGGATACTTAAAACGCGCAACCAGAATGCTTTGTTACTTAATAAGTCGCGTGAATATATAGGTCGCATGATGAAGATGCTTTCCCGGGTAGGTGATCCTACTCCTTCCTACACCGCCGGTGGGATCGAACAGGAATCAACACTCAACGTTGCACTCGACAGGAGGGCGTGATGTCCGGTTTATTCCAGGGATTGGAACTCGGTAAACGAGCTTTGCTGGCTAATCAAATCAGCCTTCAAACAATTGGTCACAATATTGCCAATGTCAATACGCCCGGCTACTCACGACAGCGAGTGCGCATAACCTCTTTTTATCCGGAGGAAGCGCCCTTTGGTGCTATTGGTACCGGCGTTATGGTGGATGACGTGAAGCATGTTCGCGATCTCTTTCTTGGGGAGCAGTTCCGCCAGAATAGTAAATCGTTGGGGGAGTGGAAGTATAAAGAAAAGATTCTCTCTCAGATAGAATCTTTGGTTTCCGAACCAGCAGATAATACCCTTTCAGATCGCCTGAATGAATTCTGGAGTTCATGGGACACTCTCTCTCAGCACGCTGAGTCCACTACCAACCGTCAGGCGGTTTTAGGAGCAGCCACCAAACTCATCAATGGTTTTCAGGAGCTCGCTTCACAGCTTAAAGATTTGCGGGATTCCATAGATAATGACTTGGTGATCATGACAAGCGAGGTCAATCGGTATGGGGTTGAGATTGCTCATCTTAACCAGCAGATTAAAACCCAAGAATTGGGTGGTGCCACTGCTAATGATCTACGAGATATCAGAGATCAGTTCATCGACGAACTCTCGGAGTTGGTTGATGTAAATACCATTGAGGATGCCAACGGGCAGGTAAGGGTGTCTATTGGAGCCTTGGAAATAGTTAACGGTTCAGATACTACGGCTATTGACGCGGATGCCTATATTTTCAATCAGGAAATAAAGCATCGTTTGATTTGGGAAGGCACTTCTGTAGGGATCTCCTGTAGAAGCGGTGAACTGAAAGGGTTGTTGGATGCAAGAGACCTGATTATCCCCAAGTACATTGAGGATATTGATACATTGGCAGCAACAATAGTTGAGCAGGTCAATGCTATCCATGTAACTGGATATGGCTTGGATGGTTCAACTGGTAATTACTTCTTTGATCCGGATTCAACAACTGCTGTCTCAATACGCCTTAACTCGGAACTGGAATTATCCCCTGACAAATTGGCTGTATCAGCCTCTGGTGAGCCGGGGGATGGAGATATTGCTCTGGCTATTCAATTGTTGCGAAACGAAAGAGTATTAGTCAACAACTCGTCAACTATCAATGATTTCTATAACGGGATCATTGGAAATCTGGGAGTCGAATCACATCAGGCTCTTTCCTTTGCTGAAAATTATGAACTTCTGGTTCATCAGGTAGACAATTCCAGACAGTCTGTGCAGGGTGTCTCCTTGGATGAAGAGATGACAAATATGATAAAACACCAGCATGCTTATGACGCGGCGGCGAGAGTAATTACCGTTATGGATGAAGCGCTGGACACAGTGATCTCCGGGATGGGGATTGTAGGACGATAGGCAGGATGCCTAACAACTGAACTGATATGTACCACGGAGGGTAACTTGCTTATTCTAACAAGGAGGTTGGGCGAATCCATTACGATCGGAGATAATATAAAGATATCGGTACTCGGAATACACGGTCGTCAGGTGCGGATAGGGATTGAAGCACCGTCCGATGTGGTCGTCCATCGCGAAGAGATTTATGTCAAGATACAGGAAGAAAACAGGCGAGCATCCAAATCGATCAAAGGCGATCTGTTTGGCGTTATGAATTTGCTCAAGAACAAACTGAAGGGAAAAGAACACGACTTGGATAACAAGCGTTCAGCCAAGGTCGAGTATAAAAATAAACGACCGCCACGGCGACCGGGCAGGAATTCGAGTCCAACATAATATCTCGGTGTGAACCTAAAAACAAAGCAGTAGGAATATGCGGATTACTAACGGCATGATTGCCAACAGGGTGGTTTTCAATATGCAGAGGTCGATCAGTCGCTTTATGTCCATGGAAACCAAAATGTCCAGCGGACGAAAGCTCAATAAACCATCGGATGATCCCGTTGGCATACAACGCGATTTGAACTACCGCACAGAACTATCTAAAAACGAACAATATACCAGCAGTATCCATCGAGCGCAAACCTGGATGCAAACATACGATACAGCCTTATGCGACTTAAAGGATCTTGTCTCAGGAGCTAAGGAATTAGCTGTCGCAATGGCCAATGGTAATTACGATGCTACGACACGCCAGGGAGCGGCTGAAGAGGTATCTTCAATTTTTGACAGGTTGATTCAGCTTGGAAATGGGGAGCTTGAGGGTCGCTATATATTCTCAGGTCATTGTACTAATACCAAGCCGCTTAGTGCCTCAGCTAATGGTGTAATCTATAATGGTAACTCGGGGAAAATAGAATTCCAGATTGAATCTGCTTCTTGTATGACTGTTAATCTGGTTGGTTCTGAGGTCTTTCTGAAGTCTCTAAGTACGTTAGGGGAACATGCTGACCTCAATATCGGTGTAGCCAATGATACCTTGTTGTCTGACCTGCTCAATGGAAATGGTATTGACCAGGCAGTTGGCACTTTCACGGTCACTGACGAAAACCTTGGTATTAGCGCTACTATTGACATCAGTGGCATGACAACCGTGAGCGACCTTTTCGATCCGGTAACAGGTGTGAATGCTCAGTTGGCTACTGCTGGTATAACTGATCTTGAATTTAAGCTTGGTAATGAAGGTAACAACCTCCTGTTGGATACAACCGCTAGTGGACTGATATCAACTGCCACAGCCGTTGACAGACTTAACAACGGGAACGGATTGGATCTACAGCCGGGCAAGATGTTGGTGACTGATGGTGGGGCAGTGAATGTTGAAATTGACCTGAGCGGGTCAGTAACACTCGGTGATATCATCACTAAGTTTAATACCCAGATGACTGCAGCAGGTTATCCTGCGGTTACGATGGGCATTAACGCTGCAGGTACAGGTTTAGAGATAGTTGATGGCACTCCCGGACTGGGACTTAGGATAGAGGAAATCATGCCCGATGAGACGACAGCCTTGGGGTTGGGTATTCTGGGAGATATTGACCCTGTTCTTACTGGTGCTGCTTTGGAACCATTACCAAGTTTCGTAGTTGGGGAAATATCCGGGTCTACTGCTGGGGATCTCGGTATCCTTGGTACCCATAATGGGGATTTCTCCGGCAATGATCTTGACCCTTTATTGTTGGCAACATCGAATATCGCTGATCTGAAAAATCGGTTAGGTATGTCCCTTGGTCGATTGATAATTCATCATGGGGATACGACCCGAGCAATTGATCTGTCGTCTTCAACACTGGTGACTATTCAGGACATTCTGGACGAATTCAACAATTGTGGTCTCGATATTACAGCGTCAATTAATGAGGATGGTCGGGGAATTCAGATAGTTAATAATGACAACGCCAGATCTTTTATTGTCGAAAACGACTCCGAAGACAGTACAGCCAAACAAATGCAACTTTGGGGGTCAAGTGATATTATTGGATCAGTGATGCTTCTAGAAAAAACTCTCCGGAATGATGACCAGGAAGGCACTGGACTACTACTGGCTAATATGGATCAAGCCATAGAACACCTGCTAACCCACCGAGCAGGTGTTGGAGGTAGGGCAATCAGGCTGGAAAGTACACTGAGCCGACTCGATGATCAAAGGATTAGTTTCACAAGTCTTCTGAGCGAAACGGAAGATGCCGATATTGCTAAACTAGTTTCAGACTTGGCTGTCTATGAAAATAATTACCAGGCAGCCTTAATGGCCAGTGCGCGTATAGTGCAGCCGTCACTGTTGGATTTCTTAAGATAGGATTTTATAAGAGGATATACTCATGTTGGTACAGAGCGACCGATTTGGACCGTTGGAGATACCCGACAACAAGATCATCACGATGAAAAAGCCAATCCTTGGCTTCGAGAAACTGACGAGATATTGCCTGATTGAACAAGAGGAATTTTTCCCCTTTATGTGGTTTCAGTCTCTTGAAGACCCGCTCATTGCTTTTATTGTAGTCAATCCGGTTATTTTCTTTAAGGACTATAGAATCAGTGTGCATTCAAAAGAAGTCGCCGATCTTGGGGTTGAATCTCCTGACAGGGTGGAGACCTATGTGATTGTGACAATTCCAAAGAACTCGGTTGAAATGTCGGTTAATCTCCAGGGGCCTATTCTCATTAATACTGAGAACAATACAGCTAAACAGCTGGTTTTGGTGAACTCCGAATACCAGGTGCAGCATTTTTTGATAGAGGTTCCCGAAAAGGTTACGGAGTCGAAAGCGCTCGATATTGAAGAACCAGTCGGTGTGTGATTGAACGATGGTTTCAATTCTCGAAGGATCAGAGATAAAAGACAAAAAATCGACATCCGAACGCAAATCGCAAACAGAAACAATGTGATGACTCGCAAGCAAAAGAAAAAAAAGACTTCCAGAAAACAATCAAAACATCATCAGACAATAGTTGCTAAACATGGCAAAGAAAGAACTAAATCTGTAAACATTGACTCACTATTAAACAGGGGAGAGGCTTTCTTGCTTGGCGGACAGGAAGAAAAGATTCTTGATGCCGTCAATTCCATAGAAGAGCTTTACCCCTCGCTTGAAGTTGAGCAGCGCATTCGCTATAATTCTCTTAGAGTTTATGGTCTGGTGAATTGTGAGGATTATCTGGATGCAGAGCAGACCGTTCAACGCCTGATGAGTGACGTCTCTGACTCTCTTGATGCTTTCTATATTTTGGCTTATGTTCACCTCGCCATGCGTGAATATGATCTCGCTGCTGAGGCAGCGGAGAAATACCTGTCGCTATATCCTGAAAAAACAGTCGGAGAAAAGGTTAACTGTTACGCTGCGACTTCAGCACACCTGTCACAGGTATACAATTTTTTAGGCACAATCCACCAGAACAAAAAAGAATTCTCACAAGCTATCAAATCATACGAAAGAGCAATTGTATCCGACAAGCACAATCACCTGCCCTACCTGAATCTTGCAAAAATATTTGATAAGGAAGAAAAACTCGAGAACGCCCGCGAAGTAGTTCAGAGCGGTATTCGCAACTGCACACAAGTTCAGGAATTACGCCTGCTGGCTGAATCGCTTGAACGTGGAGCAACCGTTTCAGCCTGTATGATTGTGAAGAATGAGGAAGAACTCCTCCCGGAATGTCTTGAATCAATACGCGACTGGGTAGATGAGATTATCATTGTTGATACCGGTTCTACCGACCGCACTGTGGAAATTGCCGAATCCTATGGCGCAAAGATTTTCCATCAGGAGTGGGAAGGAAACTTCTCTAAACATCGTAATTACTCAATGGACATGGCTACAAGCGACTGGATATTCATCATAGATGCTGATGAACGTTTTAACGCAGAAGATGTCAAGATTCTTCGTAGATGGATGAACAAGAGGGATTGTCGAGTTATCAGTGTTAATGTGTTCAACTACACTGGTAAGTTTAACGAGAGAGTAACTTCACTGGCCTCGACACGCCTGTTTAGAAGCGATTTGAAACTTCGCTATGAAGGGATTGTTCATAACCAATTGGTAATTGACCCATCAGAACCGATTGTGCGCACTAAAGCCCGCATAAAACATTATGGGTACGGACTCTCAAAAGAGAAAATGGCTGCCAAAGCCAAACGTACGACTGACTTGTTGGAAAAGCAGCTTAAGGAAAATCCGAACAACGCTTATGCTCATTTTAACTACGCGCAGGTTCTTCTCGGACAGGGTTTTGTCGAGCACCCGACAAATCCACCCAGAATTATTGAAGCAGCAAATCGAGCCGTGGAATTGACTGATCCCAACAAGGGCAGTCGCAGTGAACGTCAGATAAATTTGATGGCGCTTGGTCAGTTGGCTCTTACTCATTTTATACTTGCGGATAATGACACGGCCGAGGAATACGCTCTTCGCTCCCTGGAGATAAAACCCGATTATCTTGATTCAATTATGTTGTTGGGAAATGTCTATCTTCGCAGAAATGGGTTTGACAAGGCCGAACAGTACTTTAATCGTTACCTTGAAGCTCAAGCTCAGTTAGCGAAAACGTTTGAAGCAGACGAGATAATGTTGATGCACCCGGAAAGTTTTCAGCATGCCTACTATGGCCTCGGTCTGGTCGCTGAGTATCACCGGGATTGGGATAAGGCAGCTGAATATCTGCGAAAGGCTCTTGACCATAGTCCCGAGCTTCTTGATGCCAATGCCCGGTTGGGTAGAGTCTACCTGGAGCAAAAACGTTATGATGAAGCGGAAGTATATTTCAGAAAACAACTTGAGATTGATAGTTCGGCGCATAGGGCTGCTGTT
>Ga0164318_10001320_pt1 | contig 21807 bp, 16 predicted proteins | sample GuaBasSedimGuay9_FD_113734 | JGI IMG/M metagenome (GOLD analysis project Ga0164318, IMG submission 113734) | Subseafloor sediment microbial communities from Guaymas Basin, Gulf of California, Mexico - Guay9, Core 4571-4, 0-3 cm | ecosystem: Environmental > Aquatic > Marine > Hydrothermal vents... | reverse complement strand
AGATTAAACCTGTCGGATACGGATAAAAGAAGACAGGTCGAAACGATTTTAAACCCGATATCAGATCAGATGTCGGTGTTGAGAAGTTCTCTGGTTCCCGGGCTTCTTGAGACAATGAAAAAAAATATTTCCCAGCAGACAGATACGTTAAAGTTTTTTGAAATAGGCAAGATTTTCTTTGCCACACAAAAGGGGTCTTTGCCGGAAGAAAAAGAAAAATTAGCAGGACTGATCACAGGCAGCCGAACCGAATCATCCTGGTATTCGAAAAAAACAGGGGTTGATTTTTTTGATTTAAAAGGTGTGATTGAAGGCCTTTTAAACGCACTCATGATTGGCAATATAGGGTTTGAAAGGATTGAAGATGGATCCTGCCCTTATTATCAAAACGGGTATGCCGCCTATGTAAAATCCGGGGATACCCTGATGGGTACTCTTGGGAAAATAGATGAAAAGGTTTTGAAAAATTATGGGTTAAAGCAGGGTGCGTTTGTCTTTGATTTCAGTTTAAATGGGATACAGGAACTGATTCCAAAATCTCTTACCGCTTTGCCATTGCCGAAATTTCCTTCTGTCTCAAGGGATCTTACCCTTATCGTGGACAGATCCGTAACCGTTGGGGCAATCTTGAATCAGATTGAATTGATCTCTAAAAAACAATCATTAATTGAAAAAGTTTTTCTTTTTGATGTGTATGAAGGCCAGCCGCTGCCTGAGGGTAAAAAGTCATTGTCTTTCAGGGTGGTTTACAGGTCGGCAAGCAAAACTTTGAAAGAAAAAAATATTAAAAAACTGCATGTAAACATTTCAAAAACTATCATTGATCAGTTTAATGCCGATCTGCCGGAATAATTAAAAAAAAAGACAGGGTAAAGTGTTTTGTATTACTGATTTGCCCCGTTAGAATCAGCTTAAAAGTATTATTGACAAACTTGACAGGGGTTGATATATTACTCCGCTAATGCGGGTATAACTCAGCTGGTAGAGTGCAAGCTTCCCAAGCTTGATGTCGCGAGTTCGAGTCTCGTTGCCCGCTCCATCTTTAAATGGAAGGATGGCAGGTTTGTTCCATTTATTGGAGTTATGATATGATCTGAACCTTTGATTTACTGGTAAGGATTTTTGTTAATGTTGTATTAGGAACGGGCATCTGCCCGTTTTTGTATTTGAGGATGCAAAAAAACAGATGTTTAAGGGTATTTAAGTTGAAAATAGATAACGATATGTTAGTTGAAAAAATTAAAGAAGTTGCACAGCCATTGTGCCAGGCTGAAAATTTTGAGCTGGTTCATTTGGAATATGTCACTGGTGATCGGGAAAATATTGTCCGGCTCTTTTTGGATAAGCCTTCCGGTATTACAGTGGATGATTGTATTTATGTCAGCCGGCAACTTGGAGATTTAATTGATGTTCAAATAGAGAATTTTGACAATTACAGGCTTGAGGTTTCTTCTCCCGGGCCAAATCGGCCTTTAAATAAAAAGGAAGACTTTCAGCGTTTCAAAGGTGAGAGAATAAAAATTCAGACAAAAGAGTTGATTGAGAATCAAAAAAAATTTACTGGAATTCTTGAGAGTATTAATGATGATTCTGTTGTGATTGCTGTTGATGGGAAAAGGGTTGAAATATCAGACCATTTGATCAGCAAAGCAACACTTGCAAGACTATAATATGGAGAACGCTTCGTAATGTTTATCACAGATATTAAAAGGGTTATTGACCAGGTAAGCCGTGAAAAGGGTATTGAACCGGAAGTTCTTATTAACACCCTCAAAGAGGCCATTATTTCAGCGGCAAGAAAAAAAATCGGACCCAGGGCGGATATTGAAGTTCACTACAATGAGAAGAGTGGTGAAGTTGAGGTTTTTCATTTTAAAGAGGTCGTAGAAGAAGTTGAGTATCATGACAGTGAGTTGACCCTTGAAGAAGGGTATGAATATGATCCTGAGTGTGAGATTGGTGATAGTCTTGGCATCAGGATTGATACAGAAGAATTCGGTCGAATCGCTGCCCAGTCAGCTAAGCAGGTTATCATTCAGAAGATGAGGGAAGCGGAAAGAAACGCGGTCTATGAAAATTTTATTCATAAAAAAGGTAAAATTATTAATGGCATTGTTCAACGGTTTGACAGAGGCAGCATTATCGCCAACCTGGGACAGGCAGAGGCAGTTTTAAGGCCCAGGGATCAGATGCCAAGAGAAAACTACAAGCGCGGTGACAGAATCAGGGCTTATGTTCTGGATGTATTAGAGGAATCAAAGGGTGCACAGATTATTTTATCCAGAACCCACCCACAATTTTTAATTGAATTGTTTAAAACCGAAGTTCCCGAGGTGGCTGAAGGGATTGTAACCCTGCGCGGTGCAGCAAGGGTTCCAGGGTTAAGAGCCAAGATTGCTGTTTCATCAATGGATTCGGATGTTGATCCGGTGGGAGCCTGTGTGGGGATGAAAGGAAACCGGGTTCAAAATATTGTGCAGGAACTTCGGGGTGAAAAAATTGATATTGTTCAATGGAACCCGGATATAGCAAGATTTGTGTGTAATGCCTTGTCACCTGCCGAGATTGCCAGGGTAATTATTGATGAAGATAATCAATCCATGGAAGTCATTGTAAACGATGAATACCTTTCCATTGCCATTGGCAAGGGGGGACAGAATGTTTCTCTTGCCTGTGAGATTACCGGCTGGCATTTAGAGGTAACAAGTGAAGAAGATTACAGTCGTGAAGTAAAAGCAGGATATGACAACCTGATGAAACTGACAGAGGTGGGGCTGTCTATGGCGGAAATGCTTTTTAAAAACGGCTATTCCTCTCTCACAGATATATCTGAGGCCGTCATCGAAGATATTGTTTCACTTACTGATTTGAGTGATTCAAAAGCACAAGAAATGATTGAAGAAGCAAAAGTTATTCTGGAGAATGAATTAAACAAGGAAGAACTCGAAGAGATAGACGAGCCGGAAAATAAAGATGAACCGGAAGATCAAGAGCCGAAAGGTGATGATGAAATTCAAGAAGGTGAAGACAGTTAGTTAACGGTAAGATCACGTGTGACCTTAAGGTTATATAAACAACGGGCAACAGGCGAAAAAGAATATAAAAAGAGATTTATGCGGGGGCAACAAATGGCGAAGGTCAGAGTATATGAGTTGGCTAAAGATCTGAACATGACGAATAGAGCGCTTCTTAATAAAATGAAAGAGTTGAAGATTGATGTTAAAAGCCATATGAGTTCTCTTGAGGATAGTGCTGTCAGCACAATTAAAAGAAGTCTCTTAGGAAAGAATAAAAAGAAGACGGATGTCAAGATAAAACCATCGGTTATCCGCAGGCGGAAGCAGATAATTGAAGAGCCTGAAGAAATTATTGAGCCTGAAATTGAGGAAGAAGAGACAGCAACAGAGGTGGAAGATGATATTGTTTCCCAAAAAGAACCGCCTGCAGTAGAGGAAGAGGAAGAGGTAACGCCATCAGATATTGAGCAGGATGATATTAAAAAGGGACCTGAAAAAGCCACACCTGCCCCCAAAAAAGATAAATCGAAAAAAAAGAGTAAAAAGAAAAAGAGCAAGCCTGCCAAGATCATTAAACCAGTGGAATCTGAGGAACCAGAAGAACCTGAGGAGCCAGAGGAACCGGACCAGGTCGTTGCGGCCAAGCCCAAAAAGGCAAAAAAGAAGACCAAGGCTGATAAAACAATAGATCCTCCTGCAAAGAAAGAAGAATCTGAACTCGAAGAACCCGTTGTTGAAAAAGAAGAAGAGCAGATTCCGGAAAAGGAAACCGAGGATAAAGTTGTCGAAGAAAAAGAGAAAAAGGCCAAAAAGAAAAAGAAAAAGAAAAAATCAACACCCGCTAAAATTGTTAAAATTGCAGATCCTTCAGTTCTTGAAAATTTGAAAAAATCTAAACTGGGTGGGGATAGGAAACGCCCTGGCACGAAAACCGGGCCAAAAGAGAGTGCAAAGAAAAAACCGTTTAAAAAGAGAGAAAAACCATCATCTCCTTCTCCTGGAAAACCAAAGCTGCCTCCTCAGACACCGGATGTCACAGTACCTGATGAAATAGATACAGGAAAATACAAAAAAGAAAAAAGAAAAGTTGTGTATGGCGATGACAAGCCTAAGTCTGTTGGAAAAAGAAAACAGCGCAAGAAAAAATCAATTATTGAAGGGGATGCATTATATAAGGGTGGTCGTGGTAGGAAAAGACGCACTAGAAAGGATACAAGAGGTAGAAAGGGAAATTTTCAGAAAACCCAGATTACAACACCAAAGGCCATTAAAAGGCGTATTAAGATTGATGAGGCCATTGAACTTGCTGAGCTTGCAAAACGCATGGGTATCAAAGCCAATGAGATGATTGCTAAACTGATGGGCATGGGGGTTATGGCAACGGTAAATCAGACCATTGATTTTGATACGGCTGTGCTGGTTGCAACTGAATTTGATTTTGAGGTGGAAAAAGCATCTTTTGAGGAAGAACCCCTTCTTAATATGGAAAATGGTGATGATGACGAAGGAAAAATGATGGGAAGGGCACCGGTTGTCACCATCATGGGGCATGTTGATCATGGCAAGACCTCTCTTTTAGATGTTATCAGGGAATCCAAGATTACCAGTGGTGAAGCCGGCGGCATTACCCAGCATATTGGTGCCTACAACGTTAAAACAAAGGCCGGCGGTCGGATTACATTTCTTGATACGCCGGGCCATGCAGCCTTTACTGCCATGCGATCCAGAGGAGCACAGATTACAGATATTGTTATCCTTGTTGTTGCGGCAGATGACGGGGTGATGCCCCAGACCATCGAAGCAATAAATCATTCAAAGGCAGCAGGTGTACCGGTTGTGGTTGCAGTTAATAAAATGGATAAGGCAGGCGCTGATCCTGATAGAATCATGAGAGAACTTTCAGAGCTCGATCTTCTGGCAGAAGACTGGGGCGGAGATGTCATCTTTGTTAAAGTTTCAGCAAAGACCCAGGAGGGTATAGATGAGCTCCTTGAAATGGTTCTGCTACAGTCAGAAGTTCTGGAGCTGAAGGCAAATCCGGATAGAAAAGCGTCGGGCTATGTCGTAGAATCACGGCTTGATACGGGTCGTGGTGCGGTTGCAACCGTATTGGTCAAACAGGGAACGTTAAGTGATGGCGATCCGGTTGTCTGCGGACTCCATTCTGGCCGGATCAGGGCAATGATTGATGAGGCAGGGGAAAGAATAGACGCGGCAGGCCCCAGTATTCCTGTAGAAATTGTCGGCCTGCATGGCATACCCAATGCCGGTGATGAATTTATTGCGGTTAATTCAGATAAAGATGCAAAACAGATTGCCGGTCACAGGATGCAGAAACAAAGGGCAAGAGAGCTGGCCAAGAAAAGCCGGGCTAATCTTGAAAAAATGTTTGAGAATCTTGGCGCCGCTGAAATTAAGGAACTTAAGCTTATTGTGAAGGCGGATGTCCATGGGTCGATTGAAGCCTTAAATGATTCATTAAATGATCTGGCAAAAGAAGAAGTGGATATTAAGATTGTTCACTCGGGTACGGGTACCATTAATGAATCGGATGTGGCGCTTGCGGCAGTATCGGATGCAATTGTTGTCGGGTTTAATGTCAGGCCGACACCCCAGATTCGAGCACTTGCCAGGGATGAAAATGTGGATATGCGGTTTTATGATATCATTTATGATGTCATCAATGATATTAAGACGGCACTGGATGGAATGATGCCGTCTACATTTCATGAAATTATTATCGGCCGGGCAGATGTTCGTGATATATTTGTAATCCCGAAAATGGGAACCATTGCCGGATGCCATATTTCAGACGGCAAAGTCGTTCGAGGTAAAAAAGTAAGACTCTTAAGAGATGGTGTTATTAAATGTGATACACAATTATCATCGCTCAGGCGGTTTAAAGATGATGTCAAGGAAGTGGATCAGGGATTTGAGTGCGGCATCGGCCTTGAAAAGTATAATGACATCAAGCAGGATGATGTCATTGAATGTTATGAAGTGGAAGAAAGAAAGTACAAGGCTGAATAATTAAAAAATGAAACCCTATTTGCGAGCCGAAAGAATCAGTGTCAAGATCCAACAGGCCATTACAGAACTTTTAAACAAAAAAATGCAGGACCCCAGGATTGAGATGGCAACGATCAGTGGTGTAAAAATGACCCCTGATCTTCGGGTGGCCCATATCTATGTTACCGTTTTTGGAGATAAAAAGCGAATTTCAGAGGTTATGGACGGGTTTAAAAGCTCCAAGGGCTTTATAAAGAAAAGAATTGCACCGAAATTAGGGTTAAAATACATGCCGGATTTAAAATTTATTCATGATGACTCCTTTGACAAGGCAGCTCGAATGGATGAACTCATTAAATCCGCATCAACCGGAACACCAGACGAACAGTCTTCATAAAAAAAATCAATGAAAAGTGGTATTATCGCAATTTCCAAGCCTGAAGGTATCTCTTCAGCGCGTGTGGTGGCTCGTGTAAAAAAAGCTTTAGGGGTTAAAAAAGCAGGGCATACCGGTACCCTGGATCCCTTTGCCACAGGATTGCTGCTTTGTGCAATTAATAAGGGGACTCGGATATCCGGGTTTTTTCTTACCGGTCACAAAAGATATAGTGCAACGGTTTGCTTAGGGGTGGAAACAGATACCTATGATTTGACAGGCAGGACAGTTTTTACGGCCCCCAAAAATGGTATGAGTACCCTCACAAAAGAGATAGTGGATGAGACAATAAACTCTTTTATCGGTGTTCAAGACCAGGTAGCACCCGCTTTTTCCGCTTTGAAACATGAAGGCCAGCCCTTGTATAAACTGGCCCGACAGGGGAAAATGATTCAAAAGCCACCCCGGAAGATTGAAATTTTTGACATCCGTATTCAACAAATTAAATTCCCCTATCTGGATATAGAGGTCTTTTGCTCATCAGGAACCTACATAAGGAGCCTTGCCTTTGATATCGGCAGAAAGCTTGGATGCGGTGCCCATCTGTCAAAACTATGCAGGACGCAGTCCAGTGCATTTGTTTTAGAAGATGCCATCTGCCTGGATGACCTTGAAGATCTTGATCGCGTGACGGCTGAACAAAGGATTGTTTGTTTATCAGATTGTCTTGAGTTTATGTCCAAAATTATAGTGGATCAATCCATTGCTGAAAAGATAAAATTCGGTCAGAAACTTTTGAAAGAAGAGATGCCACCCCCTCGGGCAGAATCTGATAACCCCATCAGGGTGACGGATAATCATAATAATCTTCTGGCAATCGTCCAGTTAACCGAAGACAGGCAGGCGTATAAATATTGTTGCGTTTTTTCAAGTTAACTGGTATTTATAAAAGCTTAATTATATTTGTAATGGTATAGTGATTTGTTTTGAATTTCTTTTTTCTGAATGGAATATCGGATGGGAAATCATAAAAAAAATAGATCATTACTGAATACCATGTTTTATTTATTCCAAACAAAGGAGTTTTTAAAGTGGTTCTATTAGCAGGAAACAAAGAGGAGATGATTGAAAAATTCAAGCTCCATGAGTCTGATACTGGCTCACCAGAGGTACAGGTTGCAATTTTAACCCATCGTATCAGCTATCTTACAGAGCATCTTAAAGTTCACAAGAAAGATCATCATTCACGGCGGGGTCTGTTGATCCTTGTCGGAAGAAGAAGAAGTCTTCTGGATTATGTTAAGAAAAAAGATGTGAACAGGTACCGTTCTTTAATTGAAAGACTCGGACTGAGAAGATAACAATGACAGACAGCCGGTTTTTGACTATTTGTGAGTCAAAAACCGGCTTATTTTTTTTATCGATTTTATTAGTACAAATTTTAATTTTACCAATCTTATTATTACCAAATTTATTATTTGGGCGGCAATTTACAGGAAATTTTTTAAATAAGTTCGCATGTTTGCCATTAAGTGACCATTTAATGGCAAACATGCGGGTTTATTTTTTTTAAAAAATTTTCTAATAACCTGCTGCCTTTCTTATTACAGGAGAAATTATGGAAAAAACATTTAAGACAACTATTAATGGCAAACAATTTTCTATTACGGCTGGGAAAATGGCCAAACAGGCATCAGGGTCAGTAACCGTACAATATGGGGAAACCATGGTGCTGGTTACGGCGGTTTCATCAAAAGATCCAAAACCGGAAATCAGTTTTCTGCCCTTAACAGTAGAATATCAGGAAAAGATCTATTCAGCAGGAAGAATCCCGGGAAATTATTTCCGGCGGGAAATCGGCAGGCCTTCTGAAAAAGAAACACTGACGGCAAGGTTGATTGACAGACCCATCCGTCCCCTTTTTGTGGATGATTACAATTATGAGACACAGGTCATTGCCACTGTTCTTTCAATGGATAAAATCAATGAGCCGGATACCCTTGCCCTGGTGGGGGCATCCGCTGCATTACAAATGTCTGATATTCCTTTTGCAGGACCGATTGCCGGTGTTAAAGTCGGCAGAATAAATGGTGAATTTGTTGCAAACCCCACCATTGAAGAGATGGAAGAAAGTGATATCGAGCTTGTTGTAGCAGGGTCTAAAACCGGCGTGGTTATGGTGGAAGGCGGCGCAGATATTGTATCGGAAAAAGATATGCTGGATGCTATCTTTTTTGGGCATGCAGCCATGCAGCCTATTATTGATCTACAGGTTCAGCTAAAAGAAGCGCTTGGAAAAGAAAAACGGCTGTTTGTCCCGCCTGCTAAGGATGAAGAACTGGCTGCCAAAGTGGTAGAACATGCAAAGGACAATATTTATAAACAAGTTCAGATTAAGACAAAGATTGAACGGCAGAATGCCCTGAGCGCATTAAAGAATGATATTGTTGAACATTTTGCAGACACCTATCCCGAACAGGTCAAAGAGATAAAAGAAGCCTTTAGTAAATGTGTTAAGAAAGTGAGCCGTGATATTGTTCTGAAAGAGGATAAAAGAATTGACGGCAGGGCCTTTGATGAAGTAAGGCAGATTGACTGTGAAGTGGGAAATATTCCCAGGCCTCACGGTTCAGCTCTTTTTACCCGGGGTGAAACCCAGGTCTTAGGTGTTTTGACTCTGGGTTCTGGAATGGATGAACAACGGGTTGAAACCCTGATGGGAAATGAAACCCGTGCCTTTATGCTTCATTATAATTTCCCTGCTTTTTCAGTGGGAGAAGTACGACGTGCAGGAGGTCCCAGTCGAAGAGATATCGGTCATGGAAATCTTGCCAGCCGTGCCATAGCAAAAGTTCTTCCTTCCCAGGAAGATTTTGAATATACCATCCGTCTGGTGGGAGAAGTTCTGGAGTCCAACGGGAGTTCATCCATGGGAACGATTTGTTCCGGAATCCTGGCATTAATGGATGGTGGTGTTCCTATCAAAGCACCGGTTTCAGGAATTGCCATGGGACTTGTTAAAGACGGAGATAAAACCGTTGTGCTTTCCGATATCTTAGGTGATGAAGATCATTTTGGTGATATGGACTTTAAGGTGGCAGGGACTGCTGAAGGAATTACCGCTCTCCAGATGGATATTAAGATCAAGGAACTTTCAAAAGAGATTATGGAGACCGCCCTTAATCAGGCCCGTGGCGGCAGAATCCACATCCTTAACAAAATGCTTGAAACGCTTCAGGAAGTAAGACCGGAAGTTTCTCCCCGGGCACCCAAAATTGTCAGTATTAAAATTAAGTCCGATAAAATCAGAGACATCATCGGACCTGGCGGAAAAGTGATCCGAGCACTTCAGGCAGAGACCAATACTGTTATTGAAGTAAATGATGAAGGTATTGTAAAGATTGCCGCTGAAAATGATGAAGATGCTGCAACAGCGTTAAAAATGGTTTCAGATATCGCTCTTGATCCGGAGATTGGTGAAATTTATCAAGGTACTGTTGTTAAAATCACTGATTTTGGTGCTTTTGTAAATATCAAGCAGGGCACTGACGGGCTGGTCCATATTTCAGAACTGGCGAACTACAGGGTTAAAAAAGTAACAGATGTACTTAAAGAGGGAGAAGTTATTCCTGTAAAAGTTCTGGATGTCACCCGGGACGGAAAAATAAAGCTGAGTTACAAAGCCGCAAAAAACGATGATAAATAAGTCATTTTGTATCTGTCCCCTTGCCAGCGGCAGCAAGGGGAACAGTCTTTTTGTTTCCTGCTGCAACAGCTCTGTTTTGATTGATGCCGGGCTTTCAGGTATTGAAACTGAACGACGACTTTCAGCCATAAACATTGATCCTGAAAGCCTCACCGCTATTGTTATCACCCATGAGCATTCCGATCACGTAAAAGGAGCAGGGATATTGAGCCGCCGATTTCAACTCCCTGTTTATATAAACAAAAAAACCTATCAGGCAGCACCACAACTTGGTAAAATTGAAGACCTGCGTTTTTTTGAATGCGGTACCCCTTTTGAAATAAATCAGATTCTCATCACTCCTTTTTCCATCTCCCATGATGCAAAAGATCCTGCGGGATTAACCATGGAATACAATGGTCATAAAATAGGAATCGCCACGGATCTCGGTATAGCCACAAGTCTTGTAAAAGAGCATTTAAAAAACAGTCATATCTTATATCTTGAATCAAACCATGATCTTGAAATGCTGATTAACGGCCCTTATCCATGGCACCTCAAGCAGAGGATAAAGGGGAGGACCGGACATCTGTCAAATATTGATGCAAAAGTGCTGGTATCGGAACTGAAGACGGATCAGTTAAAACATGTCATTCTTGCCCATTTAAGTGAAGAGAATAATTGTCCCAAAAAAGCCGCCCTTGAAGTCTCCAAAAGTCTGAATGCGTCAGATATCGCCCTGCATGTTGCCGGGCCCGATCAACCGGGAAAACTCATAAAGTTATGAAAGGGAATACGGATGAATCCTGTCATTAAAGCATTAAACTTTCGCCATGCATGCAAGCTGTTTGATCCTGCAAAAAAAATTCCAAAAGAACGGGTAGATTTGCTGTTAACAGCTGCTCACCTTTCGCCCACTTCTTTTGGGATGGAAGCCTGGAAATTTATCGTCATCAGTTCTGATGCGGTAAAAAAAACGCTTCGGCCTGCCTGCTGGGATCAGCCGCAGATAACGGATGCAAGCCATGTGATTGTTATTCTTACAAACCCGGATCTTGTGGATCCGTCTAACGCGTATGTTAAAGCCAATTTTGAAAGACGCGGTCTGCCGGAAGATGCAACAACTGCCTATATCGAGAGGTATAGAACCCATATGGAGGCAGAAGTGTTCCCCAGAATGAGTGCCTATGCCTGGTGCTCAAAGCAGTGCTATATAGTGCTTGCAAACATTATGACAGCAGCAGCATCGGAAGGGATTGATTCCTGTCCCATTGAAGGGTTTGAAAAAGAATGGGTGGAAAAAGCACTCAATATTGATACGGGCCCACATGAGGTGGCAGTGATTGCAGCACTGGGATACCGTGCTAAAGCACAGCCTAAAAGAATACGCCATTCCATAGAGCGTCTTGTCAAATACATGTGAGTATTATATTTTTTCTTTTTTCAGGAAATGATAATACTCACCTTTTAATGCGGCAAGCTCATGGTGTGATCCCTGTTCCCTTATGATTCCATCCCTTAAAAGGAGGATGGTATCACACTCTTTGACCGTGGACAGCCTGTGGGCAATAATGATGGACAGCCTGCCTTTCATGAGTTTTTTCATGGCATCATGAACCTTTTGTTCTGACTGGGAATCCATGTAGGAGGTTGCTTCATCAAAAATGATCAGGTCCGGATTAAAGGCAAATGCCCTGGCAATGCACACAAGTTGTTTCTGACCACTGGACAATGGACGGCCGCCTTCTTTTATCATTGTGTCAAGTCCTGAAAATCTTTCAAATAAAAAGTGACAGTTTGCATCATGTAACGCTTTTTCAAGCCGCAAAGCATCTAAATTAAGTCCGGACGGTTTGATGTTTTCCCTGACGCTGCCGGAAAAGAGAAGTGGGTCCTGCATAACAAGAGCGGTCCTGTTCCTGATATCTTTGATATTTACAGACGTTTGATTGATATTGTTGATGAGAATATTTCCATCATCTGGTGGGTAAAATCCTGTGATCAGATTGATGATGGAGCTTTTGCCTGATCCTGTCTGGCCGACAATACCAATAGAGTGTCCTTCATTAAGGCGAAAAGAGATGTTTGTCAGCACGGGTTTGTTTTTTTTATATGAAAAATTCACCTGATCAAATGTCAGCGTGGAAATTTTATCAATACAGTGTCGCTTTTTGCCGGTTCTTTGTTTTGCTTTATCAGTGTTAAGCACATTGATAATTCGTTCTGCCGAGGCCAGGGCACTCTGGAGCAGATTAAATTTTTCAGACAGATCCCTTAAGGGTCTGAAAAACAGTTTCATATAGGTTAGAAAGGCCACGAGTTCACCCAGAGTCAAGGATTTTTCAATGACGTCAAAACTGCCGGCCCAAAGGATAATGGCCACGCTCAATACCCCTAAAAACCCGATAAAGGGCATAAATATGGAAAATATTTTAATCTGGAACAGGGCAGCGGTAAAATGTTCGAAATTAAGTGTTTCAAACCGCTGCATAAATTTGTTCCGGCTTGATGTTGTCTGGATAACTTTTATCCCTGAGATAGCTTCTGAAAAACTGTGGTTGATTTCTGCTATCTTTTGGCGGATGGTTCTGAAAGTATTTCGTAAGATTTTTGAAAACAAGCCGATACTGATCACGATTATCGGAACCAGCAGGGACAGATAAAGAGCCAGTTTGATATCAATGGTATAAAGGATCACCAGAATTCCGGCCATGAGAATAATGTCTTTAAAAATAAAGATGAGGATACTGGTAAACATTTCATTCATGTTTTCAACATCGCCGGCCACACGGGATACCAGTTGCCCGCTTGAGTTTTCATCATAAAAGGCAACCGGTAGAAATGTCATATGGGAAAATAAAAGACATCGCAGATTCAGTATGATTTTTTGTCCTGTATATTCCATGAAAAGCGTCTGGAAAAAATCAATAACAAATAAGGTGAAAATAAACGCGGAAAAAAGGATGCAGAAGGTCTGAAAAGAATCAATACCAAAGCCGAAAAAAAGGATGCCGTTTTCAGGGCCCACAGGAACGATAAACCCGTCAAAGGCTTTTTGAATAAACAGCGGCATGAGTAACTCTAAAAAGGTCACAATAAAAATAAGCAGTGTTGAAAAAATCAGCATCCATAAATACGGTTTGATAAAGGGCCACAATTCTTTGGCCACCTTCAGATCCGCAAGTTTGATCTCTTTTTCCTGTGAAGGAATATCAGGCATTATATTCCTCCTCAAACTGCTGAACCAGGTAGGACTCTTTATAAAAGCGATTATTGGTAATGAGGTCTTCATGGGTTCCAAAATGATCGATCCGGCCATCTTTAAAAATATAAATGGTGTCACAGGAGGCCAGGGCTGAGATCCTGTGGGAAATAATAATAAAAGTGGCATTCAAGTTCATCCGGTTCAACCGTGAAATTACTTTGGAGGCAGTATGGGTATCCATCTGGCTGATGGGATCATCCAGGATGATGATCGATTTTTTAAGCATCAAAGTTCGCGCAAGAGCAATTCTTTGCTTTTGTCCCCCTGAAAGGGTGATCCCCCTTTCACCGACAATGGTATCAAGTCCATCCGGCATTTTTTCCAGGGTGCTTTTAAGACTACAAACCCGGATAACCCGGTCAAATCTTTCTTTTTTTATATCCTGGCCCATGAGAATGTTTTCCTGGATCGTCCCTGAAAAAAGAAATGATTCCTGGGACATAAGGGCAATATGCTGTCTTAGGAAATTAAGATCTATTGTTCTATGATCAAGACCGTCTATGAGGATTTTTCCCTTGCTGGCATTGTAAAGCCTGGGAATCAGCTGAACCAGGCTCGTTTTCCCAGAACCCGGCGGTCCGCTGATGCCGATGGAGGTTCCCTGATGGATCTTAAGATTAATATGTGAAAGAACGGCTTTGTCCTGATCATAGTTAAAGCTGACATCTTTAAAGCTGATATTTCCATTCATATTTAAAGGGATTGTTGCATTTTCAGGAGAGCTGACATCGGGCATCGAGTCTAAAAGTGTATTAATTCTTTTTAAAGAGGCCATTCCCCTTTGAAAAAGATTGGTCATCCATCCAATGGCAATAATAGGCCAGGCTAGAATTCCAAGATATTGTAGAAAGGCGACAAGTTCACCCGGCGTGATAAGGTGTTCCATCACAAGAAAGCCGCCGTAAAAGATAACCAACAGGGTGGAAAGGTTAAAAAAGAGCCCCAGCAATGGTTTTAACAGGGCAGTGACAAAAGCCCTTCTCAGATTTTTTTTAAAATAATCTGTTGAAGCTTTTTCAACCTTATTACCGATGATTGTTTCAAAATTGAACACTTTGATAATGCGGATACCAAAAAAGCTCTCCCGGACAAGCTCGGTAAGTTGAGAATAGGATTCCTGGGCTGTTTTATGAAAGGTATGCATTTTTTTTCCCAGGGTTCTTGTTACAACAATCAGAAACGGCATGGGTATCATGGCAAGGGCAGTAAGTGTAGGATGGGTCCAGAGCATAATTACCAGCGTGGCACCGCCAAGAAGAATGGTATCCACAAGCACGATCAGGCCAAAACCAAACGCCATCCGGATATGATTGATGTCGCTTGTGGCGTGGGCCATGATATCCCCGGTTTTGACCCTGTCATAGTAGGCCATGTCCAGGCTCAGGACATGCCGGAAAAGTTCGTCCCTGATACCTTTTTCAACGTCCCTTGCACTTCCCATGAGAAGGTTACGCCAGCCATACCTTAATCCTGCCATGACAAGGCCTAAAAAAAGAATAAAGGCACATTGGATCAACAATGTTTTATTGTCAAAGGAGGTTAAGCTTAAGGAATCAATGGCATTTTTTATGATTTGTGGAATGACCAGCTGTGAGGCATCCACAATGATCATGCATACAATACCCAGTAATATTTTATATAAATTTTTTTTAATGTATGGATAGATCAGTTTCAAAATATTTAAGTTCCAGTATCAAAATAGACATTCTGTCAACTACAATAAAGATAAGTATACAACAGATAGGTGGTACAGGACAAATTAAATATAATGAACTTGATGCGTTGATTATTGACAAGGATTATTTGCAGGTAAATATTTTATGGGGTGTCATACTTAAAAAACTAGCGCCGTATTCTGTGATTTGAATGACGCTTTCAATACCTGCGGCAAATTCATTTTTAAAGATAAATTTTGGTTCCACGGCAAAAACCATACCAGGTTTGAGAAGATCTTTTCTCTCTTTAGAGAGTATGGGGTTTTCTACAAGTTCAAGTCCTATGCTGTGTCCTATAAAAATGGACTTTACTCCTGGCAGGCCCAGGAACTGTTCTTCATAACCCAACTGCTTTGCAAACTGGACAGATTTTTCAAAAATATCACCCATGATTGCCCCGGGCTTCATCAGGGATAAAAGTCTATAAAGAATTTCTATGGACACTTTCGAAACATCCATGGCCTTTGGTTCCATGTCTCCTATGGCAAACATTCGAGTTTCATCCATATGATACCCGTTCAGGATGGTTCCAAAATCAATCAGGATAGCTTCGTTTTTCTGAATGATTTTTGCTCCGGCACCAAAGGGATGGGTAATAGAGGTCCCAACCCCACAGCAAGGCGTATCTACGGCTCCGGCAACCCCACCGCTTTTGCCGCTCAGCAAATGAAAAGGATAGCCCAGTGCACGGTAGTGTCTTATATTCAGTATACCCGAGTGTCCGAATTTTCTGGCAAAGGTTTCATATTCACCGCAAAATTCCATTTCTGAAATTCCCGGCCGAAGGTTTTTTTCAATATAAGAAAAGGTCTTTTCAGAAAGCCTTGCAGCGTTTTTAATCTGCTCAATTTCATAAGTGGATTTTATCTGTCTACAGATATTGATGACAAAAGTACAGTCAACAAAGGAGGTTGAGACAAACAGCTTTTGGAAAAAATGATAATCCCTGACCGGAACAACATCAAACGCAAGACCACATGTTTTGGGTAAGTTTTGGTAAAGATCTCTTATTTTTTCAGGAAGTTGTGTGACAGATGAAATTTGAAAAATATTTTTTAAACAGCTTTCTTCTCTTGCCCTTGGAAAATATCGCTTAACAAAAAGAATCGGCTCAAGATTAATATTAATATAAAGATAACAGTCCTGAGATGTCCCTGAAAAATAAAATATATCTGGTTTGTGTGTTAACAGGACAGCCGGAATATTTTGCTGCTCCATATTTTGTTTCAAGATATGAATTCTGTTTCTAAGTTCCTGTCCAGGCGTTTTCGGGAATTTTGTGATCATACTTTCAGCAGGCTGGTATGGTGAATCGAAGTCCATAAAATGAACGTACATGAAATATCCTTGGCGTTCAATGAAAAAATTGTTGATATCACATATTCATAGTTGACTTTGGACGCTTGAACCATCTATAGATAAAGATTGTAATTTTATTGATTAATTTTGGAGATAATAGATGAAAATACTTAAAATAGATCACCTTGGAATTGCTGTCTCAAGCATTGATGAAAAGAAGAATTTCTGGACAGATGCTTTGGGATTGAATTTAGAGGGAACAGAAACGGTTGAAGCGCAAAAAGTTACCACGGCTTTTTTACCCGTGGGTGAAAGCGAAGTGGAACTTTTGGAGTCCACATCCAAGGACGGCCCCATCGCCAAATATATTGAAAAAAGAGGTGAAGGAATTCAGCATGTGGCTTTCAGGGTTGAAAATATAGAGCAGGCCCTTTCCGAACTCAAGGAAAAAGGGATTGCCCTCATAGATCAAACTCCTCGTAAAGGTGCAGGTGGAGCCAAAATTGCATTTTTACACCCCAAGGCTACATCAGGAGTACTAGTTGAACTGTGTGAGAGATAATTTTTAATGTAAATAGTGCCTGGCCGAAAATTTTAACCGGAGGATAACCATGTCTCAAATGCCTGATCTCAATAGATGGGAAGAACTTGCCGCAAAGCAGCTTCGAGGTAAACCACTCGAATCTTTAACAAAGAAAACCATGGAAGGGATTGATGTCAAACCCTTATATACGGCAAAAGACCTTGAAAATGTGGAATTCATTAATAATCTGCCGGGATTCGAACCCTTTGTCAGGGGTCCCATGGCCACCATGTATGCCGGCCGCCCCTGGACCATTCGCCAGTATGCAGGATTCTCAACTGCTAAAGAATCCAATGCGTTTTATCGTAAAAATCTGGAAGGCGGACAAAAGGGATTGTCGGTTGCCTTTGATCTGGCCACCCACAGGGGGTATGATTCCGATCATCCAAGGGTTGCAGGCGATGTGGGAAAAGCAGGGGTTGCCATTGATTCTGTTGAGGATATGAAAGTGTTGTTTGATCAGATTCCATTAGATCAGATGTCTGTCTCCATGACCATGAACGGAGCGGTTCTACCGATCCTTGCCGGTTATATCGTCGCGGCAGAAGAGCAGGGTGTCAAACATGATCAGCTCATGGGAACGATTCAAAATGATATTTTAAAAGAATATCTGACCCGGAATACCTATATTTATCCGCCAACACCTTCCATGAGAATTATTTCTGATATTATAGGGTTTTGTTCGGATAATATGCCAAAGTTCAACACCATCAGTATCAGCGGATATCATATCATGGAAGCCGGGGCTGATTCGGTTCTCCAGACAGCCTTTACCCTGGCGGATGGGCTTGAGTATGTTAAAGCCGCTCTGGCTACGGGCCTTGATATTGATAAATTTGCTCCAAGGCTCTCTTTCTTTTTTGGGATCGGCATGAACTTTTTTATGGACATTGCCATGCTGAGAGCTGCCCGATTCCTGTGGGCGGAACTTATGAGCCAATTCAATCCGGAAAATCCAAAATCAACCATGCTGCGCACCCACTGCCAGACGTCCGGCTGGAGTCTGACCCAGCAGGATCCTTATAATAATGTTGTCAGGACCACCCTTGAATGCCTGTCTGCAGTACTTGGCGGCACTCAGAGTCTTCATACCAACTCTTTTGATGAGGCAGTGGGACTTCCCACGGAGTTATCCGCCCGAATTTCAAGGAACACCCAGATTCTGGTCCAGGAAGAATCCCATATCTGTGATGTGGTGGATCCTTTAGGCGGATCATACTATATTGAAACTCTGACCCAGAATATTATTGATGAAGTCAGAAAAATTTTAGCAGAGATAGATGGCTTGGGCGGTATGGCCAAGGCCATTGAGTCGGGCATGCCAAAGATGAGGATAGAAGAAGTGGCTGCCCGGCGCCAGGCCAGGATTGACCAGGGTAAAGATGTGATCGTGGGGGTGAATAAATACAAAATAGAAGATGAAACGCCAATTTCTGTGCGAGAAGTTTCCGAAGAGGTTCGAGACGAACAGATAGCACGTCTGCACCAGATTAAAAAGGATCGTGACAATGGTGCGGTGCAAAAGGCTCTGGATGATATTACAAAGGCTTGTGAATCAGGAGACAACCTTTTGGCAGCCTGCCTGCCTGCAGTGAGGGCAAGGGCAACGGGTGGCGAGATTTGCGACGCCATGGAAAAAGTCTTTACACGATTTGTGGCCACTACCCAGTGTATTTCAGGTGTCTATGCCGCAGAAAGTGCTGATTCCGAAATGCTTGCGTCTTTAAGAAAACGAACAGCCGATTTTGAGAAAAAAACAGGCCGAAGGCCCAGGATCTTGCTGTCCAAAATGGGACAGGACGGCCATGACAGAGGTGTTAAAGTTATTGCCACGGCCTATGCGGATTTTGGATTTGATGTGGATTTAGGCCCCATGTTTCAGACCCCTGAAGAAGCGGCCAGGATGGCTGTTGAAAATGATGTCCATGTGGTCGGGGTATCAAGCCTTGCAGCGGGTCATAAAACTTTGGTACCACAGGTTATTGAAGAGTTGAAAAATCAAGGGGCTTCTGATATTAAAGTCGTGGTAGGCGGCATAATTCCTCCAGGGGATTATGAGTTTTTGAAAAATGCAGGTGCGGCTGAGATTTTTGGCCCGGGAACAGTGGTAACAGATGCTGCAAACAAGACGCTCAATATCATAGGTGCGTAAAGTTTATGAACCAGACCGATCCTGATTATTTTGTTCAGGGTATAATAGATGGCAATCGGCGCATGATCGCCAAGACAATAACGTTGATAGAAAGCAGTCTTAAAAGACATCAAACCCTTGCTTTCGCGGTTATGGAAAAGATTTTGCCCCATACGGGTAACAGTATCCGTTTAGGTGTCACAGGCGTACCCGGTGTAGGGAAAAGTACCTTTATTGAAAATTTAGGTGTTTATCTGGCGGATCTCGGGCACAAAGTAGCGGTCCTTGCCGTGGATCCAACAAGTCAGCGCAGCGGCGGGTCCATTCTGGGAGATAAAACAAGGATGGAAAAGCTTGCCGCCCATGAGAATGCATTTATCAGGCCTTCTCCCGCCGGAGAGACTTTAGGGGGAGTTGCGGCTAAAACCCGTGAAATCATGCTGACGTGTGAAGCAGCAGGATTTGATGTGATTCTCGTGGAAACTGTAGGCGTGGGACAGTCTGAAATCAGTGTGGCATCAATGGTTGATTTTTTTTTGGTATTGATGATTGCCGGGGCAGGAGATGAGCTTCAAGGTATAAAAAAAGGTGTTCTGGAACTTGCGGACGGCATTGCCATTAACAAGGCTGATGGAGACAACCTTTCTGCGGTTGAAAAAGCCAAAGGGGATTATGAGTTGGCCATGCATTTGATCAGTCCTGAAACGCCAACCTGGTCCACACCTGTTTTGACCTGTTCATCTGTTATTGAGGATGGAACAAAAGATGTCTGGGAGACTGTTCTGGATCATCATGAGAAATTTTTAGGTTCGGGAGAGTTTTTGCAAAGGCGGAAAAAACAATCCCTTGAGTGGATGTGGACCCTTGTTGAAGACGGCTTAAAGCAGCGGTTCAAAAATAATAAAAAAATTAATGAAGAAATACCAGTCATTTCGCGGCAGGTGGAAAATGAAAAGGTTTCGCCAACAGCAGCTGCCCAAATGCTTTTATCATATTTATAAACGGCTATTTTAAGGAAGTTTAAATGAAAATACATGAATACCAGGCAAAAAAATTGTTCGAAAAATACAATGTCCCTGTTCCTGATGGAAAGGTTGCTTTTTCAGTGGATGAGGCAAAAGAGACCGCCTCAGGATTGGGCGGTTTTCCCGTGGTGGTGAAAGCCCAGATACATGCAGGCGGGAGAGGTAAAGGCGGTGGTGTAAAACTCGCCTCTTCCATGGAAGAGGTTGAAGCACTGGCCAATGAGATACTTGGCATGACGCTTGTTACCCATCAAACCGGTCCTGAAGGCAAGCTTGTGAAAAAACTTTTAGTCGAAGCAGGTCAAAAAATTGAAAAAGAGTTTTATTTAAGTCTTCTGGTAGATCGGGCGACAGCATCGGTTGTCATAATGGCAAGCCGGGACGGCGGGATGGACATTGAGAAAGTAGCTGCCAATACCCCTGAAAGGATCATAAAAGTTCATGTCGATCCCTTAATGGGGATTCAGGGATACCAGCTAAGACAGGTCGGGTTTGCTCTTGAACTCCCGCCCGCTGCCATGAAAGAGTTTTCAGGCCTTTTAGCCAACCTGTATAAATTTTTTATTGCCAATGACTGCTCCCTGGTTGAAATCAACCCCCTGATTTTAACGTCGGATGACAAGGTTCTGGCCCTGGATGCCAAAGTGGATTTTGATTCCAATGCCCTTTACCGGCATAAAAATTTGATGGAGTTGCGAGACCTTGATGAAGAAGATCCTCTGGAGGTTGAAGCATCAGAATATAATCTCAACTATATCAACCTTGACGGTAATGTGGGAAACATTGTGAATGGCGCAGGGCTTGCCATGGCCACCATGGATATTATCAAGAATGCCGGGGCAACCCCGGCCAATTTCATGGATGTAGGTGGTGGAGCCAGTGCAAACCAGGTTGAAAACGCTTTAAGAATTATCCTTGCTGATGACAAAGTTAAAGCTGTATTGATCAATATTTTCGGCGGTATACTAAGATGCGACGTCTTTGCCCAGGGCGTTGTGGATGCAGCAAAGAAAACCGGCATTAATATTCCTGTTGTGGTTCGTATGGAAGGCACAAATGTGGATGAAGGAAAGAAGATTCTTTCCGATGCAGGTTTGAATTTAACCAGTGCCGTTGACCTTGCCGATGCAGCACAGAAAATTGCCGTAGCAGTTAATTAAAGGAGATATCTGTGAGTATATATATAAATAAAGACACAAAGGTTCTTGTGCAGGGGATTACCGGCAATGAGGGAAGTTTCCATGCAAGAGCGTGTATACAATACGGAACGAATATTGTGGCAGGCGTAACACCTGGCAAGGGCGGGCAGAAAATGGATGATGTGCCCGTATTTAATACGGTGAGCAAAGCGGTTGAAGAAACCGGTGCCGTGGCATCCCTCATTTTTGTCCCGCCACCGTTTGGGGCAGATGCCATCATGGAGGCAGCAGACGCCGGTGTTCAATTGATTGTGACCATTACAGAAGGAATACCCATCTTAGACATGGTCAAGGTTAAAAATTTTCTTGCCACAAAGAACTGCAGACTCATCGGACCCAACTGTCCTGGTATTATCACCCCGGAAGAGTGTAAAATTGGTATTATGCCCGGCAATATCCATAAAAAAGGGAGTGTAGGCGTCATTTCACGATCCGGCACATTAACCTATGAGGTGGTTGACCAGCTGACAAAACTGGGGATGGGTCAGTCGACCTGCATTGGT
>Ga0164318_10001319_pt1 | contig 21812 bp, 17 predicted proteins | sample GuaBasSedimGuay9_FD_113734 | JGI IMG/M metagenome (GOLD analysis project Ga0164318, IMG submission 113734) | Subseafloor sediment microbial communities from Guaymas Basin, Gulf of California, Mexico - Guay9, Core 4571-4, 0-3 cm | ecosystem: Environmental > Aquatic > Marine > Hydrothermal vents... | reverse complement strand
TTTAAATTATTTTTGAAGGCGCGGCAAGGAAGGGCATCCGGTTCCGCGGCTTACCCCGGGGCCCATGACTTCAGATAATCCGTAAACATCCAAAGCCTCCAGACCCAATTTTTTTTTCAATTTCCTGGCGCATGGTTTCAGACCAGGGTTCGGCACCGAAAATGCCGACTCGTAACTTGAAATCTTGAAAATTTAGCCCCAGATCTTGGGCCACATCATAAAGATGCAAGGCAAAGGATGGCGTACAGGTAAGCACGGTAGGAGCAAAATCCTGAAGCAACATGATCTGCCGCCGCGTATTGCCCCCCGACATCGGGATGATCGAGGCCCCTAACCGTTAGGCGCCGTAATGTAGACCCAAGCCGCCAGTAAATAGACCATAACCATAAGCATTGTGGATGATGTCATGGTGATGAACTCCTGCGGCGGCCAGGCTGCGGGCCACGAGTTCTGACCAGGTCTGAATATCCCGCGGCGTATATCCTACTACCCTCGGTTTCCCGGTGGTGCCGGACGAGGCATGGATGCGGACTACCTGTTCCAAAGGCACGGCAAACATGCCAAAAGGATAGTTGTCTCGCAGGTCCTGCTTGGTGGTGAATGGCAGCCGCGGCAGATCCTTTAGGGTTTGGATGTCTTCGGGTCGGACCCCGGCGGCCGCGAACTTTTGCCGGTAAGTCGGGACCAGCGCATAGAGCCGCTCCACCAGAGCCCGTAATCGGCGGAATTGGATGGCTTCCAGGGCTGCGCGGGGCAGGGTTTCAAATTCCTCATTAAAAATCATTAGTGGTTAGACCTTTCCGCACGATGTAAATCTGTGGAAAGATAGCAGAAGGCTCAGTCACCGTCAAGCGGAATATCTTCAGGGCCAGTGGTATCAATCTCCGTCTGAGTCTGTAGCCAGCGGTGACGAAGCCGGAGTTGACGTTTGCCGGAGGGGCCGATTTCGGTGACCAGGATTTTATGAGCTATCAATTTGGCATAGATGTTGGCGAGCTGATCGGGCGGCCAATATTTTTCCCAGTCCTCGGGACAGAAAGGTTCGCCGCCGGTAGCAATCAACAGGTCGCCGATCAGATCCAGGGCACCTTCCTCCAGGTCTGGTAAAACCAGCATGACCGCCAGGCGGAGGATATCGGCTTCTACTTTCAGCACCTGGGGAGCCACACAATAGCGCACCGCCGCCGACTTTTTGCGATTATGACAGAGCAGACCGGTTTCCAGAAACTGATGTAGATAATCCCAAGCAGTCTTGCGGTCTAAACCGAAAAATTTTTCAAATTCCCTTAGCCGAAACCAGCCCCCGGCGCTCTGTTGCAGAAATTCCTTGAGTTTTTCCAAACTGAGCTTGCGGTGGGAGCGATGCGGCAAACTGGGCCGCAGAGTCTCTAGCAAACGATCCAATAACTCATCGGAAAATACCTGATCCGGCAGGGGGGGGGGATTATTCTTAGTTTCTAAATGGTATTCCACGGCAGGCTCGTTAACCTGATAAGCGGGTGGGGGGGAATTAGAATCATAAGCTAATAACGGATAATAAAACTCAAACCATTGTTCCAGGCGCCGGGTCAGGGTTCGGAAGCGCTCCAGGGTTACCTTACCGGCCAGACTCTGCACTAAATAATCCTTGAGGCGGGATCTGATCAACTGCTGCCGCGTCTGGATATTATTAGGAAGTGTGGGGGTTTCCAGGATAACCTCCAGGAGCAACCCCGCCACCAAGGCGCGATCCAGTTTATCCTCGGCCGGTAAGTCAATCCAACTATCTTTCTGGTTCGACCTTAAGAGGCTGATATCCTTCATTTAATCATGTACCTGGGGTGGCACCGTCTATTCAAGTCAATCAGATCGATGCTTATCAAATTTTATTGCACCAGGCTGAATTATTTTTAAATATTGTTTTAGCAATTTGATTGCCAAACTGACCAGAAAGCTTTCCGAGCCTGGCTCAATTTTTGGCCGGAAAAGATCTAAGAATATTAGGCTATCTTGGCAAGACACTGAATTAATTGATCTTTATTAACTGAGCCGATTGAGTCCGCAATCTCTAGACTAAAAAATGGCTAGAACGATAGGGAAATCTAAAAGATTAGGGTACTTTTTTTCGGGGGCGGGAACGCTTGACCAGGTTTGATAATTTCACGGCCGGCTGGGACTGGTTCACGGGACCTGTCCTACTATCTTCCCAGTCTGTAGTTTACCGAGTTTAACTACCGATCAACTTTAGCATAAACGGGTTTTGGAAAAAATGCCAAGGTAGGGAAATTAGATTCGATACCGGACTTGAATGTTTTGCCGAAATTTAATATATTTTCAAATTGAAAATAATTTCTGGTCCTAAAAGCATCAAGGCGGCGATGTCTTTGAGACTGCAGCCAGGTGGCAATTTTAGTATAAAGCTTAGCCGGTGCCCCTCATCAGCCTGGGTGGCGGAAGTGGTAGACGCAAGGGACTTAAAATCCCTCGGGGTTTAACCCCGTGCCGGTTCGAGTCCGGCCCCAGGCACCAAAGAAATTTCAGTTACCCCTGACTCAGTGTATTATTCCCACTCTTTAAATAAAACTTGCCTGTCACCTCAAAAAATCTACTGCGGAGATTAATGTTATCCGTCGCCGATTTGGTTAGTCTCTGAAACGCTATTGCCTTTGAATAATGCAGCCCAAGTTTTAGCCTGGTTCTCCGTGGCCGCCATTGTCCAGCAAGCCCCCTATTGACGGTTAGCGACTTGATTGTTATTTATATAGATAACTCCAAAAAAAGAACAGGAATCCTGCCATGAGCAAGATTATCGATATTGAAGGCCGACTCCAGGTCGAGAAAAAAAAGAAGGCCAACATCGAAAAGGCCAAAAAACTTGAGGAAGTGCGGCGGGTGATGCAGTGTAGCAGGTGTCTGGCCCGATGCTCCAAGTGCGGCGTCCAGTTCGAAACCCAAGACATCTACAAACGCCATAAAGGGCCGTACCGTTTCTGTTCGGCCTGTGAGGAGGAATACGAGGAATTTTTACGTCTTAAGGAAAGCGGTGAGGCCAGTCCTTATTATTGGCATAATCAACAATGGATGGACCTCTGGCAGAGCTGGATGAATTTCCAGGAGGCGTTGCAAAGATATATTGAATCGCCGGAATTCATCGAACTGCTCCGGGAGGTTGACTGGCATCGCTGATTCCATTGCCCCTCCCGGAGAGCCTGTCGGGCTCAGAGGTTAGGCTGAGGGGCCCAGCCGATAAAGATATTGCAACAGTTCCATAGCGAAATCAAAAGCGTCTTTGCGGGCCCTGCGGAACTCGAGGTTATCTCTGGTTTTCGGGTAAATAACGAATTCCACCACGCCCTCAGGGCGTTGTACGACCGCAATTTCGCCTTCAGGGTTCAAAACTTTAAAAGTCCGAGGACCATGTACCTGCCTGCTCAGTCTCAGGGGAAATTAACAGGTACCTCAGGTTTGTGGCTCCATAACCGTCAAGTTAAGCACATTTAAACCATCGGTAAAAACCATCAGTAAAAATAATTCAACCTTATAATGGCGGCCCCATGATTTTCTATCCTGGTGATTATGACCTGATCGTGGTCGGTGCTGGACACGCGGGCTGCGAAGGGGCCTTGGCCGCGGCGCGTATGGGTCTCAAGGTCCTGATGTTCAATATCAATCTGGATACCATGGCCCAGATGGCCTGCAATCCGGCCATTGGCGGTTTGGCCAAAGGTCATCTGGTTAAAGAAATCGATGCTCTGGGGGGGGTCATGGGTTATCTGGCGGATCAGACCGGCATTCAGTTCCGCATTCTCAATCTTTCTAAAGGCCCGGCGGTCTGGGGCACCCGGGTGCAATGCGACAAACAGGCTTACCGGCTGGCCATGAAGGCTTGCCTGGAGAGGGAACACCGGATTGATCTGCGGGAAGCCATGGTGGATCAACTGCTGGTGGAAGATGGTCGGGTCGTGGGGGTCGTCGAGTCCCTGGGGTTTAGTTATCGGGCCCGGGCGGTGCTGCTGACTACCGGCACCTTTTTAAACGGCCTGATTCACATCGGTCCGACCCAGATTGCCGCGGGCCGGGCCGGGGAATTCGCCTCTACCCATTTGGCCGCTAATCTGCAGGCCTTGGGCTTTCAGATGGGTCGGATGAAAACCGGCACTCCGCCCCGGCTGCGGGCTTCCACTATTGATTTTAGTTCGCTGGCCCGGCTGGAGGGCGCTGCTCATCCTAAGCCGTTCTCCTGGCAGACCAATTCCCTTGAGGTGGCGCAGATTTCCTGTTTTGTCACTCATACCACGGGTGCAACGCATCGCTGGGTGCGGGATAATATTCAGCATTCTCCCCTGTACAGCGGGGTTATCAAAGGGGTGAGTGCCCGCTACTGCCCGTCGTTGGAAGACAAGGTGATGCGCTTTGCTGACAAGCCGTCGCACCAGGTCACCCTGGAACCGGAAGGTCGGAGCACGGAGGAGATTTATGCCAAGGGCCTGGGTAATTGCCTGCCGGTAGAAATTCAGTTACAATTGTTCCGCAGCGTTCCCGGTCTGGAGGCCGCGGAGGTCATGCGTCCGGCCTACGCCATTGAATATGATTTTGTCCAGCCCACCCAGCTTAAGCCGACCCTGGAGACCAAGGCGATTCGAGGCCTGTTCATGGCCGGGCAGATCAACGGCACCTCGGGCTATGAAGAAGCCGCGGCCCAGGGCCTGTGGGCCGGAATCAATGCCGCCTGCCACATCCAGGGCCGTCCGCCCTTTCTGCCGGATCGGTCTCAGGCTTATATGGCGGTTTTAGTGGACGACTTGGTGACCAAGGGCACGCGGGAGCCGTATCGCATGTTCACTTCGCGGGCGGAATATCGCCTGCTGTTGCGGGAAGATAACGCGGATTGGCGCCTTTCCGAAATCGGCTACAAACTGGGGCTGGTGGATAAACTGGCCCTGGAGGCCCTAGAAGAGAAAAAACGGCTTTTGGCCGAGGAAGAGGCACGCCTGGCTGAAAAGAGGCTTTACCCGGTACCTGAGGTGAATGCAGCCTTAGCAGCCGTGGGGACTGCGCCCCTGCAAGAGCCGACCCCGATTTTGAAACTGGTGAAACGGCCGGAGCTTAATCTGCCCACCCTTTACCGTTTGGCCGGTGACCACCCCAGCGTGCCGGAGAAGGTGATTGAGCAATTAGAGATTAAATACAAATATGAGGGTTATATCCGCCGCCAGATAGAGGCGGTACAGCAGTTCAGCCGCCTGGAGCAGAAACGCCTTCCCGAGGGCTTTGACTATGACGCCGTCCCCGGGCTTTCCAACGAAGTGCGCCAAAAATTAAAGGATATTCAGCCCTTATCTTTAGGCCAAGCAGCACGCATATCCGGAATTACCCCGGCCGCGATCTCCCTGCTGCTGGTTTATTTGAAACGCTGGTCGGGGAATAAGGTCAATAATCCTGACGATCCTCTTGGCGTTGATAGAGCATTACAATAAACAGCAGCGCGGCAGTAAGGCCGGTTGCCGCACCAAAAATAAAGGGGGCGGCCGGGCCGATGTGGTCCCAGAGCAGGCCGGCAATGATCGAGGCCGGCAACAGCGCCAGGCCGACGCTGGCCTGGTAGAGGCCAAAGGCGGTGGCCTTATATGATTCGGGTATAATGGTAGCCAGATAGGCTTTTTGAACCCCTTCGGTAAGCCCCATAAAAAGCCCATAAAGGCCAAAAAGCAGCCAGATCTGCCAGGGATGCTGGGCCCCGGCCAGGCCGCTATAGATCAGGGAGAAAAGCCCAAAGCCCAAAAGAATCATCCGATGTCTCCCCAGACGATCGGCCAACACGCCCGCCGGAGTCGCCGACACCGCATAAACCAAATTGAAAATAATGTAAACCAGGGGAATCACCAGGGGGGCAATCCCGACCTGTTGGGCTCGCAGAATTAGAAAGGCATCGGAGGAATTGCCTAAAGTAAAAATAACGATTATCGCCATAAAGAACTTAAATCGTAAGTCAAACATTCCCCAACTAAGCCGCGGTAATTCCGTTGTGGTTCCGGTTGTGGCCCGCTTTTCTCGGATAAACAGGATAATAAGGAGCACCGCGATCAGGCCGGGAACGATAGAAACCCAAAAAACCAGGCGATAGGAGTTGGCCCCCATGGCCAGCAACAGAAATGCCACACCCGGCCCCGCTATTGCCCCCAGGGTATCCAGGCTTCGGTGTAAGCCAAAGGCCCGGCCCAGGTTTTCAGGAAGGGTTGACTCGGCAATAATGGCATCTCGAGGGGCGGTGCGCACTCCCTTGCCGAAGCGGTCAATAAACCGGGAAGCCAGGACCCAATTCCAGTTAGGGGCCAGAGCCAGGAGTGGTCGACTCAGGGTAGCCAGACCATAGCCCCATCCCATGAAGAATTTCCTTTTCCCAATGCGGTCAGAGAGCCAGCCGGAGTAAAGCTTCAAAAAGCTAGCGGTACTCTCGGCGATGCCCTCGATAGAGCCGATTATGGCCTTGTTAACTCCTAAAACAGAGGTAAGAAATAGCGGCAGCAGAGGATTAACCATTTCCGAACTGAAATCCATAAAAAAGCTGACCAGCCCGGCTACCCAGACATTGCGGTCGAGATGGAAGAGGGGCTTATTGGGTGGCTTCATCTAATTATCCTTGATATGGACGACCTGAAAGATTTATGGTATGAGATATTTCAGATTCCCAGGAAGCCAGGAAGACCAGTGATCAAAAAGGTTGCATCGCGGCCTCAGCTTGGCTATCTTACCAAAGAAATAATGCATAAAGAAGGAGGCTCTTTCAAAATTAAGGGAAATCCATTGTCGATATGAGTCCCTGTCCTCTGATCGGCAATAAGAGGTCAAAGAAGTCGTAATGTTGGGTTTAAGTCAATAAAATATATAGGAATTGTGTGCAAATGGACATATTTCAGCCTTAGGTAGGGGAAAATCTGACCCTACCACTGCTGATCTCAGCTGAGCAGCTCAATGATCGGGACGCGCCCTAGAGGAATAGCCACCCGGCTGTCATGTACCGAGGCTGCCTACAAAGGCCCGAGCCAGGGCACGACGTTCCCACAACTACGCCCGCAGCGCTGCGGCGTTGGTAGGGCGATAAATTTCTCTATTTGGAGCAGTGCTAAGATGCTTACCAGTTGCCGCTCTTGATCAGTCAGGGGATGCTCCCAACATGCTTCCAGGCGGGGGAATAAATGCCGTGGTAAAGTACCCGTTAACCATGATACTGTTTCCCCGAGCTTCATGAATACCTGCGATGCTGTTGCTTTTACTGATAAAACTACCTTAGCACCAGAGAATCCGTTTATGAAGCTTATTTTATTCTACAATTCATCATTATGGGGAGTTTTGCAAGCACCGCGCCGGGAAACCCAATAATGGCCCTGATTGCACCTTCGATCCTGTCGGCGGATTTTGCCCGCTTAGGAGAAGAAATTCAGTCCGTCACCGCGGCCGGAGCAGATCTAATCCATGTCGATGTGATGGATGGCCATTTCGTCCCTAACATCACCATTGGCCCGCCAGTGGTTGAAGCGCTGAGCAAAATTAGCAGCCTGCCTCTGGACGTGCATCTGATGATTGCCCAACCCGAAGGCTATATTGCTGACTTTGCCGAGGCCGGGGCCAGCATCATTTCGGTACACGTCGAAGCCTCTACCCATTTACACCGCACCTTAACTGAAATTCGCCGTTTGGGCTGTCAGCCTGGAGTGGTGCTGAACCCGGCCACCCCCCTCGAGTATGTCACCTATGTTCTCGAAGAAGTCGATCTGGTGCTGTTGATGACCGTCAATCCAGGGTTTGGCGGGCAGGATTTTATTCCCGCGGTGGTTCCCAAGATTGGCCAGTTGCGGGAGCTTATTGACCGGCGGAACTTGCCGATCAAAATCGAAGTCGATGGCGGCATCAACGGCAATACCATCGGCCAGGTGGCTCAGGCCGGAACTGACATCTATGTGGCCGGTAGCGCCATATTTGGCAAGAGTGATTATGGCGCGGCGATCGCCGAGCTCAGGGCCAAAATTGCCGCGGCTCAGGGGGGGACTTAAAGGGGAGAGAAAACTTCCCGGTCTAGCTCTAGCTGATGGTCAATTAGCCATGGAGAAAAAGTATTATAAGACCTAGCCGGACGAAGATCTCGATAGCTGCCAGATTGGCTAGTCTTATTCTGCTCCTGGCTATTGGTCTGGGGGTAACAAGTTCGGCGATCGGGAACACCGATCCCTATGAGGCCGCCCGCCAGCGGATGGTGGAGCGCGACTTGCGGGGCCGGGATATTACCGATCCTTGGGTGTTGGCGGCCATGGCGCGGGTACCGCGGCATCGGTTCGTCGATCCCAGCCTGGGGCCTTTGGCTTATGGCGATTTTCCTTTGCCCATCGCCGGTGGGCAGACGATTTCGCAGCCCTATATCGTGGCCCTGATGACCCAGTGGGCCGAGATTCAGGCAGGGCAGAAAGTGCTGGAAGTGGGCACCGGCTCTGGTTATCAGGCCGCGGTCTTGGCCTGTCTTACGGATCAGGTGTATAGCATTGAGCTGATCCCGGAGTTAGCCCAGGACGCGGCCGCCCGCTTGGCCAGATTGGGCTATTCCCAGGTCCGGGTCAGAAGCGGCGATGGCTACCAGGGCTGGCCGGAACAGGCCCCCTTTGATGCCATTCTGGTAACTGCCGCGGCCCCGGAAATCCCTCCGGCTCTGAAGAATCAGCTTCGGGAAGGGGGACGGCTGATCATGCCGCTGAAGACCTTTGGCGGCTTCCAGACTTTGATCCGCCTGACCAGACAGGGTAACCGCTTCATTACCGAAGAGATCTGCGCGGTTAGGTTCGTGCCGTTGGTAAAACCCGACCCGAAGAAATCGAAAATTGGCCAGAGGCCTTAAAATATTGCGGGTTTTGTGCACTTAGCAATCTATAATACCGTTTTCTGTTTTTAGTTTTCTGTTTTCTGTTGAAATACTTAATTTAATCAATGAATTAAGCCATGAGTTTGTTGCATTTCAATAAGAACTTGGTATAACTAGAGCCAATGTATGCCAAGTTGGCACAGGTTGCAAACCTGTGCCACCAGTTTTTTTATGATCAAACAGAGAAACTCTTTAGGGGTTGATAAAGGGCGGGACCGCGTCGGATTTTCCTTGCCGCTATTTGCTTTTCATGATAAATATATTTGTTTAAATTCACACGCCTTGGTAGTCCAGGCTGGTGCTTGCCTGGCAAGTTATCCTGGCAATAGCCGGGGCGGCGGAAACAAACCAGAGGAGTGAAGTATGGCTTATGTCAGTATGAAGGAATTGTTGGAGGCCGGGGTTCATTTCGGTCATCAGACCAGACGCTGGAATCCCAAGATGAAACCCTATATTTTTGGGGCGCGTAACGGGATTTATATTATCGACCTGCAAAAAACCGTACAACTTTTTAAAATTGCCTATGAATTCGTTGCCGAACAGGTCGCTCAGGGCGGGAAGGTCCTGTTTGTCGGAACCAAAAAACAGGCTCAGGATACCATATTTGAAGAATCGACCCGGTGCGGGATGTATCATGTCAATCACCGCTGGCTGGGTGGTATGCTTACTAATTTTCAAACTATCCGACGCTCCATTGATCGCCTTAAGAACTTTGAAAGCATGAAAGAGGATGGCAGCCTGAAACGCTTTCCCAAAAAAGAAATTCTCAACATGGAGAAAAAAGCGATTAAATTACAGAAAGCTTTGGGCGGCATCAAGGACATGACCCGGCTACCGGATATTGTTTATGTGGTTGATCCGCATCGGGAAAACATCGCGGTCCATGAAGCTCGCAAACTGGGGATTCCGGTGGTGGCCATTGTGGACAGCAACTGTGATCCCACGGAGATTGATTATGTCATCCCCGGCAATGATGATGCCATCCGGGCCATCCGGCTCCTGACTTCCCGGATTGCCAATGCCTGTCTGGAAGGTCTGAAGCGGATGGAAGAACGCCGACAGGCGGCAAGCGATAAGGCAGCGGAACTGGCGGCGGAGATGCCGGAAGCAGAGGTGGGTGCCGAACCGGTCGAAGCCGCGGCGGCCGCGGTTGAGCCCGGAGTTGAACCGGAATCTGAGACGTTAGAGCCCCAAGAAATCCATCCCTAAACCCAGGGCAAAGGGGAGAATCTTGCGGGTTCCCTATAATATTGAATAACTTGGTTGGTATCCAGCCGGAAAGCCATTGTTTCCTTCCCCCTTGATCGGGGGAGAGTCAGGGTGGGGGTGGAAAATATCTTATCATCTCCACATGAAAAAATTTATACCCACCTCCCCCAACCCGCTCCTACCAGGGGCGGGGGAGTTTTCGAATGAAAACTGGATAGTATTCCTCATTATTAAGTTAATTGACCCAGCCCTTAGGCGGCGACCGGATGCTGGAGTCAGCGCTGAGGAGATGATAAAGTTGGGCAAAGGAGGAAAGACTTGCAAATTACTGTGGAACAGATAAAAGAACTGCGTGATAAAACCAACGCCGGGATGATGGACTGCAAAAAGGCCCTGACCGAAACCCAGGGCGATATGGAGCAGGCGGTGGTCCTCTTGCGGCAGAAAGGGCTGGCTATTGCCCAGAAACGCTCCGGACGGGAGACCAGCGAGGGTCTGATCCATTCCTATATTCATTTCGGCGGCAAGATTGGGGTCCTCGTTGAAGTGAATTGCGAAACCGATTTTGTAGCCCAGACCCCAGCCTTCCAAGAATTTGTCAAAAATTTGGCCATGCAAATTGCGGCGACTAATCCGGTATGTATTAGACGGGAAGATCTCCCTCTGGAGTTGCTGGACAAAGAGCAGGCCATCTTTCGGGCTCAGGCCCTGGAGAGCGGCAAGCCCGAAAACGTCATCGATATGATTGTCGCCGGACGGCTTAAAAAATTTTACTCCGAGGCCTGTTTGCTTGAGCAACCCTATGTCAAAAATCCTGACATGCTCATTCAGGATTATCTGAATGAAGTGATTGCCCAGGTCGGTGAGAATGTTACTATCCGGCGGTTTACCCGTTACCAATTGGGAGCCGATTGAGCCGGTCGGCTCTTGTGATCGATACAACCTGTTTATCTAATTTAAGATAGCTTTTGTAGGGACAGAGGCCGCGTCTGGGGCCGGTGTCCCTAACCTAGGTTGGGGGGAAGATTGGAGTCGCAGGGGCGTAGGCTCCGGCTCCTTTCCAACGGCAGACGACGGTAACTTATTTTTCCTCCGCCAACCCTGGGCAGTTAAACCACTAGCATGAATTCAACTAAACCCAAGTATTCTCGCGTCTTGTTGAAAATGAGCGGCGAAGCCCTGGCCGGAGAGCAGAAATTTGGCCTATGTCCGCAGACCGTGCGCACCATTGCCCGGGAAATCAAAGAGGTGGTTGATTTAAACGTGGCCATAGGGATAGTCATCGGCGGCGGCAACATCTTTCGGGGCGTGGCTGCCAGTGCCCGGGACATGGAGCGTAGCATCGCCGATCAGATGGGCATGCTGGCCACGGTGATTAACTCCCTGGCCTTACAGGATGCGCTGGAAAAGGCCGGGGTCCCTTGTCGGGTGATGTCGGCCATTGCCATGCCGGAAGTGGCCGAGCCGTACATTCGCCGCCGGGCCTTAGGACACATGGAAAAGGGTAGGGTGGTGATCTTTGCGGCCGGCATCGGCAGCCCCTATTTTACCACTGATACCGCTGCGGCCCTGCGAGCCACTGAAATGAGGGCCCAGGCCTTGCTGAAGGGCACCAAAGTCGACGGCGTTTATGATCGGGACCCCGCCCTGGATGCGCAGGCCACAAAATTTGAGCGGCTCAAATATCTACAAGTTATCCAACAGGGCCTTAAGGTGATGGACAGTACCGCGGTGACCATGTCCATGGACAATAAGGTCCCGATTATTGTCTTTAAACTCCTGGAGAGCGGCAATATGAAGAGAGTAGTTCAGGGCGAAAAGATCGGGACCCTGGTGGAGGGCGAAGAACATGAAAGATGAAATACTGAATGAGATGCGGCGGAAGATGGACCGGGCCCTGGAGGTATTGAAAAAAGATTTTTCCCGGGTTCGCACCGGCCGGGCGTCGGTGGCCTTGCTGGAGGGCATCAAGGTAGATTGTTACGGCACCACCATGCCGATCAACCAGGTAGCTTCTCTGGCCGCGCCCGAAAGTCGGTTGCTCACCGTGCAACCCTGGGACCCCAATATCATGGCGGAACTGGAAAAGGCCGTCCTGAAATCGGATCTGGGGCTGACGCCCAATAACGATGGTAAGATCATTCGGATTCCGATCCCAGCGCTGACTACCGAGCGCCGTAAGGAACTAGTCAAAACCATCAAGAAAATGGCTGAGGAAGGCAAAGTCGCCTTAAGAAACCTGCGTCGCGAAGCCAACGACCAGGTAAAGGACTTAAAAAAGGAAAAGCTTTTGGGCGAGGACGAGGCCTTCAAAGCGCAAGAAGAGGTCCAGAAAATCACCGATGACTATATCAAACAGGTAGATAGCCTGGCGGCGGAAAAAGAAAAGGAAATCATGTCGTTTTAAGCTGACTGGGGGTTTTCTTTGTCTGAGCTTATCCAACAACTAGAGCTGGGACGACTGCCGCAGCATGTGGCCATCATAATGGATGGCAATGGCCGTTGGGCCCGGCAACGCGGATTATCGCGCCTGCGCGGCCACCAGCAGGGGGCTGAATCGGTGCGCGTTATCGTTCGTACGGCCCGCGAGATTGGGATTCGCTACCTCACCCTGTACGCCTTTTCAGAGGAAAATTGGCAACGGCCGCGGAGCGAAGTACAGGCCCTGATGAGCCTGCTCAAGCATTACCTGCGCCAGGAACTGCCGGAAATGCAAGAAAACGGCATTGCCTTTCAAGTGATTGGCAATATCTCACAATTACCTTTAGGGGTCCAAAAGGAGATTGCCGCGACGATGGCGGCTACGGCGGCCAATCAGCAAATGACCCTGACCCTGGCTTTGAGTTATGGCGGGCGTTCCGAGATTGTCCAGGCCGCGCAAAGCGCCCTTAAAGATTTAGAAAGTGGCAGTTTGACCATTGCCGAGTTGACCCCGGAGCGTTTTTCAACTTACCTTTATACCGATTCCTACCCCGATCCGGATCTGCTGATCCGGACCAGCGGTGAGTTTCGCCTGAGCAACTTCCTGCTCTGGCAATTAGCCTATACCGAACTTTACTTTACCGAAACCTTGTGGCCGGATTTTCGCCAGAGCGCGTTTTTACAAGCATTATTGTCCTACCAGCAACGGGACCGCCGTTTTGGCCTTACTCAGGAGCAGATTGAGGCCCAGACGGTTTCGGCTTCTCGTTATTAAAATAATCTAATAGAGCCTGAGCTACGGCGCGGGGCAGACCAGGGACGGCGAGCAAGTCTTCCAGGCTGGCCTGACGTATGGCCGTCAGATCCGCAAACCGGCTTAACAGATTTTTTTGGCGTTGCGGTCCGAGGCCGGGGACCTGGGTCAGGACGGACTGTAAAGCTTCCTGGCGAGCCTGCTGGCGGTGGTAGCTCACCGCAAAACGGTGGGCCTCATCACGTAAATGCATCAGCAAGAGCAGACCCGGCGAACCTGGAGGCAGAAATAGCGGATTTTTGCGTCCCGGGAGATAAAGCCGATCCCGGACGACTTTGCCGGTCGTAGTGACGCCGGCCTTGGCCAGGCCAACTACCGGCAGCTCCGCCACTAAACCGAGCTCCGTCAAAACTTTGACTACCACCGCTAATTGCCCCCGGCCGCCATCGATGACCAGCAGGTCCGGGAGCGCTTGCCCCGGACGGCCGTAATGCCGCCGGACGACCTCGGCCAGCATGGCGAAATCATCCTGACCCTCAACCTCGCGGATGCGAAACCGCCGGTAGCTGGACCTGTTTGGTTGGCCGTCGCTAAAGGATACCAAGGCTCCCACTGACTGCGCTCCTTGCAGGGTCGAAATATCCAAACATTCTAAACGTTGGGGCAATCTCGGCAACTGCAGGCGTTGCTGAAGTTCCTGCAAAGGTTCCCCTTGAGCTTTGGCTTCGAGAAGGGTTTTAAGGGCTGCTCGGGCGTTTTCGGCCGCCAGGTCTAAAAGCCGGCCATGATGGCCTCGCCGGCTGGCCAGGAGGCGGACGGGGGCGCGTTTCTGCTCACGCAACATTTCCTCCAGCAACGGCTGGTCTGGCAAAGGCCAGGGAAGCAGGATGTCCTCCGGCATCAAGCGTCCAGGAGTATAATATTGCTTGAGAAAGGCGTCCAGCAACTCCGCGTCGCTGCTATCCGATTGGGAAAATTCATAAGTCAATCGGCCGGTAACCATGCCGCGGCGGACGAATAACAGCAACACCAGGGCCTGATCGCCCTCACGGGCCAGCCCCAACACATCCTGATCCTTTGAACTAGGGGTGGCAATGCTTTGCCGGTCAATCAGGCGGGTAATGGCGGCCAGGCGATCGCGCAGTATCGCCGCCTGTTCAAATTTGAGGTCCACGGCCGCAGCCTCCATCTGGGTGCGCAACTGGCGGACCAATTTTTTATTCTGCCCCTGCAGAAACCACAGGGCCTCCTGCACCGCCTGGCGGTATTCGGCCTCGGATACCAACCCCACGCAGGGGGCCAGACAGCGTCCCAACTGATAATTCAGGCAGGGCCGGGTGCGTTTGGGGGTACCTTTATCTTTACAGCTGCGCAGGCGAAAGACCCGTTTCATGACCTTCAGGATGTCCCTAAGAGCCGCTGAGGAAACAAAGGGACCGAAATAATGGGCGCCATCGCTGGCGAAACGCCGCACCAGGGCCAGGCGCGGGAACGGCTCATGCAGATCCAGGCGCAGACAGAGATAATTTTTATCATCCCGGAGCACCACATTAAACCGCGGCCGGTGTTCTTTGATGAGATTGCGCTCCAGGATCAGGGCCTCTACTTCGGTGGCCGTAAGCAGGAAATCGACCTGGGCCATTTTCTGCAGCAGCAGCGTGGTCTTGGGATTGAGCTTACCCTGGGCCTTGAGATAGGAACTGAGGCGATGCTTGAGGTTGACCGCCTTGCCGACGTACAACACCCGCCCGGATTTATCTTTAAACAGGTAAACCCCGCAACTGGTCGGAATCTGATGTAAAGCCGCGGTCAGGACCGGGCAACTGGGTTCAGAGTCGGGCATAGACACTAATATCCTCTATCTGATAGAATAACCGACTACTTTTGCCTGTCAAGCAGATCTCGAAAGGAGCCAGCCATGACCCTACCCCGTCGTCTTTTGGGCCGCTACGGTGTCGAAGTTACCATCCTAGGCTTGGGGGGCGAAGGCGTGTTGCGCACCTATGGCCAGGAACGGGAAGCTCAGCCGGTAAGCCTGGTGGTCATCGGCGCCGATTCGGTCCCCCCAGGTGCTGGAACTGGCGGTCGCGGCCCGCGATTTTCAGCCGCTTCCGCCCTACGGTTTTACTTCCTTATGTTTGCCTCGTTTTAAGCTCTGATTGTGGGATTCCACGCCCTGGCAGCCATACCAGTTGATTTGGCGGCAGATGCCTTTGATCACCTGTACTTCCCGGGACTTAAGGCCGTGGCGGGAGAAAAAGCGGCGCACATTCCGCATCCAATGAGCCGGGTTCTGATGGCCGATATAGTTAATCTTGACCAGCGTTTCTTGCAGGATGGCGTACATGCTTTCCAGTTCCCAGGAGTTGGCCAGCCGGGGGGTCGGGCGGGGCGCGGCTTCGCCGCGGGCCAGAAATATCTCATAGGCCAGAATCAACACCGCCTGGGCCAGATTGAGGGAATGGAAGGCCGCGGTGGGAATGTTCACCAGGGCGTGGCAAAAGGTCAATTCCTGATTGGTCAAGCCCCAGTTTTCGGGGCCGAACAGCAGGGCAATGTGGTTGCGCGGCGAGTAGTCGATCAGTTGCCTGGCCATTTCCCGAGGGCTGAGCACCCCTTGGCGGATGCCGCCTAGACGGGCGGTAGTGCCGACGATGTACTGAAACGGTCCCAGGGCGGTAGGCAGATCGTCAAAGACCTCCAGGTGGTCGATCAGTGTCGCGGCACCGACCGTAGCCATCTTGAGCATGCGTTCCCGGTCCAGGGTTAGGGGCCGGACCAGTACCAGGCGGCTGAAGCCCATATTTTTGATGGCCCGGGCCACGGCCCCGATATTTTCCGGAGATCGGGGTTGGTGCAGCACCACTGCCAGATGGTCCAGATTAACCCGGTTTGGAGCAGTCGTGGTTTGGTTAATCATATTTCAGGTCAATCAGCAAACTGGGGATTGCAAACGGCAATTGGTCAAGGTGATATGACTAAAGCCGCGCAAAAGTGGCTTAACAAATCACCGACCAATAATTCAACCTGATTATCTATCGACCTGCCGGTAAAGCTGTCCAGGCCATTATTTAAGGCCTGTGGTAAGATTATGGCTGTATCCTGCCATATTTCTAGGCCCAGCGGTAGTTCTGCCGTGTTGATCACCGCGGTCAATAAGCGCGGCAATACGACGAGCGCGGCAGATTTTTTTTGAATACGGAGGAAGCTGACCACCTGGTCTTTATATTTCCCGGTGGCCGGTACCGGGAGGTATGACCCGGCCTGGAAAAGTTGCTCATGCTGTCGCCGGGCCTGCAGGGCTTGATAAATCAGGAAGAGTTTTAGCCGGCCGTCCTCTCGGGAAGCCCACAGGTCGTTAATCAGCGCTAACGGCTCTTTCCTCCCTCGTTCCTTAATTTCATTAAGGAATTGTCTTCTTAGATCAAAATCTACTGGCCGCCGATTATCCGGATCTACCAGATTCAGTTCCCATAGTTCGGTGCCCTGATAAAAATCGGGAACGCCGGGACAGGTTATTTTGAGCAGGGTTTGGGACAGGGAGTTAAACATACCATAGTGGGCCACCAGTTTCTGAAAAGGCAGAAATTCGTCTAAAAACTGGTTTGAATCGGTCGGGGCTAAAATGTCGTCGATAAAGGCCAGCAAGGTGGCTTCGTACTCGGTATCCGGGGTGGTCCAGCCGGTATGAATCTTGGCCTCACGCACCGCTTTAATCATATATTGTTTGATTCTCTCCACAAAACTCGGATACTCGGCCGGATCGAAGGGAAAGGCCCCGATCAGGGTCTGATATAGCAGGTATTCATCATTTTTGTCCGGTATACCCTGGGCGCCCTTGATCTTTTTGTGCTTCTTGTTGAGCCGGGTCCATTTCTTCAGATTTTTTTCCCAGTCCTCCGGGATTTCCGAGAGCACGTTTATCCGGGCTCGGACATCTTCCCCTCGCTTGGTGTCATGGGTGGCGGTAGCATTCAGGGCATGAGGCCAATGTTTAACTTTTCTCTGGTTATAGTGATGAAATTCCTTTATGGGCAGGCCGAAGCGGTAAGGGTCGCCGCCGACTTCATTCAATGAGATCAGTCGGTTGTAAATATATAACGTGGTATCTTCAAAGCCCTTGGCCATCAGCGGACCGGAGAGTTGTTGCAACCGCATGATAAAGTGCAGCACCTGGTCGGCGGCGCAGTCCGCCAGAATTTTAGTACTGGTCAGACATATTAATTCCTCTAGGAAATCAAACTCCGACCCCAGATCGGGATTCTTAGTTCGGGCCTGGTGCAGGGCCTGTTTCAGGTAGAACAGCTCTGGCTCAGCGCAAGGGCGATGGTTAAGGTAGGTGCGATAAACCGGAAACAGGGCTAAAACCTCAATTATTACTCTTTTGAAGCTATAAAGACTTATATCACTACCATGTCGATATTTGGCAGCCAGGTTCTTGAGCAGCTGCGCCAGGTTATCGACGTCGCCGGTCATGTATTTTTCAATAATCAGTTTCTTTTTATCATAGACCAACTCGGGATAATTTACTTTGGCACCGATATATTTAGAATACAGATTGTTAAATAGGGCGGCATGGCGAGCATTACAAAAGATAGAATTACAGTAGTTTAAAAAGTCATAACCGGTGGTGCCTTGTACGGGCCAGGTGGCAGGCAACTCTTCGTCTAGTGCCAGGATTTTTTCTACGACGATATATAGATTGTTGGCCTGCTGCGACAATCTCTCTAAATAGCTGCTGGGATCATAAAGGCCGTCAATATGATCAATTCTTAAGCCGCTGATGCTGCCGCCGGCAATCAACTGCAAAATTAAATTGTGGGTATAACTGAAGACTTCGAGATTTTCGATCTTTACGGAGATCAGATCGTTAATGGTAAAAAAGCGGCGATAATTCAGCTCTTCGGTAGCGACCTTCCAATAGGCCAGGCTATATATTTGCTCCGCCAAGAGATTATCGAGCAGTTGAAAACTTTCCGGATGACCAGCGGTGCCGCAGAAAAGATCAACATTTTCATCGATAAAATGCATGATAATGGTGTTTTTGGTATAAACTTCCCACAACATACTTTTAATGATCTTGGCCTGATCATAGCGACTGGCAAAATCCTCATCCTGGACCCCAGAAAGATTTTTGATGATATGTAAGATTCCTAATAACTTGATGAACTCAATATGATCTTCCCCTAATCGGCTACTCAAGAGCTGCAGGCGGTGGCCAATAATCGTGGCGTAAGTATCAATTCTTAATGGGAATTTCTTATCATAATAGTTAATACTGAAGCCGGCGGCATCGTAACTCAATTTGATCTCACCGGCTTCAATGGCTTCGCCGTAACGCCTCCCTAAGATCGGGGCCAGCAGTTTGCCCCGGATATTTTCGTAGTGATGCTCCCAGTCGACGTCAAAGAAATTATAATACGCTGATCGAGGACCATTTTCAAAAATATCCATCAGCATCGGGTTTTCGCCGTCATAAGCCATGTGGTTGGGGACCAGATCTTGAATCCAACCCAGACCCAGGACTTTGAGGGTGCTGATCAGGTCCTGGAAATCGGCTTCCGAGCCCAGTTCGGGATTTAATCTATTAAAGTCAACGACATCATAGCCGTGCCGGGAGCCGCGGCGGGCCTTAAAGATCGGCGACGCATAGATGTCCGAGATCCCCAGTTCGGCCAGATAGGGCGCCAACTCCCTAGCCTGAGCAAAATTAAAATCCGCGTTGAACTGCAACCGGTAGGTAGCTCGAGGGATTTTCATGGGAATGATGTTCCATAGGCGACGAAGCTGAGACCGGTTAGGGTGATCGGCTGAGGTTGATCAAGCTGTTCCGGAGCCCGGGACCCCGGCCCCTGCCAGATCGGATCGGCCGAGTCCAGCACTTTGTGCCACTTTCCCGCCGGTAACCAAGGGGTGAGATCTAGCGTAACTGCATAGTGGTTAAAGTTACAGATTACCAAGAGCTGGTCATCAATTTCGGGCTGCCCGCGTCGCATGATTAAAACCTTTATAGCTTCTAAACCCAGCACCTCCAGGTTGTGGTGGTCGGGTCGGGCCAGGGCCGGAAGCTCGCGGCGTAATCTAAGTAACTTCTGATAAAATTTAAGCAAAATTTGGTGTTGACCGGTAGTTCGGGACTCCCAACGCAGTTTCGAGTCCCGAAAAGTTTCGGGACTCTGAGGGTCGGGCGGCTCGCCGGGCCAATGAAAGGACTGGAATTCTGCCTTACGGCCGTGCCGCACCGCGGCTATTAGCTCGGGGTCGGAATGGCTGACAAAATATTGAAACGGAGCCTGCTCGCCGTATTCTTCGCCCATAAACAAGAGCGGCATAAAGGGAGAGAAGATCACGGCCCCGGCCGCCAGTTTGAGGGCCTCAAAGGGTACCAGAGTTGATAATCTATCGCCCCGCAGGCGGTTGCCCACCTGATCATGATTCTGGACAAAGGCCACCAGGCGCTGGGCCGGGATATCCTTAGCGGAATTGCCATGCCGCCGCTGGCGATATTGGGAGTATTGGCCGGAATAGACGAATCCCTCCTTGAGCGCTTTAACCAGATGGGCTATTTGGCCGAAATCGGCATAATAACCCTGATGTTCGCCGGTCAGCAAGGTGTGCAGGCAATGATGGTAATCGTCGTGCCACTGGCCGTGCAATCCATAGCCGCCCAATTCCCGGGCCCGCACTACCCGGGCATCGTTTAGATCGCTTTCGGCAATCAGATAGCACCGGCGTTTGGCGTGCTCGGCATAGTGCGCCACGGTTTCGGCCAGTTCCTGGAGAAAATGCTTGGCGCTCATATCATAGATGCCATGGATAGCATCAATCCGCAGGGCGTCGAAATGGTAATTTCTGAACCAGTAGAGGGCGTTGTCGATAAAAAATTTCCGGACCGCATCGCTCTGGGGGCCATCAAAATTGACAGCCGGCCCCCACAGGGTCTTATAGCGGTCGGTAAAATAAGGACCATAATCCCAGAGATAATTGCCTTCCGGCCCCAGGTGGTTATAGACCACGTCAAGGATGACGGCCAAGCCCTGCTGATGGCAGGCATCGACCAGATGTTTTAATCCTGGGGGGCCGCCGTAAGAATTCTGCACGGCATAGAGATAGGTGCCGTCATAGCCCCAATTACGCTCGCCGGGAAACTGCGCTACCGGCATGATTTCGATGGTGTTGACCCCTAGCTCGATCAGTTCCGCCAACCGGGGGATAACCGCGGCAAAGGTACCCTCGGGCGTAAAGCATCCGATATGCAGCTCATAAATCACCATGTCGGCCAGACTGAGGCCCGGCCAACACTGATCCTGCCAGTTAAAAGACTGGTGTTCTATGACCTCGGAAGGCCCATGGACGCCTTCGGGTTGATAATTTGAGGCCGGGTCCGGTCTCTCCAAGTCACCATCCAGGCGGTAAAAATATTTTGTCCCCGGATATACCTCATCAACTATGGCGCGCCAGTAACCTGGAGCCACCGGGAGCAGGGGAATCAGCCGCGCCGGCGGTGAAACCAGCTTTAACTCTACTTGTTGCCGGAGCGGTGCCCAAACCACAAACTCGCACCGTCCGGCACCCAGGTAATTAGCTCCGACTTGCATAAATCATCCTTTTTACTGGGGAGGCCGGGTGATCAGTCAAAAATGAATTGTTTTTCCCTACTGGGAGCAGATGAAAGAACAGTGACCTGGTTTATCTGACCATTTACCTCAAAGTTCAAACATGCGGCTGTCGGGGTTTTCTACCAGGATCATCAGGGTCAGATAATCCCTGAGGGTTCGGGTAATAAGAAAATGATCCCGCACAAACTCCCGGGCGACCTGGCCCAGACGCCGTCCCAGCTGGGGGCGATGCAGCAGATAGCGGATGCGGAAGGCACAGCCTTCCGGGGTATGCACCAAAAAGCCGTTGTAATAGTCCTGAAGTTGCAGGACGATGCCGCCGACCGCGCCGCCAATCACCGGCTTTCCCTTCCACATGGCCTCGGTGACCGTGAGGCCAAAGCCTTCCCGCACCGATTTTTGCAAAATAATATCCGCCGCCCGTTGGATGGCGTTGACCTCGTAATGGCTATCCGAGGGCAACATGAGAACCTGGATATCCGGCTCGCCGGAGGCGGCTTCCTGGACCGCGGCGAAGATTTTTGGCCCTTCGGGATCGTCGGTGGCTTCGCCTCCCACTAACAGCAGCTTACATGGAGTATGCCGCCGGACCAGACGGAAGGCCTGGATGACCCCTAAAGGATCCTTAAAAGAATCGAAGCGGGATACCTGTAAGATGATGGGCTTATCCCGTTCGATGCCGAGACGGTCCAGCACGGCCTGGATCTCTTCCGGGCTCAGTTCCCGGTTTTTTTCACTCAAAGGGTCAATAGATGGATAAATAATATACTGAGGGTGCTCCAGGTTTTGAGAGAAACGAGGCATGGAAAAGACCGAGGCATCGTATTCGCTGACGGTCTGCTGTAAAAATTTCCAGATACTGCGATAGGGTCGGGAGATATCGATATGACAGCGCCACACCCAATGCTTCGCCTGCGAGCGC
>Ga0164318_10001318_pt1 | contig 21821 bp, 22 predicted proteins | sample GuaBasSedimGuay9_FD_113734 | JGI IMG/M metagenome (GOLD analysis project Ga0164318, IMG submission 113734) | Subseafloor sediment microbial communities from Guaymas Basin, Gulf of California, Mexico - Guay9, Core 4571-4, 0-3 cm | ecosystem: Environmental > Aquatic > Marine > Hydrothermal vents... | reverse complement strand
CACATCAAACTATGTGTCTTTCGTCAAGGACACCTCACTCTGGGTCTCCACTGGTCCCATAGAGGGAGCAAGATACAACATTACAATAGGGAATAATATGGACATAAACAAGTGGAAGAAAAGATATATGGTCTATTCATTTGACTTCAGGAAGTATTTTCGCCTGAGCAGAATGAGTGCTTATGCCGTGAGAGCGATTTTCTTAGCCAATAATGGAGCCGATGCCGAGACCATATACTTTGGTGGTAGCATGGGTATGCGTGGATATAAATTCTATGAATTCTCAGGTAAAAAGCTCTTTCTCGTAAATCAAGAAGTAAGATTTCCCATCATTGATGAGATTCATCTTCGGCTGCCGTTTGGTGATACGAGTTTGGGAACTATAAGGGGTGCATTGTTCATAGATGTCGGAAGTGCATGGGACGACAAGATATCTAAGTTGAAGGGCTCATTCGGTCTGGGCTTGAGATGGAGTTTAGGCGGTTTCGTGGTCTTCCGCCTGGATATAGCCAAGAAGACCGACTTTCATTCCATATCTGAAGACACCCCGATAAGGTTCTTTATCGGATATGACTACTGATTCCGAACTTTTTCCTGTTAAAGTCCGATATTGAAATCACCCTTCAGGAAAAGAATCCTTCCCAATAGCGGTTTCCCAGGTGCGGAGTATTCCCTCCACTCATTATAGGCGAGGTAGATATGGGAGCCCTTATAGTAATTGTAACCAATCAGTGCGTTTACAGTCCAGGTATTATCAAGACCACTTGATTGCAGAAATGTTCTCATGAACAGGTCATGTGTTATCTGATAGTTCCATTTGACAATGAATATCCATATATTTTCTACTGGCTTATACCTCACCAGTTCGTTCTCAAAACCATAATAATATTCCTTTCTCTTCTTCAAGCGTTCATAATCCACGCCCAACTCAATGGCAAGGCGGGAGGTAACCTTAAATGAACTTGCCATACTGATGTAGTCCATATCCCACCTGTAGTGTTTACCGAAGGTGTAATCAAAGTAGGTTGAAGACCACTCAAGCATATTATACCCGCATAAGAAGTAATGATAATGGTTCTTCAATGTCTCTCGGTATAAACCGCTCTCCAAAACACGCATATTCCTTGAGAAGTCATATACCAACTCTATCCCATTTAGAAAACGCACTCCCACCTGACCCTCTTGTTCCCACATAGCATCCCTACCCTTATGGTCCTTATAGTAATCACCATAACCATAAAGGTATATCATCTCCATGCCCTTAGCATATGGCCAGAAGTCATATTCAACCCAGTTCCACAAGCCCCTGATATCATCGTAGGGGATATAACCTGTCTCACACTCACCGAATCTATCTGCTATATCCTCATAACCTGTATAAAACGATAGGTCACTAGAATACCTGTAAGCCGATAATGAAAAAGATGTCAATCTGTTCTCAAATTCTGGCTTATCCATAACAGCCACCTGAAAATCAAATGTGGCAATATCACCAGCAGAGTATTTCGTATCCACCCCCATTACAGTAGTTCTCTCATTCTTCCTCCTCCTGTCTACGCCGGTAAAGCCAAGTGCCATATCGTGCCTGATGTCGTATGCGGTTCTCAACACCGCAAAGTTGTAGTATGGGGCATCAGTCCTCTTCATAAGTCGAGCTTCATTAGCCCTGACATCCATCACATAATATGATAGTCCTCCCATCCATCCTGTAAACTTACCGCCCCATTTTATCTTACCAATCCTCCTGGAATAGAAAAGTTGAATAGGGGTATCAAAGTGCTCCTGCCCATTGAGGAAGAATGGTCTCTTCTCTGGATAGTATAGTTCCTTACTGGGGTCAAGGTTTATTTCATCGGGGTCTGCTTCAATCTGGGCGAAATCCGGATTGACAGTTCCCGAAAAGGTCATAGTTGGTATAATCCTTGACTGAAAATCCACCCCCACTCCTAGCTCCCTTCCCCTCTCCTCCTCGGTCTTCCAGTCAATTTCGCCTGAAGCATAAGGTTGTATGTCAAGCGTTGGACTCCTGTCTATATTACGCTTCAATATCATGGTTCCATATCTTGAGACATTATACAGGTCACCTCCGGTGTCCCTCCAGATGGTCTGGTCGCCTTGTTTTCTATCAAGCCGGAAGAAGTTAATCCCCCACTCCTTCTCTTCCTTCATCTCAAACATCAGTGCTCTGAACGGTATGGCAATCTCAGCCACCCAGCCCTCATCATTAATCTGTGTTGCAGAATACCATACACAATCCCAATTTTCATTTTCCAACTCACCGTCCTTTGCCACATACCCATCCATCTGAACATTTTCAGGTGTCACCCCGAAGTAATAGGCGCTTGACCTATCACAGTTGGTGTCTATAATGACCTGTATATGGTCGTCATACCAAAGCGATGAATCCCTTACCAGAAGGTCTGCAACAATCTCATCTACATCCTCTTTATAACACTCAAAGGCGAAGTAGATGAACTTATCGTCGTATGCGGTATAAACGATGGTCGGCTCAAGCGCCGGAAACTCGCCTAAATCACGGTAAACGAATCCATCCGCTATCGCCGAAGGCGTCCTCTTCGCCATCTCCCAGCATGAATCGTCAAGATAACCATCTATTGTTGGTTTATGAGGTGTATAGACAGGGTAAATCCGGTAGACATAACTACTGGGTATTCTATTCAACCGAACATCATATCTATCGGTTAATGAGCCGTAGACGGAACCGAAGAATACACTAAATACAGAGATTAGACAGAAAAACTCTCTCATTATCTCAATGAATTGCATTAATAATATACCATCTCTACAATATATTGACTACTCTTCTTGCTCCTCTAAAATAAGGTCATCCCTCTCCTTTATATTCTCGTTAAGCAGTATCTTAATCGACTCACCCGCCACTTCTAATTGACCTCTGTCCGGCTCCCTGGTTGTTATCAACTGTGTAAAAAGCCCCGGATAGGTCAATACCTTCACCAAGATATTATCTGGATATCTGCTCGCCAGTTTGATTATCTCATAGGCAAGACCCGCTATCACCGGTATGAGTAGGACCCTTATCAGTATGTTCAGGGCTATGCTTATAGGTCCTGTGAGAGAGAACACCACAGTGTGGACTATTATCAACAGCAATAAAATTACAATCAAGAATGATGTCCCACACCTGGGATGAAATCTACTCTTCCCAATGGTGCTCTCAATATCAATATCGCCTCCACTCTCATAAGCCGCAATTGTCTTATGCTCTGCTCCGTGATACTCAAATACACGCCTAATCTCCTTGCTCAATGATATTACCCATATATACCCTAATACCATTGCAATCCTGAATATGCCGTCAATGACATTAAATGTGAACTGCCCCTTTGCAAAACCGGTGAACCTCTGGATGAGATAGGTGAACAGATATGGAAGCCCCACAAAGAACGCCAGTCCGAATATTATAGATACAACAATTACAAAACCATAGGACGAGCCCTTCAGCTCCTTCTCGCCCTCATCCCGCATTGCTACATTTGACGAGAATGTTAAAGCATCCAGACCTACCTTGAGTGAATGAAACAGCGCCACGGTCCCCCTCACTATAGGTATCTTCATTAGACCGCCTCTCACCCACTCCGGGAGGGGTGCCTTCTTATACGCAATACTACCGTCCTTCCTGCGGACCGCAACCGCATAGGAGGTCTTTGACCTCATCATCACACCCTCAATGACCGCCTGCCCTCCCAGTGGGTCCAATTGCTTCTCTCTCTTATCCACAACCGTATCCCTCATTCTTACTCCTCTTCATACCAAGGGGGTCTATAAGGGTCACCACAGGTCATATCGCCCTCAGGACAGGGACCATAAGCACACGATGGCGCAGAGAGCCTGAATACAGAGGGCACTATCTCCGATAATATCTCACCCACCATTATGGCAACTTCCCTTATCTCCCACTGCGCCCTCCTGCACAACCTCAACCTAAGAAAGTGCATTAACTCACGCGCATTCATTGTGAATATAATGCGTGTAGCACTCGCATTGGGCAGAACGAACCTCGCATCCTCAGACGGAACCCCCGCCTCCCTCAACTCCCGATATAATTTAAATGTCTCCGCAATATGCTCTCTAAATCTCTTATCCAACTCATCATCCTCAGCTATTGTTGGTGGAATAATATACCTCAAACCCTCAAAGTCCACATACCTCTGGCTCTGCTGTGAATATGAAGCAATTCTGTGCCTGACCAACTGGTGCGAGCAAGCCCTGGAGATGCCGTCAATGAGGAAGGTGAAAGAGATATGTTCTATTACCGATAGATGACCACGCCTTATCACCCGCCTGATGACCTCTCTCATCGTCTCAGGCGATACCACACTATCCGCCTCTTTCTCCTTATAGCATACCCTAATCGCCTTTATTATCACACTCTCTGGCTCAGGTGTATAAGAAATAAGCCGCACAGAGATACCTGTGGGGCTTACACTTTCTTCCATAAGAGATTTCTATCCCTTCTTCGCTTCTCTGGTTGATTTACCGTATTTCTTGCGATACCTTTCCACCCTTCCTGCGGTGTCAACCAGTTTCTGCTTGCCCGTGAAGAATGGATGGCAGGCAGAACATATCTCAATCTTTATGTTCTTCTTCGTTGAGCGGGTCTTTATAACATTACCACAGGCACAGGTAATGGTGGTCTCCTCATAAACTGGATGTATGTCCTTCTTCATAATATCACTACCTTCATAAATAACTACTGGAGATGACCGGACTCGAACCGGTGACCTACTGCGTGCAAGGCAGTCGCTCTCCCACCTGAGCTACATCCCCCGTTCAATGAAACCTATAATAGTATAACATAACGAAGAGTGCAATAAAAAATCCAGCATAGACGAGAAGGCGTATGGTAAGATTTGTTCTTGATGCTTGCTGGCGATACTTCGCCTCCCTTATCTCCTCCTGCTCCATCCGCCTCAATTTACGCTCCAGATTGCTTACTCTTCTCTCCAGGTCCTCAATTTTGTCCTTCATAACGATTAATTATAACATCTAATACTGACCAATATTCTGTAAAATTTTCTTTTTGAAAATAGATGTTAAACATATTTTATACTGCCAAACTTATTTGGTATAATACTCAATAACAGATGGTATTTATTTTATACCATTAATTTCACTAATCTATTGAATATTTGGTAATATGATATACATATGATTATCTCTTAACCTAAAAGAACACAAGGGGGAAGTATATGGCATTAGAAATTAAGACCATAAGGTGTAAGAACTGCGGAGCACAGATATTCTACGATGCATCAAAGCAGGTTTTGAAATGCGAATTCTGTGGCTCGGAATATCTGCCACACGAGGAGAAGCCCCTCACTGAAGAGTTAAAGGCAGATAAGATTCTGACATTCAAAATTGAGGAGAGTAGTGCCATCAAAATATTTGAGAAATGGATTACAAGGGGCTTCTGGCAGCCAAAAGATTTAGCAAGGGAATTCAGGAGAACCGGTGCAAAGGGTATATACATCCCCTGCTGGCACTTCTCCTTCAGCGTCAATACATATTGGTATGGTCAGGAGCGGAGGGAGAAGAAGGGAGAGGGTAAGATAGTGGGTGGCAAGAGAGAGGCAGTCACCGTTGAAGAGTGGATACCGAGGTCTGGCTCCAGAACCGAGAGCTATTCGCTCTTCGTCCCTGCATCAGGGGGTCTCTCTATGGAGGAGGTGAATCAACTGGCGCAATTCCCACTTGAGGAATCAGCCCCATTTTCCAGTGAATACTTCCTTGGCAAGCAGGGCGAGATACCAGTACTCAGCAGAGACAGTGCGTGGGAGAAGGCAAAAGAGGAGGCAATTTCAGACGAGAAGTCCTATGCAGAAAGTCAGGTAGATAGGTTGGAGAAATTTGATATAAACTTCTCCGAGCCCGCCTCAACCCTAATCTATGTCCCTATATGGGTCTTCGGCTATAAATACCATGGTAAGTATTACAGGACGGTAATAAATGGTAGAACAGGCGAGATTTATGGAAAGAAGCCGATAAGCAAGTTGAAGGTGGCGCTTGCTATCCTAATCCCCGCGGTTGTTGTTGGAGTTGTGGTTCTTTTAACCCATTTATTTTAGTGGAGTAATAAGGGAAAAAATATGATGGAGAAGAGACAGGAGAGAATACAGGCAAGGGTAGATGACAATGTTGCCGAAGGAACTTACTCAAATCTCCTTAATGTTATATTCTCACAGGCGGAGTTCATTCTTGACTTCGGGAGGTTGGTTCCGGGAAAAAGGGAGGTTAAAATTGTATCAAGGATTATCACATCTCCCATGCACCTGAAGAGATTTGTAAAAATACTGGAGGATAACATCAAACAATATGAAGATAAGTTCGGTAGCATTAAGGACTTCGATAAGAAGGAGGATGGAGAAAGAATAGGATTTTAGGTGATAACATACACACCAATATATGATGATGTCATTCAACAATTACTTATTCGTTCCCGATAAGGCGAGGTATATTGAGGAGAGGCGTAGAGTGAACGAATGCGTTATATGCAGAATATTAGCAGGCGATAAGAACTATAAAGACCTTATTGTCTATAGGGATTCTAACTTCTCTATATCACTCAATCTCTATCCCTACAACCCGGGGCATGTAATGATATTTCCAGACAGGCACATTGAGGACTTGAGAGAACTGACTGATGATGAGTCAAAGACGATGCACTGGCTGATTACTCTAACTATGGATGTTCTCTCAGATGAGTATTCACCCGCTGGTTTCAATGTCGGTTATAATATTGGTAAGGCAAGTGGGGCGTCAATCTCCCACCTGCACTGCCACATTGTCCCCCGTTATGCCAATGAACTGGGTATGATGGATATAATCGCTGGAACCAGAGTAATCGTAGAAGATGTGGACAAGAGTTACAAAAGATTGAAGAAGGCGTTTGAAAGACAACAGAAGAGAAAAAAATGAAGAATAAGCACTCAGCAGTCAAGGTTATAACAATTCTTACCTTGATGACCCTTTTACTGGCGTTAAATTGTGGAAAGAGTAAGATAACATATTCATGTGACTTCAAAGCACCCAACCCCGCCTGGGAGCCACTCGGTATGACAGTAGATGAAACTGGTAATATCTATATAACCGACAGAGTAATCTGCTCAGTCCACAAATTTAATGATGAGTTTATCTATGAGGGCTCAATTGGTGAAATCGGGAAACCAGTGGGAAAACTGATGGTGCCTTTATCGGTTGCAGTAGATGACAGAAACAGGGTCTGGGTGAGCGACTTCGGTAATGCATCCATCTCATGCTATTCACAAGACGGTCATCTGATATGGTCAAGAGGGAACAACCTCTATAAAGAGGGGAACAATAAACCAGTCAAGAAAGAAGACCGCTTTCCCCTACAGATGGCTGAGGGGATAACACATTGTGAGGATGCATTATATATTGCGGATAGTGAAGCAAATGCCATATTCAAAGTGAATGAACAAGCAGAGGTAGAGGTAATAGAGACAAAGTGGACGCTTCTCCACCCCGAGGATATCTGCAACACACCCGATGGACTGATAGTAGCCGACACAGGCAATGAGCGTCTGATATTGCCTAATGGCACTATCATGAAAGTAAAGACCGAGACCGGCTCCACCTTGATACCTGAAAGGGTAGATGTAAGAGGTGATATGGTTCTCATTATGGGTGAAGCATCCAGCAGTAAGCAGAAGAGCAAACCAACACCGTATATCGTCATTCTAAATGATAAATACCATAAGGTTTGCGAGAAAGCCCTTGACCCGGAGGAGATAGGCGACGCCATATTTGTGGATGACAGAACCATACTGGTTTCATATCCCAAGATGCACAGGGTGGTGGTCTATACCCTGGATTAGACGGGAGTGTAAACAATGCATAACAAGATAAAGATATTACTATTGGTAATAACACTACCAATCATTATTAACTCTCTGTCATGCGAGAAACAACCTATCTTCGGGAGACCGGAGATAGTGAAAGATGTTCTCAGTGAAAGAATAGGTGAACTGGGGGAGATGAACGAGCAGGCATATAAAAACTACAAAAATGGGCGTAGCGAGTTGATGAGGGTATATGGCTGGGAAATTATCAGATGCATAAATCACACCGCCGACTATATTGATACTGTATCCTATTATGAAGGGGTATTAAGGCACTCATGGGGTGAGATTGATGAATTCAATAAGCTGTTATGGAACATAAATGATGAATTATCAAAGATAGCATCCGGAGAGGATGCACCTGTTAATACCTACATAGGCGAAAATGAAATAACCGATGAAAGCGTAGAGAGAGCAAGAGATACGATAGATGCGATATTGAACAGAACTGAAGAAATATTAGATAAACTACCAATAAGGAGATAAATTCCAAAAAACAAAAACCCAGAGGTATATTTGATATAATAACACATACATAAAGCAAATGAGTTCTATGGTTGATGAGATAAGGGATGAACTACTATCACTTATCCCTGAGTTAGCAGAGATAAAGGACGAAGCACTCAGAGACGGGGTTGTTGATTGCTTCACCATAGCCCTGGATGAAGGCGGTTATAAACCGGAGGATATGGACAGAATGCCATTTACACTCCAGATAGAGAACTGCCCTGTGAGCTTACTGGAGCATATTAAAGGGGTGTTGGCAACATCTCTTGCTATTGCAAGAACTATGGAGACCGTCTATGGTCCAAGAGTATCAATTGACAGGGATGCTCTCATAGCAGGTGCCCTTTTACACGATGTCGGAAAATTGATTGAATACGCCGAAGAAGAGGGTGAATTTATAGCAAGCGACACAGGTATGTTAGTAAGGCATAATATCATCGGCGCCCAGATAGCAAGGGAGGCGGGGCTACCCATTGAGGTCTCGCACATTATTGCATACCACTCCATAGATGTAGAGATAACCAGAAGAACCATTGAGGCATATATAGTCCATATCTCTGATTTTATAAACTCAGAGGTGTTCAAGTAATAACAGTATTCCTACTGTAAATATCTCTTCTATCCTTTTGTTATAATAACTCAAATGCTCTATAGAATCCTGGGAAAGACAGACATTAAATGCTTTGCCCTTGCCTGTGGCGAATGCGAACCCAAGTGCCCGCAGAACATACCTATCACCGAGTATATGAAGAAGGCGAAGGAGAGATTATCTTAACCAAACCATACAATCCCTAATCCTTCTCCTCCTCATCCATATCAAGTAAACTCAACTGCTTTTCTATATCCCTTGGAGGTGTAATACCAAGATGCCTGTATGCAGGTTCAAGGGCTACCCTACCCCTTGATGTGCGACCTATCAGCCCCGTCTTCAGCATATACGGCTCTATGACATCAATGAGGGTATCAACCTCCTCATTCAATGTCGCACCTATGGCGTTAATCCCCACCGGTCCACCCTTATAGTTCTCAATGATTACCTCCAGATATTGTCTGTCTAAACCATCAAGCCCCAGTTCATCAATGCCTGTCATCTTTAGCGCATCCAGGGCTATCTCGCCGGTTATACCGCCATCGTGCTTCACCTGCGCATAGTCACGCACCCGCTTCAGAAGGCGGTTGGCAATCCTTGGCGTCCCCCTGCTCCGCCCCGCTATCACCTCTGCCCCACCACCATCTATATCTACTCCCAGTATCCTCGCTGAGCGCTTTATAATCTCTATTAGTTCGCTGTCAGGGTAGAAGTCAAGGTGATGAAATATGCCAAACCTCTCTCTAAGCGGAGCAGTCAATAAACCAATCCTGGTGGTTGCACCGATAAGAGTAAACCTCTCAATGTTTATATTCAAACTCCTGGCGTGGGGTCCCTTATCAAGAAGTATTGTTATGCGATAGTCCTCCAGTGCGGGGTATAAAAACTCCTCTACAATACGAGGGAGGCGATGTATCTCATCTATGAACAGAACATCCCCTTTCTTGAGATTGGTCAGTATTCCCACCAGGTCTGCCGGTCTCTCCAGTGTTGGTCCCGATGATGCGACGATATCTGCCCCCATCTCATTGGCAATACAGTAAGCAAGTGTCGTCTTGCCAAGACCCGGCGGTCCATGGAACAGAATATGGTCAAGGGGTTCACCTCTCTCTTTTGCCGCCCTTATTGTAATCTTTAGGTTCTCAACAACCTTTTCCTGACCGATATATTCGTCAAGTTTGGACGGTCTGAGGTTCTTCAGGTATTCCTCACCTATTTCCCTCTTACCCTTCTTCGCCATTATGACCTCTCCTGATAGATGTGTTTGATTACATCCTCAACTGTCTCAGGGGTTCCAATAGTGTCTCTTAATCTTATGAGTGCCTGCTCAACCTCCCGGGTTGAGAGACCGAGTGCCGAGAGGGCTTTACGGGCATCATCCCAGATACCGCCCTTAGGTGCCCTTTCCACCTCTTCGGTAACAATCTTGCCTGCAAGAGTGGTTATAATCTGCCTTGCCTTCTTGACACCTACACCGGGAAGCGAATTTAAGACATCCACCCTTCCGGTGTTAATTGCATCAATAAGTTCATTGGTCGGCTTCTGCATAACCGCAAGCGCTGCCCTATCCCCAATCCCCGGAACCTGAGTTAAACTCCTGAATAGAGCCCTGTCTGCCTTATCCACAAAGCCCATCAGGGATATGTTCAGTTTGTTAGAGGAAATAGTTGTTGATAGATGAGTATAAAGTGTAATCTCACTACCTATGCACTCTGCCATTCTCTCCTGATAAAATGGAGGAATCAGGACACCTAAATTAACGAAGCCAATATCAATCATCACCGAAGATTCGCTCACTCCAAGCACTGTTCCGGTGATGGTCTCTATCACAGTAGCCCCTCCCTCTGAATGTGACATAGGGCGCTTGCTAATGCATCACATACATGCTGGGTCACCCTCTCCGATATACCCAATCTCTGTTTCACCATTCTTCTGACCTGTTCCTTGCTCGCCCTCCCGTTTCCCGTTATAGCCATTTTAATCGTGGACGGTTCATATTCAAAGAGAGCGATGTCTCTCTGAGCGAGCGCAACCGCAATAGCGCTCTTCGCATATGCAACACCAATACCTGATGACATTGTGGACCTGTCCACAAACACATTTTCCATAGAAGCAATATGTGGTTTTGTATGGTCAATTATATCTATCATCTTTGAATATATCTTATACAATCTCTTATACTCTAAATCTATTGTTCTGGTATTGATAACATCAGATGTTATTGATACTATACCTTCACTTTCATTGAACTCAATAATACCTAAACCTGTGTTAGCCAGACCTGGGTCTATGCCCATTACTACTATTTCACTCATACAGACCAGGTCTCCTCAAAAGGACTAAGCCACAATCTTATAGGTCTATGCTTCTGCAAGAGCAGTGATAATCTCATCTGGAATGTCAAAGTTCGTCCATACCTTCTGGACATCGTCTTGGTCTTCAAGATTATTTAATAGATTCAGGAGCTTCTCAGCATCCTTACCCTCCAGCCGAACTGTTGTCTTTGGAACCATACTTATCTCTGCAAGTTTTCTACTATATCCACCTCTGTCCACTGCTTCAATTACATCGTTCAGGACTTCTACATTAGAATATATCTCAATCAGGTCGTTCTCCCGCAATACATCATCTGCGCCTGCCTCAATGACTGTATCAAGTAGTTTGTCTATATCCACGCCCTCGCCCTCTACAACCACAAGACCCTTACGCTCAAAATTCCATATGGTAGAGCCGGATTCAGCAAGCCGACCACCAAACTTATCCAGGATATATCTTATCTCACCAACTGTGCGATTTCTGTTGTCTGTTAATGCATCAATAAGAATGGCAACTCCACATGGTCCATACGCCTCTAATGTTAACTCCTCATACTCAACTCCCGGCAGTTCACCGGTTCCCCTCTTTATTGCCCTCTCTATGTTCTCCTTGGGCATATTTGCTTCCTTCGCTGACTGAACCGCCATACGGAGTCGGGGATTCGACTCCTCATCGCCACCACCAAGTTTACTTGCAATGGTTATCTCCCTAATAAGTTTTGAGAATATCTTGCCCTTCTTGGCATCCTGTGCTGCCTTCTTCCTCTTAATAGTGGACCATTTAGAATGACCGGACATATCCAACCTCCTGCTTCAATATCCAATGGTATTTTAACAAACTTCATAACATTCAAGCAACTGGGTGTTTCTCATTTACTATGATAGAGGACTACATCGCCTACCTTCGTTCCAACATCATCAGCAACCAATTTGCACTTCACCACAAGCATAAAGAATATACCACTTAACTCATTCAAACCCTCGTAGTTTGCCTGCCCTTTAGAGATTACAATATCATGGGATTTTATCCATTTTTTAACCTCATCAGAGTTCCTATCTGGACCAGTTCCATCATCACCATTGGATATCTCTAATATCTCAACATCCTCAAGCCCATTCAAACCGATATACTCTACATCCTGCACTGTTGCATCGTTAATAATTGGTCCTCCTTTAACAACGAATGAAATATTTTTTACTTGATAATTTAATCTCACATATTCTATGAACACCTTATCAAAGACGACCTCGCCTGCATTATCAGCAAAATAAAGTATACTGCCTCCATCCCTCAACGAAGATTCCAAACTTTCAATTTCATACACTACGGGCTTGATATTAACCAGCTTCTTAACACTCTCTCCAATTATAACCTCATCTACCACAGCAAAATCTATTATATTACCTGCGATGGCAAGACGGACTGCACCATCAAGACCATTCTCACCAATAAAATCCCTCATCCAATCCATAAGAGATAAAGCAACATCGTTTGACTGTTTCTTCACAATCTTATATGGGTCTTCACCGAATCTCTCCCTTATCGTCCCATGGATAATATGAGCCATCTCTGGTGGAGTTATATCCCACGACATAGATAGAACTTTCTCCAATATCTTTCTAAGAATACGCTCCTGCTCGTCAACATTATCAGTGCAGAATCTGACTGCCTGAAGCGCCTGACGGATAAAACACGGAATACAGTCAAGATATACTTTCATGACTCAACTTATCAGATAATATAGCATAATACCATCATATACTGAGATAAAGGCACTGAAAATAACAGAACAATATATACGAATCTTATTTTCACAGATACTCCCTCTATGGTTAGCCATTATTCTATGTTTAAATGTGAGAATTAAGGGCTTACACCTAAAATTTAATTGAGTATTTGAAATAATAATTCAAAATGTAAGAAAGATTGATGGTGTTAAGAACCGAACTTGTAAATATCCTGTTTTGTAACTACAAATAAAAGCTAACTAAAATATTCCGCACCCAATAATTCATTTTTTCTTACATATTTAGTTAATTTATCAATATCTTTTGATATTACCCTGTCATTAGTCAGGTGTGGAACTATACCCCTTATTCTCTCAAAAGCAACTCCTGTTCCATTACCCAGTTTACCTTTTAATCCTGCCAGTTCCACCCCCTGAGCGCAGCACATCAGGAGAATCGCACAAATGGTCTCAGCATTCTCAACTATGTTTCTCAACTTGAGGGCGCTTACCGGCGCCATTGACTGGTGGTCCTCCTGTTCGCCAGAGACAGGTATTGCTTCAATACTTGATGGATGTGAGAGAACCCTGTTCTCCGCCAGAAGCGAGGCGGCAGTATATTGAGAAATCATATAACCAACCTTTAGACCAGCATCGTCGGTCAGGTAAGCCGGCAAACCAGATATTTTCTCGTCTAGAAGGCGGTTGATATGCCTCTCCATTATCGCTGATAGTGAGGTAATAGCAATAGATAGGAAGTCACAGGCAAATGCAACTGGCTGACCGTGGAAGTTACCTGCTGACAGGTATTTTTCATCATCAGCGAACAGAAGCGGGTTGTCAACTGATGAGTTCATCTCTGTCTCACATATTGACCTTGCATAGCTAAGTGTATCAAGAACAGCACCTGCGACCTGAGGATAACACCTGATGGAATACGCATCCTGCACCTTATCTGAACTCTCCCCCACCACCTTACTACCTTCAAGAAGTGCCCTTATAATCTCCGCCACCCTTCTCTGACCAGCATGAGGTCTGACCGTATGAACTCTATCGTCAAACGGTGAAAAAGGTGACTTGAATATCTCAACGAGCATAGCCAGTGCCGTTATGGAGTTCATCAGTAGATTTTCTATTCTATGTATCTGAAGAGCGAGAATGGCTGTTGAGTAATGGCAACCATTGATAAGCGACAGCCCTTCTTTCGGTTCTAAAACAATTGGGTCAATACCTACGGATTTGAGGGCTTCTCTACTCTCAACCACTTTATTCTCATACCTCACCTTTCCCTCACCTATTAGCGTAAGAGCAATATGTGCAAGTGGTGCGAGGTCTCCCGATGCGCCAATGGAACCCTTCTCCGGAACTGACGGGACAACCCCTCTATTCAGCAAATCAACTATGGTCTTAATAACCTTAAACCTTATCCCTGAATTGCCTCTAAGAAGTGTATTTGACAATATCAACATTGTGGCACGAACGACCTCATCCGGCGCCGGCTCCCCAACACAGGCGGAATGAGACCTTATGATGTTCAACTGGAGTTCCCTAATTTTATCTCTCTCAACTCTAACTCCAGCAAGTTCTCCCACACCTGTATTGACACCATATACTGCTTTGTCTGACTCAATCAGTTCATTGAGATACTGATTTGACCTGTTTACTGACGACTCTGCATCGGATAAGACCTCAACTCTTTCTCGCTCAAGAGATACTTTCACTACATCACTTATATTCAGTTTCTCACCATCAATTACAATAGACATATCTCCTCCAGAATTGACTACCCTTTAGCCAACTCCTTCAACGAGACCGAGATGACTTTAGATACACCCGCCTCCTCCATAGTTATACCAATGATGTTGTCAACAATCTCCATCGTCTGCCGATTATGAGTTATTAATATAAACTGTATCCTGCTCTTCAGAAAATTGAGCATATCTACAAAATGAACTGTATTAACATCATCAAGGGCGGCATCAACCTCGTCTAGAAAGCAAAAGGGCGCCGGCTTCACATTCAATATAGCAAATAGAAGAATTATTGCAACCATCGCCTTCTCCCCACCAGAGAGAAGGTGTATGGTAGATAAACGCTTACCCTCAGGAATCGCTTCTATAAGGATATCTGCCTTTAGCGGGTCAACTCCTTCCTTAAGGTATATGCGAGCATTACCGCCTTTAAATATCTTGTTGAACAGTTCCTTAAATTGCTTGTCAACCTTCTCTATCATATCCACCAGAAAATTTCTTGATGTTTTATCAAGATAACTTATGGTCTCAATGAGATTCTCCTCCGCTTCTTTGAGGTCTTCAAGCTGAGCATCCATATTCTCAATCCTCTTCCTAACGCGCTCATATTCCCTCTCCGCCTCAAAGTTTATCTCACCCATCTTTGAAAGTTTATCCCTTACCTCTTCAATCTTTAACTGTGCTTCATCAACACCAAGACCCACCAGTTCATCCTCCGGCTCGTAGTCAACAAGCGAAACATTATAGGAGCGACTTATAGAATCAACCTCTGCCCTGGTCTCACCCGATAACCTGCCTATCTCTTCTTTCAATCTCAACACCGATTCATTAAGATTGAACGCACTCTCCTCTCTTGACTTAAGGTCAATCTCAAGTTTACTTATTTCCTTCTCAATTTCAGACCTCTCTGACCTCAACTGGAATAGCTCACTATCATAGTTCTTCAAACTCTCATTCAGTTTAGCAACCTCTGACTCAAGTGACTTTATCTCTACCTCTGATTGTTCCATCATCTCTTTGAGTTCAGGTATCTCTAATCTTATTCTATCCATTCTCTCATTTATCTCTATCAGTTCTCTCCTAAAGTGCTCCAATCTTTCAACGCAATCGCCCAACCTATTCTTAGCATTCCTGCGCTCTATCTCAAGACGTTTCAAGGCATTGTTTGACCTCTCAATCTTGAAGCGATTCACATTTATTAACTCAGAAACTCTATCCACCTCTCTACGCACTTTCTCTTCTTTACCTTTTGCACTCTTGAACTCATCCTCAATGTCTTTTAGTGTCTTTATATACTCCATGAGTTCACCTTCTGCATCCTCCATATCAAGAAGGCATACATCAAGAGAGCGCTCAACACGCTTCTTCTCATCTAACAGTGCGCTTTTTCGTATTGCTAACTTCTCCTCCTCCACCTCCAACTTCTCAACCTTTGATTCCTTTACCTCTAATTCTTTGCTAAGCTCTTGAATTTGTTTCTCCCTCTCTTCTTTCTTACTCCTTAACCTTGCAATGTGCTCCTCTAATGAACTTATATCCAATGCTGACACTTTCTCCAAATCCCTATTTGATACATCAGAGAGCGAGGCGAAGATTGTTCCATCAGGTAAAATCAGATAGCCATCAAGGGTTACCAGACCACTTCTTGGAATCACCCCGTCTTTGAGAAGGGTTAAAGCACCCTTAATATCCTTTATAAGAAGCATATCACCAAAAAGTTCATCCGCACCATCACCAACCACATAATCAGTCATATACCCGAGAACGGCATCTCGCCTAACAATGCTTCTGCCCTTATCCAATGGAATCTTAAATAGAACATCAGCACTCTTTTTAACTCCTTTTATTATTCTCTGCATCTCTTTTTCATCTTTGGTGCTTATGACATAATTGAGTAAAAATGTGGCAGCCCTGAATGCCTTTTCATATCCCTGTTTCGGCTTCAAATCACCCTTCTTAATTCCGCTATCACCAATCTCATCACTTATCACCTTATAACCATAGATAACAGATGCTGGGGGAATTGCTGATAGGTCCTCAATTGCACCCTTCACCCTTGCAAGACGAAACTCCGCCTCTTTGAGCTCCTCCCTCGTCTTATTCACCTCCACATTCAACCCGTCTATCTTCCCCCTCACATTCTCTATATCCCCATTGAGTAATTTCTTCTCCTTCTTAAACCTTTTCAGTTCCTTTTCTATCAACGATAATCCCCTTTTGCACTCTTCGTCCCTCGCCATCAAACCAACCTTCTCCCTCTTGAGTGCTTCAATCTTTGTCTCAATCTTATTCACTAAGGTTCTCTTGTCATTTATTTCATTTTGCAATCTTGATAATTCATAAGTTGCCTCATAAGCCCTTGCTCTTGCACTCTCAAGCTCACTATTCAACCTCTCAAGATTCTGCATCCTCTTATCTATCAATCTCGCTCTCTTCCTTGTGATATATTCAATGAAGTCAATTCGTGCCATAAAGCCGGTATCCTTACCCTCCAATCTTTTAATCTCCTCAATAATCCTTCCCCTCTTTCTCGCTAGCGCTTTCTGCTCTTCTTCAATCTCACTTATTCTCACCCCGGCTGTCTTTATTCTCTCCTCATGAAGTTTTATATTACCTTCAATAGATGCAATATCTGTCTGTACTCTGTTCTTGCCTTCCACCTTCTCATTTATGATTACTGCAAACCTCGCATCATCAGACCTCTTTTCAGATAATAACTTCTCAAGAGATGATATCTCCGAACTCAAGTTCTCCCTCTTGTTATTAAGTTCATCTAATTCCATTTTCAGTTTTTCCAATGTCTCTTCATTTCCCTGCAACCTCATATAAGCAACATACACCTCAAGAGATGAAAGTTCTTCTCTCAGATTTAAGTACCTCTTTGCTCTTGATGCCTGCCTTCTGAGCGACCGCGCCTGAGATTCAAGTTCCTCCTTTATATCCTTTGCGCGCTCAACATTCATCCTGGTCGCCTCAAGCCGTCGCTGTGCCTCCTGCTTCTTCATCTTATAACCGAAGATACCTGCCGCCTCCTCAAATATCCTCCTCCGCTCCTCGGGCGCCGTAGATAGAACCGCATCTACCATACCTTGTTCAATCACTGTATAGAATCTCTTACCAATTCCAGTGCCATAGAACAGACCGCGAATATCCTTCAATCTGCTTCGCCTGCCGTTGATGCGATATTCGCTCTCACCCGACCTGTATAACCTCCTTAGTATGGTAAGTTCCTCATCACCATTACCATTTATTTCCGACGCATTACCAAGAGTCAGTTCAACTTCTGCCATACCTACAGCAGATTTATTCTCCGTCCCCTTGAAGATTACATCCTCCATCCTCTCACCACGCAATATACTGGGTCTCTGTTCTCCAAGCACCCACATAATGGAATCCACAATATTTGACTTACCACAGCCATTTGGACCCACAATTGCAGTAAGACCCTCCCTGAACTCTAAGGTGGTATTCTCCGGAAACGATTTAAAACCATGCAGTTTTATCTTTTTAAGAAACATAATTTTAGCTACCTATATACACGGGTATTTTAGCACATCAAATCTTGAACTATCATAACACTTTATATTTTGATTAATCCCTGTATTAATTTGTATCAATGTAATGAAGTATGTCCTTCGCTCTTACCACACCCTTAATTTTTCCATCATCATCCACAATAATTGCAAAATCATACCTCCTCTTCCCCATTTCCCTGGCTATAGAAGCAATGTTCTCTCCCTCATTAACTACCAGATAATCCTTTGATATGATGCTTGATATAGGTGATGTTAAACTATCTAAAGTTGCTGTATCAGGTATTCTCGCCTCGGTCTCCTTCAACACCCTTGCTCTTATGACATCATAGAACTCCTCTATACCAATTGGATTGGGGAGTGTGTTAACTGATATAAATGGCTTTCCCCTGATGAAATTTATGTGACTATTTAGAAGAGTCATACCTGTTTTTCGGTCTTTCTTTAGAAAGTATCTAAGAGATGAATCAGGATAACTCTCCTCCATCCCTTCAGGCACGGCACTGAGATAGGTCAATAGCAAAAGGTCATCTCTAGAATCTGATATCTCTGGTATCTTATCACCTATTTCATCTGCAATAATAGAATCCCAATCATTATAGATAGTGGTATATTTTTCTATAGTATCTATGGCATCAGCAATAAACACCCCAAGTGCAGTATCAAGCCCCCAGATGAGACCTGCAACAACTACCGCTGCATCATCTGAATGACCAGGTCCATTCCAGTATCTTATATACTTATACCTGTATCTATTGTCATCCGGTCTTCTATCTACAATCAACCCACGCCTTTTGAACTCATCAATCCTGTTTTCATTACTCTCTGTAGCCAATTTCTCGCCATTAAAACCCATCACCCTCATAATATTCGTATCAACAGTGAAGCACTTGCCAGCACCTATGGTTATACCCCTTGCTCTCTCTACCTCTCTTCTCACCTCTGGAGTGTCCCTCTCACCCCCCAAATAAATGCCCTTCATCACCTTGGCAGGATTTACCTTTATTTTACCTAAAACAGGGACACCGAAAAACGGTTTACCTTCATTGTTTACCAATCTATCTCTATGGTCACCATTGAAATATGCATCCACATAATCTCTAACATCGTCTATCAATCTCTGTCTTTCTGCCTTTATACTGTCAGCGTCAAAACCCAGAGCTCTCACCACATCAGCAGTATCTACATCTGTAAACCTTATACGGTGAAAAAGTGCGTGACCATTGTGTGCATGACCCTCTATAGATTGAAGAAGGATGAGCGGTTTTATATTAACATCAGTATCAAGGTCCTCCACACCCATCAGATGATGATAATCAGCCCTGACAATCCTTCTGAATAAAGCAAAGTCAGATTCCAGAGAAACAGAATCCATAATTAATCATTATCTCAATCTATGTTATTATTGTCAATTCCATTTTATGGTAGAAAGTATCTATAAACAATAAAAAGTTTGCAATCTATAAATTCTATACTTAATAAAACTTGACAGATATGTGTTAAATTTCTTAATATTTTAGTTCAACAATACTAATAAATTTTTAACTGGAGGTTAAGAACAATTGGCAGTGAAGATAAGATTGAGACGAATGGGTTCTACTAATAAACCGTTCTATCGTATAGTGGTAACGGAGAGTAGATTTAAGAGAGATGGTAAATACCTTGAAGAAATTGGCTACTATAACCCTATCATTGAACCACCAAAGATAAAGATAGATGAAGAAGTAGCACTAAACTGGATAGAAAAAGGAGCGAAGGTATCAGATAGGGTTATGGCTTTGTTTAAGAAGCAGGGAATTTTAGATAAATTGAAAGAAAGGAAGAAAAAATTAGAAGAAGGAGAGTCAAGATGATTACTGAATACCAGACAAACGAAGAATCTAAACTTGAGGAGATGGTAAAATACATAGTATCAAGAGTTGTTGACCACCCCGAAATGGTGATGGTTCAAATAGATAATGAGAACGATATAATCCATGTTACCCTGGAGGTGGATAAAAACGACCTTGGCAAGGTCATAGGAAGAAGTGGAACAACTGCATGGGCTTTAAGAACACTGATACAGGCAGTCGCGATGAAGCTCGGGAAGAGGGCATCTTTCAAAATAGTTGAGTAGAACCGGATTTGAGTCCATCAAGCAAGTGTCAGAGAAAGAGTATGCCATCATAGGCAAGATACTTCGCCCTTTTGGTATTAAAGGGGACCTTATATTCCAAACAGTTGACGATAGGAGATTATACGAACACATTAACAAAGTAGCATATATCACAGAAGAGGGCTTAGAAACTATCAGCATTATCTGGAGAGGGATGCACCACTCTCGGTCAATCATTCATTTAGAGGGAGTAGATAGCAGGTCTTCTGCGGAGGGCTTCCGGAATACAACCATTCTTGTCAAGATAAAAGAACTGCCTGAATTACCTGAAAATGAATATTACGAATTTGAACTGGTTGACAAGAATGTCATCTCTGAAGAGAATAAAATTCTGGGTAAAATTGACTATGTGATATATACAGGTGGAACGGATGTTCTTGTTCTCAGCGATGGAACTTTAGTTCCATTCTGCGAATATTATATAATTGAAATTACCGATGAATATGTGAAACTGAAGATTCCCAAGGCAGAGAACGGTTGATACCTATGAGGATAGATATTATAACCATATTCCCTGGGATATTCTCAAACTTCCTTGAGACCAGTTTGATACAGAGAGCGATATCAGAGGGACTCCTGAATATCAGGGTCCATAACCTCAGGGATTTTACCAGCGACCCTCATCGGGTTGTGGACGACTACCCATATGGTGGAGGTGCAGGTATGGTGTTGAAGCCCGAACCCCTTGCCCTCGCCATTGAGAATATTAAAAATGAGAATCCGGTCAATGTTATATATCTTACACCACAGGGAAGGGTATTAGACCAACAGTATGTAAAAGAACTGAGTAAAAGAGAGGGGCTAATCATTATATGCGGTAGATACAGAGGCATTGATGAACGTATCCGTGAACTCTATGTTGATGAGGAAATATCAATAGGTGATTACTTACTTTCAGGTGGTGAGATTCCATCAATGGTGTTGATAGAAGCGGTCTCACGGTTAATCCCAGGGGTCCTTGGAAACGAATCGTCAATTGAGGAGGAGACATTTACCGGTTATCTCCTGGACTCACCTCAATACACAAGACCATATGAGTTTAAGGGTATCAAAGTTCCTGAAGTCCTGATATCTGGCGACCACAAAGAGATATCAAAGTGGAGAATTAATAAGGCAAGAGAGCGAACGAAGAAATTACGCCCCGACCTATATGAGAAATATCTTAAGAAAATTATAAGTAAGTAGATTACTACTTCATTGGTGTTTGTCACCAATATTGTCAATGGTCATTGCCTATTCTGAACCATTAAAAAATTAAAAAATAACATCTGATTAAAAAAATCATAAACATACCTATGCTCGTTTTTCGCATATCCTTTGTGATTTGGCAAAGAAACTATACT
>Ga0164318_10001317_pt1 | contig 21840 bp, 20 predicted proteins | sample GuaBasSedimGuay9_FD_113734 | JGI IMG/M metagenome (GOLD analysis project Ga0164318, IMG submission 113734) | Subseafloor sediment microbial communities from Guaymas Basin, Gulf of California, Mexico - Guay9, Core 4571-4, 0-3 cm | ecosystem: Environmental > Aquatic > Marine > Hydrothermal vents... | reverse complement strand
TAGTGTAACATGCGTTAACTAACAACGCAAATAATTACCACCGAAAAAGCCCTTGCGCCTCCTAATTTATAGCACCTTTACCCTCTTCTGCCAGTCCCCGATAGTGTATATCCACCTGTGGATAGGGCATTTCGATGCCATTCTCATTAAGGGCATTATAAATTGCCGTGTTGACACGGTCAAACATGCGGCGGGTGTCTACATAGGAATCTAGCCACCACCGCACCCGGAAGATCACCGCTGAGTCACCGAACTCTAAGAATAAAGCTTCCACTTTGCGATCCGGCAAGACGCCCTCCACGCCTTTTACCGCCTCGGTGATTGTCTCTCGTGCAAGTTCTAAATCGGTGCCATAAGCCACGCTCACATGCACCTGAATACGGTATTGGTCATTGGGATAGGAATAATTGACCACTAGACTCTTGGCTATAAGCGAGTTAGGCACAATCACCATGCGATTATCTCGTGTGCGAATGCGGGAACTGCGCAGACCAATATCAATCACATCTCCCCAAGTATCCAAATCTGAAATCTCGATTCTGTCTCCGATGCGAAAAGGGCGATCGACCATAATCAAAAAACCACTGATCATATCTGAAAGCGCACTCTGAGCAGCTAAGGCAATAGCCAAGGAACCGATTCCCAGAGAGGCAACCATAGCGCTGACATCCACTTCAAAACGCCCTAAGAGCGTGATGATTCCGATTGTTCCCAGCAGAATTAGGGCAATTCGCCGAAAAAATGGGAATAATTGTTCGTCTAGATCAGATTCAGTTTGGTCAGCTACTTTCTTACCATACCATATAAAAAAGTTAACTACAAAAGCCCAAGCAAAGAAAAATACCACTAAAAAATAGAGCACAAAAAAGAAATCACCCATCCAGGAAGACCAAGAAAGTGGCAAAAAGTCCAATCTCGTCAGTGAGATGTTCAAAGTCAGGACAATCACTAATATATAAAGCGGTCTCCGCAACAAATCCAAAAACACATCATCTAGCGTGGTCTTTGTCTGATTGGTTACTTTACCTATGATACGGTCAAGAATCAAGGCAACAAACCATCGCCCAAAAATCAAAACCAAAATTATGGCTAAAAACGAAATTCCTAAATTCAACCATTGTTCAGCGCTCAATCCTAAAAAAACACTATCCATTTTAAATCTCCTAACCCGGACAAGCCGGAACCAAAAGCTAATTCACCACAAAGTCATGAAGTCCACAAAGTTTTTCTTTGTGGACATAAAGAGTTTCTTCGTACTCTTTGTGTCTTAGTGGTAAATTTCTTGTCTTTCCATCAAACAACCCGGAGTTTCTCTTTCTATTTATTCAACACCTGCACGCTGGGATGCAACTCCAAGTCATCAATCAGTGCGTTCAACTCCTCGTCGCTGAATAGATGGTCATCGCCTTGCCGGCGCGGCGGTCGGCGCGGGTGTCGCGCATGCGGTCAGAATTACGAGGCACAAAAGGGAATAGATCGCTTTGCTTTTCATAGTTTTTCTCCTTTTCAAACCATCTCCACTTGTGTCCAAAATTGTTTGAAATTTTCTACTCTTTTTATCTCTCCTTTCTTCATCAGAAAGGGAGAAACATCGTCTGCCAGTTTTTGGAAATCATACGTTTCTATTCTTTCGAGAATCCCCTCTCTTAATCCCTCCGGAGTTTCTATGCCCATCTTCTGGATCAAAAATCCGAAATGAGGCTTTGTTCTGCTGAACAAGAAGGTGATGTCGAAAAAATCCCTGCCTTTGGGTCTTTTCCGGTTGACGGCTGTATAGATCTTCTGTGCCAATAAGATATTTAAGGGGGTTACCTTGATCTCGGTATAAACATCGAATTTATTCAAAATTTTGATCTCAGGTTGATAGTCGAATCCCTGCGCGGTTGTGTCGATCTGAATGAGGATCTTCTCTTGCTGATAAGGCGAGAGACCTTGATTGTAGAGTAAATCCGGGAATCTTAGGTAGCAGTGGTAGGCTCCTTTGGCCACATTTTTTATCTCTACCTCAAATCCTTCTAGGGTAAGAAAATGCTCCACTTTTTGAATCACCTGCTCAAATTCTGACCAACTCAGATCGAAATTATCGAGATCGATATCTTCAGAAAAACGGCTGTTGCCATAAACAATCCGTAAAGCTGTCCCGCCCAAAAAAGCCAATTTGTGGGCTTTTTTACTTTCGAAAATTGCCTGTAGAATCTTATGTTGTAAATATTCACGCAATAAAGCGCGCTCGAATACCCGCAAATGATATGGATACTGTCCTTGGATTTGTTGAAAGTCAAGCATGAATATACTCCCACAATTGTTCGACCCTGTTTTCGAGAGCCTGATTATCGAAGATTGACAAATACTTTAAAAATAACGGATTGTCGCCTAGTTGTTGCAAGGTAATTCTATTCCAACGCAGCCCTTCAAAATCCGCTCCAAAACGAATATCTGAGTTCAAATAGAGATAGTCTAGCACGGCCTTTTCCAACCGAGCCATCTTGTACTTCCTCTTTTGCATCGGCTCAACCACGATATAGCCAAACATATAGAGGGGCTTTACGCTGCGGTACCTGAATTCCCCCCACCTGCTTTGATACCGGATGGTCTTGCGTGAACTGACACTGGTTACGCCCAGTACCGATTCGGGAACGACCCCATAATATGCCAGTGCTGACTCCAGGCTAATATAGGATGGTTGGTAGATGATGTTAGCCAAGGTAAATAGATACTGCTCGTCAACCTTTTGGTTTTCCAGCATGTAATACCCGCCGGGCAATGGCTTGATCCATTCCTTTGCCAGCCAATAACTTAGCTGCTGTCTGTGGAAACCCGGATCGAGCTTACGGACATCATTCAGATTGAAGGCCGGTAAGACATTCAATTGGTTTTCGAACTCTCTATACTTCATATAATATTTCTCTTTGTAACTATAAACGTTGTCATTATGAAATACAATAAACCTTTTTGCATTCTGTGTCAAGACTCTCGACCGAATTAATGACTTACCAAAATTCCTATTTTAATGCCATCTAATCCTTGCTTCCTTCTCTCTCCGCTTCAACGCTTGAAACTTAAGCTTTGAGGCGGGCAGAAAATGCCCCCAGCTGGCCACAGGCCAGCCGCTGACTAACTGTCAGCTTAGACAGAGTAAAAGCCCCTATACTGGGGCTTTTTGCTTTTAACTAACTGATGTTACGCACCAGATATTTTTTTAGATATTTAGGCTACCCTTATCCTAACCTTTCCCCACAGGGAGAGGGCGGAGGGTGAGGGGAAATCTTTGAGAAAAGACATTTATTACGCTACTTCTATATGTCTAATTTTATCAGAAAGTCAGATGATTAGGTGATGAAGCCAACCTCCCCCGCTCCCCAATCTCCTCGCCCCATGCTACAATACCCCCATGACAGACCTCTTTGACCACGCCCTCCAAGAACGACTGAATCGTGAAGCCCCTCTTGCCGCCCGCATGAGACCCCGCTCCCTGTCGGAGTTCGTTGGGCAGGAGCACATCGTTGGGGAGGGGAGGCTCCTCTCCCGCGCCATTCAGGCCGACCGGCTGTTCTCCTCCATCATTCTGTGGGGGCCGCCGGGGACAGGGAAAACCACCCTCGCCAAAGTCATCGCCCATCACACCGAATCGCATTTCACCACCCTTTCCGCCGTGATGTCGGGCAAAGCTGACCTGCGCCAGGTGCTCAAAGAAGCTCACAACCGGCGCCGGATGTACCAGATGCGTACCATCCTTTTTGTGGATGAGGTTCACCGCTGGAACAAGGCTCAACAGGACGCGCTTTTGCCCAACGTGGAGAATGGAACCATCACCCTCATTGGCGCCACCACGGAGAATCCTTACTTCGAGGTCATTGGCGCCCTGGTCTCGCGCTCGCGGGTTTTTCAGCTCAAATCACTGGGGGATAGCGCCATAAGCACCCTCCTGCACAGAGCCTTGGCGGATGAAGAGCGCGGCTACGGGTACCGCACCGTCAACCTGAACGCAGACGCGGAAGCCCACCTCATCCGTGTGGCAGGGGGAGACGCCCGCAACGCCCTCAACGCCCTAGAACTGGCCGTGGAAAGCACTCCCGCAGACGCGGATGGATGCGTTCGCATCACTCTGGAAGTCGCCCAGGAATCCATTCAGCGCCGAGCCGTGCTTTACGACAAAGACGGTGACGCCCATTACGATACCATCTCGGCTTTCATTAAGGCTGTGCGCGGCTCCGACCCGGACGCGGCTCTCTACTGGTTGGCTAAAATGCTCTACGCCGGGGAAGACCCCCGTTTCATCCTCCGGCGGCTGCTAATTTTAGCGGGGGAGGATATTGGTTTGGCCGATCCCATGGGGTTGGTGGTCGCCAACGCCGCGGCGCAGGCCTTTACCTTTGTGGGCATGCCCGAGGGCGTGTATCCCATCGTGGAGGCCGTCCTATACCTGACCACCGCGCCCAAGTCCAATTCGGCGGGGGCGTACTTCAAAGCATTCGACCTCATAGAAAAGGCCAGCCGCACCAATGTTCCCCTACACCTCAAAGACGGTAACCGGGATAGCAAAGCGCTGGGACACGGGAAAGGTTATCAATATCCCCACGCGCACCCCGACCATTTTTTGCCTCAACAATATTTGCCAGACGATTTGTTGGGCACGTATTTCTACAAACCCTCTAGCCAGGGCTACGAAGAAGAAGTTGAGGAACGCCTTACCCGTTGGCGAGCGGCGCAACGCCAGGCCCTGGGCATCACCAAAACCGAGGATCTGCCAGAACTATCTGAGGCGAAGATCAAGGATATTAAGGGCAAGCATAAGGCGGGTGGGAAATAGTTGGGTAGTTTGCCTAGTACCCAGTACCTGATACCCGTTACCTGATACCTGATACCCTAACACAAGGAGAATTAAAATTGAAGACATTAAAACTCGCCTTACTCGGTTTCGGAAACGTGGGACAAGCGTTGGGGAAGTTGCTGCTCGAAAAGGAAGCCGAACTTCAAGAAATATACGGCATCACTTTTCGGGTGGCGGGCATCGCCACGGGCAGCCACGGAGCGGCCATTAACCCACAGGGAATTGAGCTTGCCTCCGCGCTCGCCAAAGCCCAGGCCGGGGAAAGCCTGGATGCGTTGAGCGTGCAAAAAGTGCAGGACTCGGAGGATTTCATTCGGCGCTGCCCAGCGGACGTGCTATTTGAGACCACGCCGGTTAACTACCAAACGGGCGAACCTGCCATCTCTTATATCCGCGCGGGGCTGGAAAAAGGCATGCACGTGGCTACGGCCAACAAGGGGCCGGTCGTCCACGCTTACCAGTCACTCTCCGCGCTCGCGCAGGCCCAGGGGCGCAAGTTTTTCTTCGAATCGGCGGTGATGGACGGTGCACCAATTTTCTCGCTTTTTAGGGATGCGCTGCCGGCGGCTAATGTGCGTGCTTTTCGCGGGATTTTAAATTCAACGACCAATTTATTGCTCACACGCATGGAAGAGGGGGAAAGTTTGGATGACGCCATAGGCTACGCGCAATCGGTGGGGATTGCCGAGTCCGATCCCAGCGGGGACGTGGATGGATGGGACGCGGCCATAAAAGTGGCGGCTTTGGTGACGGTGGTGATGGGCGTCCCGCTCCTCCCCAGCGAGGTGAACCGGACGGGAATCCGTGGGGTGGGCGTGGACGCCGTAACTAAGGCTAGTGCTGAAAACAAGCGTTGGAAATTGGTTTGCGAAGCCCAACGGGATGGCGACTCGGTGCGGGCAAAAGTGTCCCCGCAGTTGGTTGGCGCAGATTCCCCTCTTTATAACGTGATGGGAACCTCTTCTATTTTGCAGGTCGAGAGCGATGTGCTGGGCAAGCTTTCTTTGCTAGAAGAAGACCCCTCCCCGGCGACTACGGCTTATGGTTTGTTGGCCGATTTTCTGAACGCGGTTAGGAGTTAGGGGCCGGGGAATGGCATCCCGCGCGATGGACGGGGGGCACGCCGGTGCGGGGCTGAAAACCCAGGTTTGAGGGGGAGATTCACTTCCACGCCAAGATTCCCCCAAATGGCGCGAGAAGGCCCGATTTCCCCCCAAAAGAACCCTTTTTGACCTTAATTTGTGTCGATGTATTTTTGCCGGTTGGCCCCCCGGGCAATTTTGCCGCTGCTGGTTTTGATGAGCCACTTGGGTTCAACTATGCGCACGTATCTAACGACCGTATCGGTTCCCTGGTTGATCTTTTGGCGAATTTGAGTGGCTATAGCTTGTCTTTGGGCGGGGTCGGTGGTTTCGCTTTCGGCAACGAGAACGACTTCTTCGGTGCCGATGTTTTCGTTGTAGACGCCAAAGGCCACCACCCGGCCAGAATGGACGCCCGACACTTGGTTGGCGAGCCTTTCTAGGTCTTGGGGGTAGATATTCTTTCCGCCGACAATGATGAGTTCTTTCTGGCGTCCGGTGACGTAGACCTCGCCGTTGGCGATGTAGCCAATATCGCCGGTGCGGTACCAGCCCTCTAGGAAGGCTTCTTGGGTGGCATGGGGGCGATTGAAATATTCGGTTAACATGCAGTCGCTGCGGAGAATGATTTCTCCCACGCCGCGCTCAGGGAGCGGTTGGAGATTCTCGTCAAGGACGCGAATTTCTACATTATCCAGCGGAGTGCCAGAGGACACCCACGTGATGGTATTCCCATCTGTGGCGGGGCGGGCGATGCGCTTGGTTTGAAAGTCGTGGGCGTCTATTTGGTCTACGCTCATGGGTCTGTGGCCTCCGCCGCCCTGGGTGACGGCAAAGACGTTTTCAGCCATGGCGTAGCTGGCGGCTAGCGCGGCGGGGGCTAGGCCGTGGGGCGCAAACCGCTCTAGGAAGATTTGGTGGCTTTTCCAGTGGATGGTTTCGGAGCAATTAGTGATGGCGCGGAGTGAAGATAGGTTTATGCCCTTTAGGTATTGAGGGCGTATTTTTTGGGCGCAAAAGTTGTAGGCGAAGTTGGGCATCCAGGTTAGCGTGCCCTGGTATTGAGTGATGGCCTTGAACATCATTTGGGGCGCTCTAATCCAATCGAAGGGGGACATGAGCACTAAGTGAAGGCCGCTCAAAACGGGCAAAAGGAATCCAGCGATGAGTCCCATGTCGTGGTAGAGAGGCAGCCAGCTTATCACGACATCATCTTCGCGCAGTTTTAGGGCGCTGGCGTAGTTTTCTAGTTGGTTGAAGACCGCCTGATGGGTGAGGGCGACGCCTTTTTTAAGTCCCGTTGTGCCGGATGAATGTTGGAGGAGGACTATATCATTGGGGTTGCGCTGAAGCCCGGGTAGGGTTTGAAAGTCAAGCGGGGCTTCCTGGGGGAGATCTGCGCTGGTTAGGATTGTGGGCATGGAATCGGCGCCCGCAGCGGCTTCTTGGACTTCGCTAACGAATGCGGGGTAGGTGATGAATGCGGCGGGGGTGGTGATGTTGATGAGGGCGGATAACGATTGGCGGTATATCTCTGGGGAGAGTTTTTCGGTTAGGAAGGGGAGGATGGAGGGGATGGCTCCTTGAAGCACTGCGCCCCAAAAGGCGTAGATGAGGTCGGCGCCATGCTCGAGGATGATGATGACTACTTCTCCGGGGCGGATACCAGCGTTTTGAAGGGCACGCGCGTATTTGGCCGCTCCGTGGACTAGCTCTGCGTAGGTGATGGGTTGGTCTGGTTCTCCCGCGCGTTGAATGGTGACGGCGGGTTGGCGGGGAATTGTGTGGTAGTGGTTTTTTAACTGCTGGCTGAATACGCTCATGCGGCTGTATCCATGCGGTTTCTTATCAGCACGGCAAGTTCTTCTAGGGTGTCGAATGTATCCACGTTAAGCTCGGTATCGTCAATGCGCACGCCGAAGTTATCTTCTACAAAGAGAGAAATATCCATTAGGCTAAAGGAATCGAGCAACCCGCTGGAGAGGAGCGGCTCGGTGGAGGCTAGTACTCTTTCGGGTTGGTGGATGATTTCTTCGCAAATAAAATGGCTGATTTGTTCTTCTATGGAAGGTGACATGATGTTTTCTCCTACTCTAGAATCCTTGATATATAAATGGGGCTTGGGGGCTGGCCAGGGAAACTAGATAGATGGCTAACAGGCTCATTGCCAGGGCAATAGCTTTGGCCCATTGTGACCAGTCCCGAATAGTGTTAATGTCTGGGTGGCGATACTGCCAGATGTCGATTAATAAAGAGGGGATTATTAAAATGAATATCCGCAGGTCGGGGAATGACCAGATTCTATATAAATTTGATTGTTCACTGCCAAGATACACAAACGAACGGGGATGGATTGCTTTTTTCAAAATGGGGATATTAAATAAAAGCGTTAGCTGCTTCCAGAATGCCCAGGTGGTTGGTAAATCGGCGCGGAATGGAACCCAAGCCAGCATTGCCATTCCAAACGTGACCAACCCGCCCAGCCATTGACGCCATTTTGGGCGTTTGGCAGGGGGAATGGTGGGACGCCAAAAGGACGGAATGCGCTCTATCACCTGGTAAAGACCATGCAATCCGCCCCAAACGATCATGTGCGGATTAAGCCCGTGCCATAACCCACTGACTACCATGGTGGTGAAAGGAGGCAAAATGACGTTGAGCGGGTTTTTGCGGTCAAATTTGCGGCGCAAGACACGAGTTAGCGGGTAGAATATATAATCCCTGAGCCAGTTCGAAAAACTGATATGCCAGCGCTGCCAGAATTCTGTAAAATCCCGTGCGAAGTAGGGGACGTTGAAGTTTTGCGTGAGAGAAATTCCAAACAAGCCGCTCACACCGCGAATGATGTTTGTGTAGCCGGCGAAGTCGTTGTAGATGGCAAATCCATAGGCTAAGAGCCACGCGGCTAATAGGTGGGGAGCAAACTTTTCGGGGTCGGTGAAAACGTCCGAGGGCAGCATGCTGGTTAAGGGATCGGCCAGTACCATCTTCCGCACTGTTCCCATGACAATGAGGGCTAAACTGGTTTCTAGTGTTTTCGTGTCAACTATTTGAGGCTGATTGATTTGTTTAATGAAGCGTCCTGCTCTTTCCATGGGACCAGAAAGCAATTTAGGAAAATAGAGGGCAAAGAGCCAAAAATCGGGAAAATATTTTATAGCCGGGATCCGTTTCTTGTTGATGTCGAAAAGATAGGACATTCCCTGCATAACAAAAAATGATAACCCGATGGGTAAGAGGATTTTCAATCCATCGGCAGAGGTTTGGATGTTGGCGTTCTCTAAAACGGCTTTTACTTGGGGGAGATAAAAATCGGCATATTTAAAAACGATCAACGAAGTGATATTTATTAGGATACCAAGCCACAACCAAAATGTTTTATTTTGCTCTTTTGAAAGTTGAATGCCAATTAGAAAATTTGAGAGAGCAATTAAACTAAACGCAATAAGCGATTGCCATGAAAAAACGGCGTAAAACACCAAGGAAGCTATTAGAAGAACGTACTTCTTCCAAGTAGAGGGAACAAGGTGGTAGGCTACCAGGGTAGCAATTACAAAGCCCGCAAAGGCCAAAGAGGTTATTGCCATAGAGTGTTTAAGAGAACAGAAATAGTGACGATTAACAAGCTGCGTTTTGCTCTTTACTTATTACGGTTGATACCAACCAGTATTATAGAGATGAACTAATTCTTGGGCAAGAAACTCACTGAAAAGAGGGGCGCCATCTTGGTTGAGGTGGAATTTATTGGAGTATCCAATATTGGGGATATTTAGGTTAGCAGTTGAAATAAATTTTCCGCCATAATCTTGGACGGTTTGCTCTATAGTTGTAATATACTCTTGGTAGTCTTCGGAGGGGTCACCGAAATATTGTAGTGCGGCAGAATGAACAGGCATTTCTACTATCACCACTTTTTTATCGGGCTGCGAAAGAACATCTTTCAAAGATTCTACTCGTTCTGGAGCGACTTGATAATCTTCATAAGCATCCAGCATATATTTGTCTTTTTCGTTATTAGGATCGGGTGACGCGTTTAGGTCATCGGCAACCCGTCTATCAGCCTCAAATCCCCATGGTGTAATATCAACTAAGCGTTTCTGGAGCAAGGAATACCAAGCGGGAAAGTCATCCCGTACCCAAAAGCGAAAGCTTAAATATCTTTGCATGGCCATAGAATGGTCAATAATCCAGCCTTTGGGTGAGAATTTGCCAAGTTTATAATGAAACCAAGGATCATTAGCTACGCTATGAATCAAGCCTCCCGTTGTTAGAGAGCTGTAATCGCGCATTTCGGTGACATGAATGATCAAAGTGGGGTTATATGATTGGGTGATAATTTTGACGAAAGATGTCGCTGGTAAAAGAGACATTCCCGTAACGCCGCAATTAAAAACTCGCAAATTTTGCCCTGTGCCTTGCTGGAAAACATTCTCGATAATTTCGGGATCTAAGCCGCTGTGAGCGAGCGAACTGCCAAAAATAATAACATCAACGCCATCGTTTTCTTGTACATAGTCTGCCAACCTAGAAAGCTCAATATCTATGATGTAGTAAGTGCCCATGGATGGGGCGGGAATTCTATCTGTTGGCCAGGGTAAACGCGCCACACCCTCAAGCAGCCCTATCAAGACAATTAACACAAACAGTGTCTTCAATACAAGTTTGCCGGTGAGAGATATTTCAAGGCTTTTCGTGGACAGCTTGAGCATTATTTCTCCAACTCAGATTGTATCTCTTCGCTATTTTTGGGAACGCGCGCCCTCCCGCGCCACATCTCTGGGGGGAAGCGGTGTTCGTTGCGGGCCAATTTCCCCCGAATAGCGGCGCTGATGTCAATCCCCATGGCGTTTGCCATGCTAAGGGAGTAAATCATCACATCGGCCAGTTCATCAATAATGGCATCCCGTTTTTCGGCGTCATTCGGCGCGGCTTTGGCCTCTGCGTCTGTAAGCCATAGAAAACACTCCATCAGCTCTGAAGCCTCAATGGCAATGGCGTTGCTCAAATTTTTGGGGGTGTGGAATTGCTCCCAGTCGCGGGCGGCTACAAACTGCGCCACGCGGCGGCGGATGTCGGTGAGGGTAGTTTTTTCGTCCATTTTGATTTGTGGTGTATTATTATTCATTGTGTAAGAATGTCAAACGCGCGTGTTACGCTGGGAATTTTCTAGCTACCTGACAGTTTAAAAATTAGCCTTGGTGATAGAACGCGGATAGCCAGAGGCACGCCTCTGGCAACGCCGGTTTGCGCGGATTTAATCATTTTTAATCTGCGTTTATCCGCTACATCCGCGAAGCCGTAGGCCTATCCGTGTTCTATTTTCTTGCTTTTGCCAAAGTGTTCTGTAGCTAAGGGATTTTTATAATTTCTCAAAACCCCTGGAGATATTCACATCCAGGGGTTTTGTTTATTGAAAACAGAGCAATTCTTTTCAACGGGCGAACTTTATACATACCGTTTGACAAAATGGTACATGTGCTCCAAAGCTTGCTCAATGTCTCCATGAGAAGTGGCGTAAGAACAGCGCACAAAACCCTCGCCACCGGCACCAAACGCCGAACCGGGAACCACGGCAACACGCTCCTCGTCTAGTAACGCTTGGGCGAATGCCTCATCATCCATACCTGTGGATGTAATCTGCGGGAAAGCGTAAAATGCTCCCAGCGGCTCCACGGTCTTGAGGCCAATCTCGTTCAATCCGCCCACAATTAAATTCCGGCGTCTATTATACTTGACGCGCATTTCTTCCACGTATTCATCTCCATGCCGAAGAGCTTCAAGGGCCGCAAGCTGCGACACTGTGGGAGCGGACATGATTGTGTATTGATGAACACGCACCAAACCAGCCATAATCTCAGCCGGAGCAGCGGCATATCCAATCCTCCAGCCAGTCATGGCATAACTCTTAGAAAAACCACCCAAAGTGATGGTGCGCTCTTTCATCCCTGGTAAGGCGGCAAAACAAATATGCTCCACGCCGTAAACCAGTTGGTCGTAAATCTCATCTGAAATTACTACTAGATCGTGTTTCTCGGCTATTTTACCAATTTCTATTAATACTTCGCGAGAAGCTACCGCCCCCGTTGGATTATTTGGATAACCGATGAAGATAGCCTTCGTGCGCGGAGTAATAGCAGCGGCTATTTTAGCCGGATCTGGCTGGAAAGCATCCTCCATTCTGTTGGGAACTTCAACCGGAACACCTCCCGCCAAAATCACCTCCGCTTGGTAAGAAACAAAACACGGCGTGGGAATAATAATTTCATCCCCTTGTTCAATAATAGCCGTCATTGCTAAATACAGAGCCTCAGAAACGCCTACCGTGGCAATGACTTCGGTGGCGGGATCGTAAGATATGTCGTAACGACCATTCAAATATTCAGCAATTGCATCTCGTAACTCGTAAATCCCTGCATTTGACGTGTAATGCGTCTCGCCGCTTTTCAAACCTGCAATACCAGCCCTCAAAATAGACTGCGGAGTATCGAAATCCGGTTCCCCAATTCCCAGCGAAATGACATCGTCCATAGTGGCTACAATATCAAAAAATTTTCGAATGCCAGATGGTTTGAGATTTACCACACGTTCTGCGAGATATTTCTTGCTCATATAGACTCCTTTAGAAAGTTTGTAGGCCGTATTTGCCATTCACAGCCCTTACGAGAACAAAAAGATGCGCCGATTTTGTGTATCTTTAAATTTCCACTTTTACATTGTCACCCAAGTTCATAACCACAGCTTGTCCTTTTACTAAAGAATCTTGGCCTATTAATGTGTCACGCAGAATAATATCTTCCACTTGGGAATTTTTCTCGATGATTGTGTTTTGGATGATGCTGCCCCGGATGTGGCACCCCGCTCCGATGGAGACGTGCGGCCCCAAAACGGATGTCTCTACCTCGGCGTCTGGGTGAACGTAGAGGGGAGGGATGACCCGTACCCCCGGGCGTTCTGCAACCTGAGACGAATTATCGTATCCATGTTCCAATAAATATTGATTAGTCTCTAAAACGGCTTCTGGCGTTCCCGCGTCCAACCAAACATCCACTTTTTCTGGGCGCATTTTGAGATTTCCGTCTTCCAGCATAATATTGATAGCATCCGCTAGAAAATATTCGCTCTTCAATTTTACATCGCGCCGAATTTGTTCTTCAATAGCCTCTACCAACAACTTACTTTCCTTAAAATAGTAAAAACCAACTACAGCCAAATTATTATCCATAGATTTAGGCTTCTCTATCAGGCGTGTCACCCTGCCATATTGGTTAACCTCGGCCACACCAAAACGCCGGGGGTCGGGCACTGGCTTCACCCAGGCGACAATATCCGATTCCTCGTTAGCCAAGAAAGAAAGATCGGTCTCTATCAACGTGTCAGCAAAAACCATCAGCATTGGGCCAGTGAGATATTCGCGTGCTAAATACAGAGCGTGGGACTGACCGCGCATTTCTTCCTGGACAATGTAATGTACCTCAAATTCAGGATATACTTCGGCCATGTATTCTCTTACTCTATCGCCCAGATAGCCAATAATGAAAACGAACTCCACGTTTTCGGGTTCGGGTAGGGTATCGAACATATTTAACACGTGTCCCAAAACGCTGTCGTTTGCTGCGTGAATCAGTTGCTTGGGGCGGCTCCAAGTTTGCGGGCGCAAACGTTTGCCCAACCCTGCCATCGGAATAACAATTTTTAATTTTTGAAGCATAATTCCTCTCATTATTTTTAATTTAACTGTGGAGTAACTATTCGCCTTCTGTTAAAAATGGCGACTGAGTAGACACTACGGAAATATATTATATCTAAGAAACATAAAATAGAATATTGACAAATGACTTAATGAAGCGTCATGCAAAAAGGCAAATATAGATGAGGGGGCGTGGCGCTGGCCCATGGGTTGCCCTACACAAAAAAACATTCCTTGCCCGCGGAGTCTCCTTTAGAGGATTGATGTATTTAGCTTTTCTGAGCTAGATTCAGTCCTTTTATTCCCTGAAGAAACAATAAGGCTTGAAACTCGCTTGCATCCTCTATTTTCTCATGCTATAATTTGAGCATTCCCTCCTTTTTTAGTGGAAAACTTAATAATTTCCGCTTTGCGCTCTCTCAGCAGTGAGAAGCGGAGGTTTGGTTGCACAAGATTTAATCCTATTTTCCCATTACCCCCCCATATAGAGTATATTTATGAGAGTAGAAGAATTACTTAAGAAGTCGTTGGGCGAATTGCGTCAGATTGCCCAAGACTTAAACATTGACCGTGCCCGTTGGTTGAAAAAGGAAACCCTGATTTTAAAAATTTGTCAGGCAGAAGCCGAAGAAGAAGGCCGCGAAGTGCGCGGAGGCATCCTTGAAATCATGGGAGAAGGCATTGGTTTTTTGCGATCTGCTAATTATCAATCGGGAGCAGACGATATTTATGTGTCTCAATCGCAAATTAGACGTTATGGCCTTCGAGGCGGCGATATGATTATTGGGCACGTTCGCCCTCCTCGAGATTCCGAGCGACATTATGGGCTTTTGAAAGCAGAAAGTGTAAATGGGTTAGAACCCGCTAAGGCCAAACGGCGGCCTGAGTTTTCAGCCCTCATCCCCATTTTCCCCAATGTCCGCTTCGATTTAGAGACTAGCCCCCACATAAAATCTACCCGCTTGATAAACTTAATCACCCCCATAGGACGAGGCCAGCGCGGGCTTATTGTGTCACCTCCCAAAGCGGGAAAAACCACCATTCTCAAAGAAATCACCAATGCTATTGCTGTAAGGTATCCAGATATTCATCTAATTGTTGCTCTCATTGGTGAACGTCCAGAAGAGGTCACCGACATGGATCGCTCTGTAGACGCTGAGGTTGTTGCCTCTACCTTTGATGAGCCGGTTTCATCTCACGTTAGGGTGGCAGAGATGGTATTAGAGCGAGCAAAGCGTCTGGTAGAAAGCGGGCAAGATGTAGTAATTATGATGGATTCCATAACCAGACTTGCGCGTGCGTATAACCTGATAGTCACCCCTTCTGGGCGAACGCTTTCAGGTGGCATTGATCCTTCTGCTTTGTACCCTCCCAAGCGATTTTTCGGAGCGGCTAGAAACATTGAAAACGGTGGCTCGTTGACAATTGTGGCTACTTGTCTCATTGATACCGGCTCTCGGATGGATGATGTAGTATACGAAGAATTCAAAGGAACTGGCAATATGGAGTTACACCTCTCACGGACGTTACAAGAGAGGAGAGTATTCCCTGCCATTGATATTTCTCGCTCTTCTACACGGCGAGAAGAACTTTTACTAGGTCCCGACCTAACTCAGCGCGTTTGGGTGATGCGCCGTATGTACGAACAAATGATTTCAGATCCTCCTCGCGGCGGCGGATTAGATAAAGCATCAGCTGCAGAAACTATCCTGCGGCGTATTAGTGAAACAAATAACAACGAAGAATTCCTAACTACTTTATATAAATAGCGGAACCTGAAAACAGATATTTCGCAAGGAGAATATGAAATGACAAAAGAAGATGAAGCTTTGGACTTGGATACCGAAATTATCGCGGAAACAGAGCATTATTTAGTTTGGCGTGCCGATGAGCCAGACGGCGAAAGCACTTACCATTTAGAACTTAACAGTGTCACCGTACACTTCTTTGCTGAAGAATGGGATGAATTTTTAGCTTTGACCCAAGCATTGCCCAAAGACGCTTAACTTCTATTTTGGTTTATAAAAAAGCCGCTTCGTTGCCTATTTAGGCGAAGTGGCTTTTTGCTTTTAAAGAATATTCTCTCAAAAAAGATAATTTCTTGATGTGTCACTTTTGCAAACGGAAGAGGTATTAATTGCAACTGTTCACTCCCCTCAAGCCAAAAAGGTTGGATATGTCACTCTGAAGGAACGTTTTGTGTGACTGAAGAGTCTCCCTGCTCGTGGCGGAGGAGATTCTTCGGGCAAAAACTGCTCTCAGAATGACCTGTCCTTGAACATTTGCGGGAGGAGGGGAATAATTACTATTAATTACTGGGTGACATTCTCTACATACTCTACTGCGTGGGGACAATTTGTTTCTAGCTCAAGGGAAACATGGCTCCAATCTATAGGAGCCCCTGCTCCCGCTACTTGGTTTACAGCTTCTTCCAAACAACCTGCTCCCGCATGATAGTTTACAAGTGTGAAACGCCATAAATCTTCGTAATCACTAACTTCCCCTGGAACTTTGTTTGTGGCGTCAGCAATAATTTGCCCTGCCTGTTTGCAGTTTCCTATCAGGGTTTGGGCAAAGAGAGAAATACTTGAATTAACACCTTCAATGTCAATTCCTAAAGCGCAAGTTGGACATTCCGCGTTCACATGCGCTAACAAAGCACCTCGTAAAAGTATCTGATTTTCCTCTTCTAAGTGGATGTACCCTTTTTGACAAGCTTCATCACTGAGTACCAAAGGGCAAAACTGATCAAAAAAGTCAAAATTCCAAAGTAGAGCTGTATCTGCTCCTAGTTCTGTTAACTGTCCCAATCCGTATTCATCGTAGGTATTTCGGATTACCCCAGGCCAAAACTGACTTTCTTGAGCGAACATCCTTTTTAAGATTTGAGAGGGAACACTGCTTTCTTGAGCCGTTTCAATGATTTGAGCGTCAAATAAATTTTGCCAGCGGATGACTTCGGGGCGTGCTTTATCTAGCCCGCAAGGAGAAGCGTAGCCATTTACCAGGAGACCGTAATCATCACATTCACTTACATTAACAACCTGGCGTTTGATTAATTGCCCCGCTAAATATGCTAAAGGAACCTCAGAGGCTAATAATTCTGTACTAGCGGGGCTGTCAAGCCATTTGGAGGGTGTTCCTATTGGAGGGAATGCTTCCCACGCTTGAGCGCAGATGCCCGCTTGTTTGCCTTCCCATCCCTCACTAATCAAATCAACGTACCAGCCGCTAGTTTCAAGGGAATCTGAAACCCCGCTTTCAACCACCCTTACTCGCCCGGAATAATGTTTGCTGCTATCGCCATAACTAGAATCAGCCCAAAACTCAAGGGAAATCCCCTGGGTAGATGTTGCCCGCAAAGGGATTTCGCAAATTTGCCCCTGACATATAAAGGGAATATTATTCAAAAGACCCTGAATTTGAATTATATGTTCGTTGGGGAGGGATTCCTGAGCAGTTATGCGCAAACTGGGTATGTAGGAGCATAAATCCGTGTTAGGCAATTGATCGCAGTTTATGATGGTGATTCTTGCTTCTGGAACAGGGAGTTCAATAGTGATTTCTTTTTCTTTAAGGGTGGAACCCATAAGATGTAAATATACCCCCGAACAATTTTCCCCGTTACCATCTATTGCCGAAGGGCAAGCAAGAGTTTCTGCCCACTCGGTATAAATACTTTCCCCGCAATAGATGTAAACTTCGCTGGCGGTGGGCATTCCCTCATGGTCGGCAAAAATTTTACAAAGGTGTTCGTTGCCTGCCCAACGGGAGACCCACCACTCATACTCTGTGTAAGGGACAATGATAGTCGTTGTTCTATTAGTATCATCATCGGCTAATACTTCAGAACTGCTTACAGAAGTTCCCAGAATCACACCAAAGGCCACTATAAAAACTAAAAATGCCTTAGAAAATAATAAACTTTGTTGAGAATTCCGAGTTGTCATTAGAAGGGATTTTCCTTGTGTAACAGATACACAAACCTTTGTAATTTAAAATTATAACATCTTTTACTATCCCGCGTAAAAAATCAACTCCTAAATGTTCTAAATACCTCTTAAAATTGCAATTCGTATCTTAATTTAAGGGTAAAATGCTCATTCTATCCAATCGAAAGCGCGGGTGACAGCTTTTTTCCAACCCGCGAATAGTTTTTCCCGTTTTTTCACGTTCATCTTCGGGTTCCATTCTTGCGCCTTGCTCCAATTTACGCGAAGCGCATCTTGATCTTTCCAATACCCTACGGCCAAGCCAGCGGCATAAGCGGCTCCCAGCGATGTGGTTTCCGAAACCGCCGGGCGGATGACTGGAACATCGAGAATATCGGCCTGAAATTGCATCAACAATTCATTTTGAATCATTCCACCGTCTACCTTCAGAGATTTAAGCGTCACCCCGGAATCTTGCTCCATAGCCTCTAGTACTTCTTTGGTTTGGTAAGCAGTGGCCTCTAGGGTTGCTCTGGCAATATGCCCTTTATTCGTGTGCCGGGTCATACCTACAATCACACCCCTCGCGTCCGAACGCCAATAAGGAGCGAAAAGCCCAGAGAAAGCGGGCACAAAATAAATGCCGCCATTATCTGCTACACCTCTTGCAAGCTCTTCTGCCTCAGAAGCGTTTTTAATAAGTCCTAAATTATCTCGAAGCCACTGCACCAAAGCCCCAGTGATAGCAATTGAACCTTCCAAAGCGTATACAGGAGATTGGGCGCCAATTTTATACCCTACGGTTGTCAACAACCCGTTTTCGCTAAAAATAAGCTCCTTACCCGTATTCAAAAGCATAAAACAGCCTGTCCCATAAGTGTTTTTCGCTGTCCCAGCCTCAAAGCAAGTTTGACCAAACAAAGCCGCCTGCTGGTCACCCAAAATGCCTGCTATAGGAAGCCCCGCAAACGCCCCCGTGCATTTACCGTAAATCTCGCTAGAAGAACAAACCTCAGGAAGCATACTCGCTGGGATCCCCATAATTTTAAGAATATCTTCATCCCAGTTCAAAGTCCTCAGGTCCATCAACATAGTCCGCGAAGCGTTAGTAACATCGGTAATGTGCCGCCCGCCTTGAAATCCTCCCGTAAAATTCCAAACCAACCAACTATCAATATTCCCAAACAAAAGTTCTCTGTTCGCCGCCTTCTCGCTTGCGCCTTCCACGTTATTTAGCAGCCACTTCACCTTAGGGCCTGAAAAATAAGTGGCGAGCGGCAACCCCACCTGAGATTGAAAGCGATTCTGCCCTCCTTCCTCTGCCAACTGAGCGCAAATTTTATCTGTGCGGGTGTCTTGCCACACAATAGCGTTGTGAATAGGTTGCCCCGTGCTCTTATCCCACACTACAGTTGTCTCACGCTGGTTGGTGATTCCCAAAGCGGCAACATCTGAGACAGAAAGCCCACCTTCTGCCAATGCCCCCAAAAAAACCTCTTGAGCGTTATTCCATATCTCCAAAGCATCGTGCTCTACCCACCCGGGCTGAGGGTAAATTTGGGCATGTTCTTTTTGACTACTAGCCACAACTTGCCCTGAATGGTCAAAAATGATGCAACGGGTGCTGGTTGTGCCTTGGTCTAGGGCTGCAATGTACTTAGACATAATATAATCTCCTTCATAAAAAATTTTTGGGGAAGTGGTGGAATGTGTGCCCGCTGGGGAGGAGCAATACCAAACTTCTCATGGGATGCCGCCCGGAAAGCGTTTTTAACCTTTGGGGATGGTGTTGCTCACCAGGGGCGAAATGCCATTCCCCAGCGTTACCCCGCCATTGGCAAAACGAGCGTGAAAATGGCTCCGCCTTCGGGATGGTTTTCCGCCCGCAAATCCCCGCCATGAGCTTCGGCCAGCTTCCGAGAAATAGATAACCCAATCCCCGTTCCTCCGTTTGAGCGTATGCGTGATTTATCGCTTTTATAAAATCTGTCGAAGATATAAGGCAGTTCTTCGGCGGGGATGCCAGGTCCGTTGTCGTGAATGGCAAGGTTAATATTTTGAGAATTATAAACTATATCTAGTTCAATGGGTTGGTTTTTTGGGGAGTGGCGAAGGGCGTTGCCCAATAAATTATTGAGGATTTGTTCAATGCGCTGGGGATCAATTTTAAGCGTGGGGCAATCTTCGGCGAAAGAGAAAGTGAATGTGTTCCCGTTTGTCTTGGCCTGCGGCTCGAAGCGTGTTGCCACCCTGCGAACGAGCGCAGGAAAATTGGTTTCGGTGCGTTCTAGTGATAATTCTCCCGCGTCAGCTAACGCCAAAGTTCGCAGGTCTTCTACCAACCGGATCAGCGAGCGGTTTTGTTCCGCAATGGGGGTAAGGTTTTCAAGGGAGAGTTCGTAAATGCCGTCTTGTAATGCTTCTAGGTATGCCCGCTGAACAGATAAAGGTGTACGCAGTTCATGGGCAATATCGGCGGTGAGCGCCTTGCGGCGGTTTTCCGTCTCTTCTAGCGAGTTGGCCATTTGATTGAAAACGTGCCCCAGGGTTGCTATCTCGGTATCCCCGCTAATTTCGACCCGCTGGCTTAAGTCTCCTTTTCCCATTTGGTTGGCCGCTTGGGTGAGGGTTTGAATAGGGCGCAGCAGGCTATAAGCTAGCAAAGTTGCCAAAATAAGGGCTACGCTTCCCGCAATAACGGCAGCGGTTAACGCGGCCTGGTTTAACCGCGTTATTAAGCTAAGTTCTTGTTGGGTTGTGAACGCCATTTGCTCCCCTGAGAATAGGTACCCTACCTCTTGGCCTTGGTAAATGAGCGGGATAGCGTGTTCTAAAGTTGTTTTGTCTTGTTGCTCGTTGGAGGTTGTGCCTTGTGCGCCAGCAATAACTTTGCCGTCTGCGTCAAGAATTTGAAGCGTTAGGTTTGATGGCCTTTTCTCGTCCCCTGAACCTTTGCCTGTTCTATTGCTATTTGCCCATCTTGGGGCGTTGGCCGGTGTACCATCCGCATTAAGCAACTGGGTGCAACTTTCCCAGGATTGGTATTTTCCGTAACAGGTTTCCAAATTTGTCACCAGGTTTTCTAGTCCCATTACGCCGCCCCGAAACATGAAATTTCGCACTTCTTGGGCTGTGTTTTGGCGGACAATCAGTACCACGCTGATGATGGCGATTAGCACTACAAGCGCAAAAGAGAGAAATAAACGTAGTCGCATAATTATTGGCCTAGTGAGTAAGCGAAGCGGTATCCAACACCGAAAACGGTTTCAATATAGTGTGGATTTTTGGGATCTTTTTCTATTTTAGATCGCAGGTTCTTAATATGAGCATCTATGGTTCGCTCATACCCTTGGTAAGCGTCTCCTTGCGTGGATTCTAGTAATTGCAGGCGAGAAAAAACTCTTCCGGGTTGATTTGCCATGGTGTAGAGCAAGTCAAATTCGGTGGGGGTGAGGTCTATGATATTTTCGGCTTGAGTGACTCTGTGGTCTTCAAGGCTAATTTTTAAGTCGCCTCGTTGGAGTATTTGTGCCTTGTTCTGTGTGGAATCCGCTCGGCGTAGCACAGCGCGTACTTTGGCCACTACCACCCGAGGTGAAAAGGGTTTGGTGACGTAGTCATCCGCGCCTAGTTCTAGGCCAATTAGTTGGTCCATCTCTTCAACTCGGGCAGTGACCATGATAATGGGGGTGTTGGACTGTTGTCTGATTTTGCGAGCTATGTCTAGGCCATTCATCCCCGGTAAGTTGAGATCTAGTAAAACTAAATTTGGTCGTTCGCGCTCCCAGAGTTTGAAGCCGGTATCTCCTCGGTAGGCTTTTAAAACGCTGAAATTCTCTTTTTCAAGATATGAGGAGAGAACTTTGACCAATTCTGGTTCGTCTTCAATAATAAGAATGGTTGTCATGGGAAACGCCTTTAAGTAACCGTGCTCCTCGGATGGAAGTTGTTGTGGTCAACCCCTACGAATAAGATAGTACATTATACCGAAAAAATGGGTAGTGTTAAACACTACCCATTTTACTAGTTTTGGGAGATTTCGTCATTTACTGACGTCCACCACCGCGTCCTCCGCGCATTCCTCTAAAGCCATCTTGAGGGGTGAATTCACTTCCTTGGCAAGATCCACGTCCTGGGCCGCGCTTGCTGCCCCTAGCGTTTTCCCAGCGGCTGCGCATTTGGTCGGCTTGCTCTTGAGAGATGAGGCCGTCTTCAACAGCTTGCTGGAGGGCGTTTTCGCGTGCTTCGGTCATTTTGGCTTGGAACTCTTCTTGGGTGAGGCCTTGGGCTTCGGCGAGCGTCCAGAGG
>Ga0164318_10001316_pt1 | contig 21841 bp, 19 predicted proteins | sample GuaBasSedimGuay9_FD_113734 | JGI IMG/M metagenome (GOLD analysis project Ga0164318, IMG submission 113734) | Subseafloor sediment microbial communities from Guaymas Basin, Gulf of California, Mexico - Guay9, Core 4571-4, 0-3 cm | ecosystem: Environmental > Aquatic > Marine > Hydrothermal vents... | reverse complement strand
CCTGTCAGACAAAGTTGTATCAGTTATTACCCAAAGTGCCAACACCGGTAAGATAGGAGACGGTAAAATATTTGTATTAGCCGTGGAACAAGCCATCAGGATCAGAACCGGTGAATCAGGGAAAGATGCCGTTTAACTCTTGAATCAGGAGGAGGAACAGATATGATAAAAGTATTTCTGTCAATATTAATTATAATAATAATAAGTATCACAAGGGCTTGGGCGGGAGACGATCCGCTCACCCTTGAGTCAAACAAAGCCGCAATAGATCTGGTTCAGGCACATGCGGATTATGTATGGACTCTAATTGCCGCGGCCCTTGTATTTTTTATGCAGGCTGGTTTTGCCCTGGTGGAATGTGGTTTTACCAGGGCTAAAAATGCAATCAATATTATGATGAAAAATCTTATGGATTTTTCCATGGGTTCTCTTGCCTTCTGGGCAGTAGGGTTCGGTATTATGTTCGGTGTTACAAACACAGGATGGTTTGGGACATCCGGATTTTTCTTGAGTGATTTTAAAGTTGGCGGAGATCCGTGGGTGCTGGCGTTCTGGATGTTTCAAGTGGTTTTTGCTGCCACGGCAGCAACCATTGTATCCGGAGCTATGGCTGAGAGGACTAGATTTATCGGATACTTGCTGTATAGTATCGTTATCAGTGCGTTAATCTATCCTGTTTTCGGAAGCTGGGCATGGGGCAGCCTGTTTAATGGAAACGGGTGGCTTGAGGGCTTGGGATTCATCGATTTTGCGGGTTCAACCGTGGTTCATTCCGTAGGCGGATGGGCGGCTTTGGCCGGAGCCATTGTTCTGGGGCCTCGTATGGGAAAATATGCAAAAGACGGAAGTATAAAACCGATTCTGGGTCACAATATACCGTTAGCGGCCTTAGGCGTGTTTATTCTGTGGATAGGCTGGTTCGGTTTTAACCCGGGATCTACCACAGCGGCAAACAAAGACATCGCCATGATTTTTGTAAATACAAACCTGGCCGCCGCCGCCGGAACAGTTTTCGCAATGTTTACCTCCTGGATAAAATTCGGCAAACCGGAATTCAGCATGAGTTTAAACGGTGCACTGGCCGGGCTGGTTGCCATTACCAGTCCCTGCGCCACGGTAACTCCTTTGAGCGCGATAATTATCGGGGCCATTGCCGGTATTATTGTCGTCTTATCCGTCCTCTTTTTTGATAAAATCAGGGTAGATGATCCGGTGGGCGCAATATCTGTCCACGGGGTTAATGGCGCATGGGGAACGCTTGCAGCAGGTATTTTCAATATAGGAGGAACATCAGCAAAAATAATAGGAGTGCAGGCATTAGGTATTGTTGCATGCTTTGTCTGGACATTCGTCACTGCTTTTATCTTGTTCAAAATAATCGACATAACCGTAGGATTGAGGGTCTCTCCGGAAGAAGAAGCCGTAGGCCTTGATCATTCAGAGCATGGTGGAAACGCATATCCTGATTTTGCTGTATCAGCTTATGCACAACAATAACCGTCACAAAAAAATTAGTCATGTCTCCCTTTTTTAAACCATGGATAATGGATAAGGGAGACAGGATTTAAAAATAAATATTAAATTAATAAGGAGAAAAAAGGCAATGAAAACCAGAGGGTTTAACTTAATAATTTTAATCGGGTTTTTTATATTATTTTTTGGGTCCGCCAATCTTTGGGCAAAAGAAGAAAGTCCGACCGCTTCCGCCGATATTGCCATTCTTAGCAAATATATCTGGCGTGGACAGGAATTGAGCCGTGACAGTATCGTTGTTCAGCCTTCCATTACGGTCAGCTACATGGGTTTTTCAGGCAATCTCTGGGGCAACCTGGACACCGATCAATACAAATCCGATGAAGATCATAACTGGAACGAGACCGATTTCACGCTTTCCTATGGCAAGGGGTTTGGTATGTTGAGCGTGGAAGGGGGCTATATCTACTACGGCCTGGACGCTTGTGATGACACCCAGGAGGTATATCTGTCTTTGGGTCTTGATACGCTCCTTTCACCATCGTTGACGGTTTACAAAGATATCGACGCCTACCCGAGCTGGTATTTCCTTTTGGGTATTTCTCATGCTTTCGAAATCACGGAAAAGGTTAGCCTGGAGCTTTCGGGATCGATCAGTTACTTGCTGAGCGACAACGAAGATGACTATCCCGAGATTGATGATGGCACGCCTACGGGCGATGAATTTGAAAACTTCCACGATGGTGTGATTTCGGCAAGCCTGCCCATAGCCGTTACAAAATATATCACCATCACCCCGTCGTTGGCATATACTTTCCCGCTTTCAAGCGATGCAAGCGACGAAATGGAATGGCGTAGCAAGAAAGGTGACGATGACAACTTTCTTTACGGTGGTGTAACCATGAGCATGGCCTTTTAGGCAAGCCTTGGATCCCCGCATCAGCCGATGAAAGTTCTTGCAAATATCGGACAGAGGAAGTATTTTAAACTTTAAGGTGTAAATGAAGTTTTTGCTGAACTTTGGGTTGGAAAGGCGATTTTTTGGGCAACTCCAATCCATTTAGCAACGCAAAATCAAGGCAAGATTATTAAAAACGGTTTTCAGGCTTGCGGAACCACCTTTTGGAGGCGGTTGCCGCATAATTTAGATTTAATGAAGTATATTTGGTAATTTATCAGGCTTGAATAATTTTCGGAAGGAAGATGTAATGATATCTGTAAGAAGACTAAAGAATAGGTTTTACCCGGATCCCAAAAGAGTAATCGCCAGGTTCTCCATGCTTGGGGCTGAAAGGGCAAGAAGTATTGTGGATAAGGTAATTCAACTTTCGGAAGATAAGGTACACTCTATCCTCAGCCATGTCTTTGAAGATTTTTCTGAAAGGCATAGGAAAATAAGCACCATATTCCAAAATCATTATGATGAAGTAAAGGCGATCCTTGAACAGGAGCTCAGTTTTGATCCTGGAGATATCTCAACTGAGAGGATGTTGCTCATAGGTTCCTATTTTACCATGGAATATTCTATTGAATCAGCGGCAATTTTTAATCCTTCCATTGTGGAAGACCCAAATCAGGAATTCCTTGAAGAAGGTGAGAGGCGGGTGATCGTGAGCTTCAGGGCCACAGGAGAAGGACACATATCTTCCATTGTATTCAGAAGTGGTATCTTGACAAAAGAAAATGAACTAATCTTCAGGCCAGTGGGCCGGCTTGTGGAAATCCCCGAGAAGATCAAGAGGCATGTGTATACCAAGGATCACTTTATCGAACGGATATGGCTTGTCCTAATTGAAAGGAGATCAGGTATTAAACATAAAGATCCATATAATAAGATAATAAACTCTCTTGTGGGCGAGTTGGAAGATAGATTTATCTACGGTAAGCTTCTCGACGCGGTCGGGAAGTATACCGAGGGCCGTGAACTGTCCTTTCAGGAGAGACGGGTTGTAGATGCCATAGAACGCGTGGCGGAATCACACTATGAGATGGAATTCTCTCTCGATACGAACCTCTCCGCGCGGGTTATCTTCCCGTTTTCATTGATGGAAAACAGGGGCATTGAAGATATGCGCGTTGTAAGATTCATGGAGGACGATGGCGCTGTCACCTATTATTCTACCTATACTGCCTACAGCAAATATGGAATTCTTCCCAAGTTCATAAGCACGCAGGACTTCCGGCATTTCACGGTTAAGCCAATAAACGGTAAATATGTCAGGAACAAGAACATGGCGCTGTTCCCGCGCAGGATAAAGGGCAGGTATGTAATGCTGGCACGTCTTGACGGCGTCAGCCATTATATCTTGTTTTCGGACAGCATAAATGCATGGAGTATGGATGCAAAAAAAACACTGGGACCGGAGCATCCATGGGAGTTTCTCCAGGTAGGTAACTGCGGATCTCCTCTGGAAACCGACGAAGGATGGTTGGTGGTCACCCATGGGGTGGGTCCGATGAGACGATATTCCCTCGGGGCAATGCTCCTTGATACGCACGATCCCACGAAGATCATAGCCAGGCTGGAAGATCCCCTGATGATGCCCAATGAAGAAGAAAGGGAAGGATACGTGCCAAACGTGGTCTATTCGTGCGGCACCATTATAAATAATGGTGAACTTATTATAGCTTACGGAATGTCGGACTATGCATCTTCCTTTGCAGCCGTGCCTCTTGACCGTCTCTTCGCTAAGATGAAAAAGAGGTAAACAAGTATTAGTTAGTGCCCGAACTAAAAATAGGATTTTTTGTTAAGATCAAGGAAGACGAAAATTTTAACCACCCCAGTACGATCTACCGGACTTACAGTGCAGGAAGTAATACAGGTAGTATTTCGATCAGTTCATAAAACGAAGGGCTGATTACTTGGTTTGCCCTTACCTGAAAAGGATAAGTTACAACGGCGGACGGGAGACCGAGAGGCAGAGCGCTACCAATTCATCAATGACGGCAGTACCGGCGCACATGACCGTATCTGCGCCACCCCAGTATATTTTCACCGTACCGTCGTCTTCAGGAACAGCGCCGCAGGTAAAGACAACATTGGGGACATAGCCGGTTACCTCCCAAGGGTCCTCAGGCTGCAATATCCACTGATCGGAAACGCCGATGATGTTGGCCGGATCATCAAGGTCATGCAGGGCCGCGCCGAGTCGATACACCGTTCCGGCCATGGTTTTAAAAACGCCATGGTAAATATGAAGCCAGCCCTTGTCGGTTTTGAAGGGGGGTGCGCCGGGCCCGATTTTCATTTCATCCCAGTGATAGGCCACCGGCTTCATAATCACCCGGGAATCACCCCAGTGCACCAGGTCCGGTGAATAGGAAATCCAGATCGACCAGGACGAAATTTCGGAATGCGGCCGGTCCAAACGCACATACCGATTGCCGAATTTTTCAGGGAAAATGACCACGTTACGAAGATCGGCCTGGGTGATCAGCGCAATACGTTCCACTTTTTCAAAATCCCTGGTGCGTGCCAGGGCAATTCGCACGCCATGACGGGAATATGCACTATAGGTCAGCAGGTACTCGTTTTCTACCAGGGAAATTCTTATATCTTCGACTCCGAATGCTTCATATTCGGCAAAAACAGTGTCCTTTGAAGGTATAAGAAAGGGTTGGGGATGAACCGTGAAGGAAAAACCGTCCTTGCTGTCGGCCCTGCCGATGATAGAGCGCCCGTTTAGGAGATGCGACCTGAAAAGCATAATGTAACGATCGTTGTGCTTAACGATGCCCGCATTGTGAACTGTAGCGACCGGATACGGCACATCCTTTTTTGTCAGTATGGGGTTCTTTTTAAAACGCGTTATTATTGGATGATGAGTTTTCATAGTGGTCTGTCCTGTAAAATCCTTTTAAAACCGGAACCGGCTATCTGTTTTAGATTTTTTGAGGTCATTCTACGATCTTTCAGAGTCAAGAATCATTTCATAGACTTGTATGTATTCATGGATCATGCGGTCGACTGTGAAATGCTGTTCAACATGGCGACGACAGTATGCGCGGTCAATCTCTTTAATACGTGTAACAGCCTCAATAGCCTCTTCCATGTTGTTGACCAAAAAACCACTTTTTCCGTTTTCGATAAGTTCAGGCATGCTGCCCCTATCAAAGGCGATCACTGGTGTACCGCAGGCCATGGATTCGATAACGGACAGACCGAAAGGCTCATCAAATTGTATGGGGTGCAATAGCGTGCTGGTTTTGCCGAGCAGCCGGTTGCGCTTAACGGGTCCGACACTGCCGATATAAATCACCTTGTCGTTGTCTATGTGAGGGGCGACATATTGATCATAGTATGCCTGATCCTGGATGATGCCTGCTAATATCAGCTTTTTATTGCAGGCCTTGGCAATTTCAATAGCTTGTCGGGCCCCCTTGTCGTTGTGAATGCGCCCAAAGAAAAGCAGGGTGTCGTCCGGGGCAGGCTTAAAATCAAACTGTTTGATATCAATGCCGTGATGGATGGTTTTGATATAATCAAGATCCGGCGATCGGTCGGCATCGCTGATGGAAACATAGAACACTTTACCGTTGTATTTCTTGAAAACCGGGAGAATCCCGGGCGATGAAAAGCCGTGAATGGTAGTCACTACCGGGGCGGTGGTCAGGCCGGTATAAGTTAAAGGCAGAAAATCAAAATGGTTGTGGATCATGTCGTATGCATCGGCATGCTCAAAGAGTTCAGAAATGTGAAGGCACTCCCAAACTTTTGGTATGAGTGATCGGTCTTCTTCGTAGCCCTGCGGGCAAACGGCATGCAGCGTGCCGCTGGTTTGTGAATCCGCGGTCGCAAACAAGGTGACATCATGACCGCATGCCACCAGTCCCTCGGTTAAAAGGGAAGCCACGTTTTCCCAGGGCCCGTAATGTTGCGGCGGTGTGCGCCAGGCAATGGGCGAGAGCATGGCAATGTGCATGACTGATCCTTTTGTTAATCGGTTGATTGGGACGATGACTGTTTTAGAATTTCGTCGGCATAGAGCTTTTGCAGTATCATCAGCGATAGCAGCCATGCAAGTGAGGACTCGGCGCCTTCATTCTGGTTGACGCCATCCGCCATCAACCCATCTCGGCAGCCGCCTGTCTTGGGATCATAGAGCGGCATATTTAGATCATTGTGTCCGAGATACCAGTTAAAGCACATGACCGCACTGTCAATCCATGTTTTATCCCGGGTGATGTTAAAGGCTTCGATACACGCTTCGATCATGGCATTGGCCTCGATAGGCTGCTGGTCGAAACGGGCTCTGGGACCGCCTTTTTTGTACCAGCCGTTATTACCGATGGGCACAAAGTGATTGTCTTTGGTTTGGATGGCAAGCAGCCACTTGAGGGATCTGAGCCCCATATCGATCATATCGTTACGTTGTATCCATTGGCCGGATAGGAGCAGGGCATGAGGCAGTTTGCCGTTGGCATAGGTTAGAGCGTTTTCAAGCCAGGCCCAATCGTCTGTTTCATTGTTTTTAAACTGATCGAAAAGCCTGCCGGCAAGAACTTTCCGGATCCTCCGTACATCACTGTCGCCGGAAAATATATGCAGGTAAGCATGTATGCCCACCAGGGAAAAAGCGATGGCGCGGGGCGAATGAAAATTCTCGACAGCTTGCAGCGCCTTGTTGAAAAGGGTTGTGCTCATTGCAAGATGCCCGGGATCGTCAAGAAAAGCCACTGCTTTACCAAGGCACCAGACCGCCCTGCCATGCGCATCCTCTGACCCGGTCTCCTCCATCCACTGCCGAGAATACGTCATGAAATTGCGGAAGCGCCCATTTTTTTCATTATAGGCATACAGAAGAAATCCGAGATAATGACTGCTGAGAATATTAAGTTCCAGGCCGTCTGTTGGAAGGTATTTTTGACCCATGGCGGCAGCCAGGAACGCTCTGGCATTATCATCGGTGCAATAGCCATGGGTGCGATCGGGAATGGTATAATTAGCATGTTGCAGAATGCCGGTATCATCGGTAAAGGCTTTCAGGTGATCGAAATTGATCTCGGGGAGTTCGAAATTCGTGATAGCCTTGATGTTTTCAACATAGGAATACCGGGGACGAGGGTTCCGGGCGCGTTTTTGCCGCACTTCACTGAAAACCTGGAGGTATTTTCGGGACACCTCCTTCCAAACCGCTTCACGGCTGAATGTATAGGCTTTTTTGCGCATGGCGTGTCGGTCGACATCATTATCCAGAAGGTCGATGATTTGTTTCGCTATGACATCCGGATTGTGGAAAGGCACTATTCGGCCCCGGCCTTCGGCAAGCATTTCGGTGGCATACCAGTACGGTGTCGAAATGACTGCTTTGCCTGCTCCCATGGCATAGGCAAGGGTCCCGGAGGTAATCTGGGCTTCTTCAAGATAAGGGGTTACGTAGATATCAGCGATGCAGAGAAACTCACATAACTCTTTAAGTTCGACAAAACGATTCTGAAAAATGACATGCTCGCCGATATCGAGTTTGTGCACGAGCTGCTGCAACATGATACGGTACTCATCCCCATGCAATTTCACAATATGCGGATGTGTTGCACCCAGGATAATATAGGCTACATCAGGGTGTTTTTTGATGACCGCCGGAAGCGCCTGCAATACATTTTCAATGCCCTTATTTGGGGAAAGCAAGCCGAATGTGAGCAGCACCTTTTTGCCCTCCACTCCAAACTTGTCTTTGTAGAAGCTTGAATCAATAAACGGCATATCCGGGATGCCGTGATGGATAAGAACAATTTTATCTTCGGGCACGGCATAAATTTCTTTGAGGAAGTCAGATGCTTTATGGCTCATCACAACCAGTTTGTCAGAAAGATCGGATAGTTTGCACATAACGGCACGATATTCCTGCGTGGGGTTCTTCAAAATCGTGTGTAACGTCGTCACCACCGGCATGCGCAGATCACCCAATAGTTTCAGCAGATGGCTGCCGGCCTGACCGCCGAAAATACCGTATTCATGCTGCACACAGACAATATTCGTATGACTGATATTGAGAAATTGAGACGCTATGCCGTAATCGCTCAATTTGTTCTGGTTGATCTCAAAGCGCACTTTTTCCGGATATGCGTATCCCTCGGGTTTGTCATTTATGGCAACCGCCCAGCAATAAATATCGGGGGCTTCCGCTGATAAGCTTCCAACCAGATCCGTGGTAAAGGTTGCGATACCGCACTGGCGGGGCAGATAGTTGCCGATGACGGTAACCGAGTCGATTCCTCTATAATGCTTAATAACAGATGCCATAACCGCTACCCTTTTGTTTTACGTTCATTTTTCATTTTCCTAAATTGATTTCTTTTTGTCTTTTTTTTGCTTCCGCTTCTCCTTTAGTGTGTGCTTACTTTTTTTCTGTTCCTTGCGTTTACCCTTATCTTTTTTCCCCTTGTCGCCTATTTTGGCCTCTTTTCGTTTTAAAAAATTGTTTTATCCAATAAATATCCATTCATGAAATTAAGGTGAGAAAACCTGAATTGCCCTTTCAATTTGTTTGCAAAAACCGATATTTTTTTTGTACGCCTTGATCTTGAATAAAAATCCTCATTTGTGGATGGAAACTAGTTCACATATCATATTCCTTGATTGGTTTATATGAATCATATAAAATATATTTGAAACGATCAATAAAGAATTTTGTTGATTTTTAAAATAAGTTATGGAGGGTTAAAGCATGGCATTGGATGCTACCAAATTAAGCGATCTTTTCTCCATCTTAAAACAACCCTCAATCCCTCTTGTGCTATACTTTTCCCTAATGTCTGTTTGAAAAATTACGTTTTTGCAATTTTAAAGCCCGATTTTTGCCGAAACATAAAAATACATTTTTGCAATTTTAAGATCCAAATTACGACAAAAATGTAATTCACCAATCTTTCCTCGACATCCATATCAACAGTTAACTATCTGTATAAACATATAATAACGAATTGTTCGATATGGTGGTATAATTGTTGCTGTTATTCATCTTAAAAACGTTGTCACAAATATTGTAATTTTATTCTTATTACATTGTTCTTTAATCGGCGCTTTAATAATTTTAGTTGTATGTGTTTTTAAAATGCACAAAAAAAATCTTGAGACCGAATTCAAAGACCTGTTCCGTTGAAATATAATGAATCTGCAAAAAGCAAACATAAAAGATATTCATGAGTCTGTCTTAGAGAGATTGCTGGAAAAGACCGGGCCCCTGATTTCCGGCTTTTTGGAAGAAACGGAGCCGGATTTTTTAAAAAAACATGCACGAATTCTCGACGATTATTTTCGCCAGTGCTTTGAAAACAGCATGGTCGGCCCCAGGATGGCTGCTGATAAGAATCTTTACGCCATTATTGCTCTGGGAGGCTATGGCAGGGAAGAGCAATGTATCCATTCTGACGTAGATCTGCTTTTTCTTTTTGAGAAAAGTGTTCCCAAAGATGCCGAAGATCTTGTTCGCGAGATTATCTATCCGTTATGGGACATGGGTCTTGATGTGGGTTATGCCACCCGAGCGATTAAGGAATGCGTTAATCTTGCTCTAGAGGAGGTTGAAGTCTTAACATCCATTTTGGATGCTCGTTTCATATGCGGCATGTCACCTCTATATTCAACCCTTATGGAAAAGCTTGGTCACAGAATCACGCCCAGACGATCGAACAAAATAATCGCCAGCCTCATAGAAAATAATCGCCAAAGACACATGTATTTCGGAGATTCTGTCTATCTGTTTGAACCCAACCTCAAAGAAGGGCAGGGCGGGCTGAGAGATTATCACACCATGCTCTGGATTGCCCGTATCAAATCGAATCTCAGGCAGTTTAGAGATTTTGAGTATCACGGCTATCTGTCTCACGACGAGTTTGAATCCTTAAGGGAAGCGTTACAGTTCATTTGGAATATCAGAAACCGTCTGCATCACATAACCGGTAGAAAATGTGATCAGCTATATTTCGAATACCAGGCGCCTTTAGCTACCGCCCTGAAATTTAAAAAGGAAAACGGACAACAACCCGTAGAAAGATTCTTAAGCGAACTCCATGGACATATGGAATTCTTAAAACAGCAGCATCTGATATTTCTTTATGAGCTTGGGTATGCATCAAACTCAAAACGTAAAAGAAAGACAAAAAAATATACTACGGTTAAGGGCTTGGAAGTATCCAAAGAGGGAATGCTTAATTTTGTTTCCTCTGAGGTAATCTTAAAATCCCCGGGTCTTTTGATGAAAATATTTGAAGAAAGCGCGCGTTTAAAGATCCCGTTGAGTATTGAGGCAAAAAGGTTGGCCAGGGAATTTAGATATCTTATTGATGATGATTATTTATTTGCGTTAAAAAATATTCAATCGTTTCACTATATCTTAACTGCGCCGACCCCAACATTCAACGTGCTGAATGAAATGTTAAATGCCGGTCTGTTAACACAGTATCTCCCTGAATTTAAAGACATTGAAAATCGGATTCAATATGACGAGTATCATCTTTATCCGGTGGACCGGCATTCTCTGCGGACGGTTCAAATTATAAAATCATTCGGCACCAAAGAAGGCGCGTCTAAAGTCCCGCTATGCGGTGACCTTTACAAAGAACTCAATAATCGGAGACCATTGTTATGGGCAGCCCTGTTGCATGATATCGGCAAAGGCGTCCCGGGTGAGAGCCATTCCAAAACCGGGGCAAAGATTGTTCGCAGGGCTTTGCCCAAAAGAGGCTTTAAAGACAAGGAGGTGGAAACGGTTTCCTTTCTGGTCGAGGAACATCTTATGCTGTTTAAAACTGCAACCCGAAGGGATTTGTATGATGAGGAAACGGCCATTTTTTGTGCCAGAAAAATAAAAGACGTCAGGCATCTGAAAATGCTGTACCTCTTGACAGTAGCCGATGCCATGGCCACCGGTCCTAAAGCCTGGAATGAGTGGACCGCGGCACTTTTAAAAGATCTTTTTTTTAAAGTTCTGAAGATTCTGGAACATGGAGAACTTGCAACCCGTGAGGCTGTCAAAGGTGTTGAGGAAAAGAAAAAAGAGGTTTTATCGTCCGGATTCGAGCTGCACCCAAGACAGGAATTGGAAACGTTATTTGACTTCATGTCGCCGCGATATCTCCTTTATACACCGGCTGAAAATATCCTGGAGCATATCAAACTTTACCAAAATATCGGTACGGATGATTTTATCTGGAAAGTCGTTCAGACACCCGATTCCAACACCCGCACGGTCACCATTTGCGCCAGAGACCGCCCGGGGTTAATCTCAAAGATTGCAGGAACATTTACACTAAATGGTCTCGATATTTTCAACGTTCAGGTCTTCACATGGCGGAATAATATTGCCCTTGACATTTTTGAAGTTAAACCACCTCCGGACCGGATTTATGAAACCAAAACCTGGGAACGTGCGGCAAAGCAACTGCAATCGGCTCTGGTCGGCGAATTAGACCTTACAGCAGCTTTAAGCGAAAAGATGGATGTGTATCGATCCACCAAATACCGCCCGGGGAATAGGCCGCATAAGGTTGTCCTGGACAACAACAGCTCGAGTTTTTTTACCATTGTTGAAGTCTTTACTTACGATTTTCCGGGGCTGCTTTACAGCATAACAGACGCTCTGTTTAGATGCAGACTGGATGTATGGGTAGCAAAAATCTCTACCAAAGTCGATCAGGTGGTGGATGTTTTTTATGTCAGGGATTTTGACGGGCAGAAGGTCGATTTGCCGGATCAGGTGGCGGCCGTTAAAACGGCTATAGAGGATGTTTTACCTTGAGCCGAACATAAAGAGGATTGTGTATCCATTAGCGGTAAAAAAATTTTCTTGCTTTGAAGTGGTTCCTAACCAACATCATAACCGGCGGGCTCAGGGTGGATGAGGAAAATGAGATTTTAGGATTAGACAACACCATCCATGGTGAAAGAGCGTTTGAAATCGACTGATAATTGAAAGGAGAGAAATCATGAAGAAAATCGAAGCCATTGTCAAGCCGTTCAAACTGGATGATGTCAAGGAAGCACTCAATGAAATCGGCATCCAGGGCATGACCATATCGGAAGTAAAAGGGTATGGACGACAAAAAGGGCATAAAGAGATCTATCGCGGTGCTGAATATGTCGTGGACTTTATCCCGAAGGTCAAGATCGAAATCATTGTGGAAGCTTCTCGGGCTGATGAAGTCGTCAGCAAAATCCAGGACGCCGCCAATACCGGCAAAATCGGCGATGGAAAGATTTTTGTATTTCCGGTTGAACAGGCGATTCGGGTTCGCACCGGAGAGAGAGGAAAGGACATAATATAAACAGTAAGGAGGAATAATATTATGACACCAAAAGAAGTATTGGAGTTTGCAAAAGAAAATGAGGCAAAGGTCGTTGATCTGAGATTTATGGATTTTCCGGGTGTATGGCAACACTTTACGGTCCCTTTGAGTGAGTTGGTGGAATCGAGTTTTGAAGACGGCTTTGGCTTTGACGGATCGAGTATCCGGGGATGGCAGCCCATATACGCCAGTGATATGCTCGTGGTGCCGGACGCCAGCACCGCCAAAATGGACCCTTTCTTTGAAGCGCCAACCCTGGTGCTCATCGGCAACATCGTTGATCCGATTACCCGTGAATCATATACCAGAGACCCTCGCAATATTGCAAGAAAGGCAGAAGCCTACCTCAAAAGCAGCGGGATTGGCGATACCGCCTACTTCGGACCTGAAGCCGAATTTTTCATCTTTGATGATATTCGATTTGAATCATCCAGTAACCGTGCATTTTATGAGATCGATTCGATTGAAGGGATTTGGAACAGCGGAAGAGAGGAATGCCCCAACCTTGGTTACAAACCGAGACACAAAGAGGGTTATTTCCCGGTTCCGCCCATGGACAAGTTTCAGGATATTCGGACCGAAATGCTTCTCACCCTTGAAAAGCTGGGAATAGATGTTGAATGTCAGCACCATGAAGTGGCCACCGCAGGCCAGGCAGAGATCGACATGCGGTTTAAACCGCTTATCCAAATGGGCGACCAGCTGGTGTGGTTCAAGTACGTGCTCAAGAATGTGGCTTACAAACATAACCATACCGTAACATTTATGCCCAAGCCTCTTTTTGAAGATAACGGTACCGGAATGCACACTCATTGTAGTATCTGGAAAGACGAAAAACCTCTGTTTGCGGGGGATAAGTATGCCGGTGTTTCCCAAGAGGCCCTATATGCTATCGGCGGAATACTGAAACATTGCAGTGCACTGTGCGCTTTTACCAATCCGACTACCAATTCATATAAGCGACTGGTTCCTGGTTTCGAAGCGCCGGTAAATCTGGCGTACTCCAGCCGGAACCGCAGTGCGGCCATCAGGATTCCCATGTACTCGGCGTCGCCTAAGGCCAAGCGGATTGAGTTCAGAACACCGGATCCGTCCTGTAACGGTTACCTGGCGTTTTCCGCCATACTTATGGCCGTAATAGACGGCATTGAAAACAAAATTGACCCGGGAGAACCATTGGACAAAGATATTTACGGACTGCCCCCAGAGGAACTGGCGGAAATACCTTCCGCACCCGGATCTTTGGATGAGGCACTTGTCGCTTTGCAGGAAGATCATGCATTTATGTTGAAAGGGGATGTCTTTACCAAAGATGTTATCGAAAAATGGATTGAATATAAAATCGAAAACGAGGTGAACGAAGTAAAACTTCGTCCGCACCCCCACGAATTTTTCCTTTATTTCGACATATAGCCGCCTTCTTTAAACAACTCACAGCCTGCTGAGAGCTCACTCGGCGGGCTGTCAGCCTTTTTGCTATTCCGAAATTTTATGAATTCTGTCTGAGTTCTGAACCTTTAATCCTTAACGATAATGGCGATAGTCGATACTGTGTTGATTGGCTTTGTAGGAAAACTTGCGAACAGTGGTTTTAAGTATTTGGGCCGCTAACGTAATATTTCCCCTAGTATTTTTAAGTGCGTCGATAATCATCTCTTTTTCGAGATTTGCTACTGCATCTTCCAGGGATAGATCCGGCAATGTATCCGATTCCGTACCGGTTTGTAATGTGGGCGGGAGATGGTAGCTATGGATGACCCCTTCTTCACACAAAAGCACGGCTCGTTCGATGCAGTTTTCAAGTTCTCTGACATTGCCCGGCCAATGATAATCCATGAGCATATCTATTGCCGGTGTGGAAAACCGCCGTATATTTTTATGATTTTCCTTTGCATATTTTTCCAGGAAATGGTCGGCCAAAAGCAGAATATCGGTCTTTCGTTCCCTTAACGGCGGCATATAAATTGGAAAAACATTAAGGCGATAATAAAGATCATTCCTGAAAGTTTCCTGTTCAACAGCCTGTTCCAGATTTTTATTTGTAGCGGTTATAATACGAACATCCGTTTTTATGGTCTTGTATCCTCCAACCCGTTCAAATTCTTTCTCCTGCAGGATTCGCAAAAGCTTTACCTGAACGTTAAGATCCACAGATCCTATCTCGTCTAAAAATATGGTCCCTTTATTGCCCAATTCGAATTTGCCCGGTTTTTGCTTGATGGCACCTGTGAAAGCGCCTTTTTCATGCCCGAATAACTCGCTTTCAATAAGATTGACCGGTAATGCCGCACAATTTACTTTAACAAAAGGCCCCTTTGATCTGAAACTGTTGTAATGTATGGAGTTGGCAACAAGTTCCTTGCCGGTACCGCTTTCGCCGCGAATAAGCACCGTAGCATTGCTTTTGGAAACCTGAGAAATCATTTGATAGACTTCGCGCATTTTGTTACTGTTGCCGATAATATCGGTAATACGATATCGATTTTCCAGTTCGTTTCGGAGTCTTATGTTTTCTTCTCTTAAATGCTCCTTTTCCATACGTATGGTTTCCAGGTTGATAATATGCCGTGCAACCATGGTGGCAATGACAGACATAAGCTTTTTACCATCTTTCAGGGAATATGATTCGTCAAAAGGCATGTCAAAGCTCAATGCTCCGATAACCTGGCTGCCTTTTTTTACAGGCACACAAATAAAGGATAGTTCCTGATTCTGCTTGGTCTTTCTGGAAGCTGTCCGGTTAAGGAAAAGCGGCTCCTCGCTAATTTTTGGTATGGTGACGGCCTTACCAGTCTGAATGACCCGACCGGTAATTCCCTCGCCTAATTTATATTTTCCTTTTTGCATCGCGCTTTTGGAAAGACCGTGGGCCACTTCTATGTGGATTTCATCACGCAGGGGATGTAAAATTGTTATGGTTCCTCGCAACATGTTCATTGAGTTGGAAAGAATGTCCAGAACCTTATATAAAGATTTTTTAAGTTCCAGGTGCTCATTAAGTGCTTTACTGATTTCATAAAGCAGTGTAACATCTTCAATTCTTTTCATAATGCAAACTTTCCATTAAATTTTCCTGTATGTGACAACGCAGTCCCGCTCAGGGGAATTTACACAGCCGTCAATCCTCGGAAATTGAAACATAGCGTCTCATCCGCTTTATTTTACTTCGATGTTGTTTTGCCGACAGCATCCGTTTTTTCGCAGCCCGGGTCGGTTTGGTTTTAATGCGAGCTTTGGGTTTTTCGGATGCTTTTCGGATTAAAATTATCAGGCGATCAATTGCGTCCTGTCGGTTATGCTCCTGTTTTCGAAACCGCCTGGCCTGTATAATAAGCATTCCGTGTTCCGTGATTTTCCTGCCTGCCAGGCGAACCAAACGGGAGCGAACATCATGGGAAAGAGAAGGAGAGTTTTTCACATCAAAGCGAAGCTGAACTGCCGTGGCCACTTTATTCACATTCTGTCCGCCGGGGCCTGATGAGCGTATAAAGTCCAGTTTGATTTCATTTTCACCAATTGCTATTGTGGGTGTAATATTGAGCATGATTTAATAGTATAGGAATTTTCCTTTTTGCACACAGATGGACACAGATTGTCAAGATTTTTAAAGTGAAAAAATAATATTATCTGTGTATATCTGCGAAAATCTGAGTCCTATTTAACTTGATTTTACATCATATTGGTTTTTCCCTCAAGAGAAACTGCACGGATCTGCTTAAAGAAAAAAGATTGAGATATGAAACGGTTTTTATTATCGTATAAATAATATGGTATTGCTGATCATCGCAAACATTCTTCGGACAACAAGGCATCGGATATTGCCGGTTATGAAATATTAAAACAAATGAAACCGATTATCGATCTTCCACAAGAGATGATGGAAGATTCCGAAAGCAAATGGTATGCATTCTGCAGTGCTGCAAAAGACTCCAATATTTCTTTGCGGGATGATTCAGAGTTTATAGAAGTTCTAAAACGGGTCTTTGCTTTTAGCGATTTTATTGCCAGAAGCTGCACCCATAACCCGGCCATGCTGGCCGACCTGGTTCAAAGCGGCGATCTTCATGGACAATACCCGCCCGATCATTACAATCATAAGCTTAAAAAGTCTTTGTCTGGGTCGTTTGGATTAGAAGAAGAAGCGAAACTATCCTCTATTCTTCGCAGGTTTCGATTGCGTGAAATGATTCGGATTGCCTGGCGTGACCTTGCCGGCTGGGCAGACCTTTCCCAAACCATGGCCGATCTTTCTGCCCTGGCCGAGGCCTGTATCAATCAGGCGCTTTCGCTTCTTTATGAATGGGCGTGCCGGAAATATGGCATTCCTGCAGGATATGACGGTTCACCGCAGCACCTTGGTGTTCCGGGTGGACATGAATCTTCGACCTTATGGTGAAAGCGGTCCTTTGGTGATGAGCTTCGATGCCATGGAGTCATATTATCAGGAACAGGGGCGGGAATGGGAACGATACGCTTGGATCAAAGCCGGGGTGGTTGCGGGTGATAAAATAGCGGGCGCAGAACTTCTGAACAGACTTAAACCCTTTGTATGTCGCAGATACCTGGACTTTGGCGCTTTTTAGTCTTTGAGAAATATGAAGCAGAAGATCTCTCTTGAAGTAAAACAAAAACACATATCACACAACATCAAGCTCGGTCTCAGAGGAATCCGTGAGATTGAATTCTTCGGCCAGATATTTCAGCTGATTCGAGGAGGCGTTGCCCCGGCACTTCAAGAACAGAGTCTTCGGAACGATCCGGAAACCCGGTTACTGAGCAGCCACGGTCGGAATCGCCTGAACAAACTCAAGGCGGCAGGCAGAATCCGGCATGTGGGGCCGACCAAGTCGGGGCGGTGGGAGATGATTGACGACCGATAGGATGCATCGGGCGATGATAGAACTGGGGTAGGTCCCCGTTGAAGTACCGGAACAGGCCGGAAGATGGTACTGGGGCGGTGCCAAAGGCTCATTTTAGATTTTGATGCTTAAAACAGAAAAAAACCGTCGTTGGGAAATTTTTCGTGCGTTACTTCCCTATTATGGTAAAATCGTTACGCCTGATTTCCTTCGGAAGACGTCTGATTTTGTTTTGTGTACCATATCTGATCAATTTGAGGTTGTTGTGCACCCCAAAGCAAAACAGGCAAGTGTGAATAAATTCCCGATACTGAATATGAATGGGGTGCAAGTTAATCTTCCTGATGATGAAAACTATTACCCGCATCCGGAAGCTTTGGAATGGCATAAAAAAGAAGTTTTTGAAAGATTTACGTTTTAATATAAATTAAGGCAAAACATGACAGGTGAAACACATAAATTTATAGCCAATATGGCTCTGGCTTGTCTTGATATCAAAAAGCGTTATATCCTTTACCCAAGGTGGGGAGGGATAGAAAGCGGTGCTGTTATTTCTGACGAGTTTCGGATATTGTGGGAGATAGAAGAAGTCGGCTCTAAGAAAAAGCAGCTTGTTCATAGAGGTTATGTATACAGTGATGATCCCAAAGATCATGGCGGTATTACAAGAGCATTTGATCATTCAGTGGGTAGTATCAGTTTTATAAACGACTATCTTGCAGATGGGTTGGAGGGCTATACTGAAGAGGAATTTCTTGAAAATCTTGGAATATTTGGGGGGGGGTTGCGAGCCATCATATTGCAGATTTATGCACACCTGTGCATGTTGGAAATAAAATTGACTTCAAGAAGGCTGGTTTTAAATCCATAAGGCTTTCAAAAAAATATTTCTGGAATATCGCGCAGGAAACTTATGATAAACATTTTGTTCAGCTTGAGACACTATATAAGAAAAATAATCAAGACATGTTATTAAATATGGTATTTGATGCAAATAGCTCAGGGATCAGACATACACGTGATGTCTGGCATACTGTTCTAACAAAAACAAATATGACAAAAAGGAAGTGGTCATTTCAACCGCTGATATAAGAATCGAAACAAGATTGTAAAACATATTAAATAACAAATGTTATCGGGATATTAAACTTATAATAAAATTTCTAATGAACGGCTAAAAGGGGCATCTTTGACAAAGACACCGGAACAGGAAGCCCGAGAAACCATAGACAAAATGCTGGATCAGTCCGGATGGGATGTCCTGGATGTTGATAATGCCAACATCCATGCAAAAAGAGGCGTGGCTATTAGGGAATTTCCGTTAAATACGGGCCATGGTTTTGCAGATTATCTTTTGTATGTTGATGGCAGAGCAGCAGGGGTTATTGAGGCAAAAAAGGTCGGCAATACCCTCACCGGTGTTGAAATCCAGTCAGACAAGTACAAAACCGGCCTGCCTGAAGGTCTTCCTGCATGGTACAGGCCCCTTCCTTTCTGTTATCAGTCCACAGGTGTTGAAACACGTTTTACAAATGATCTTGATCCTGTTCCTCGTTCCAGGGACATTTTTTCTTTTCATCGTCCTGAAACTATGACGGACTGTATAAATGAAGACCCACCACCAGCTGCAGGCAATCTTCAACAGAAAATTTCCCCTTTCAGCAAACCTTCCACTTTAAACCTACGGCTTAAACAGATGCCCGAGCTCATAAAGGATGGTTTATGGCCTGCCCAGATTATAGCTGTAAATAATCTGGAAAAATCTCTTGCGGAGAACCGCCCGCGCGTTTTTATTCAGATGGCCACAGGTTCAGGCAAGACATTTACAGCCATCAGTTTTATCTATCGGCTTATCAAGTTTGCAAAGGCTCGCCGGGTTCTGTTCCTTGTTGATCGGGGCAATCTGGGCAAACAGACCCTTAAGGAATTCCAGCAGTATGTTTCACCCTATAACAACTATAAATTCAGCGAAGAATATATTGTCCAGCGCTTGACTTCAAAAAATTTGGATAAAACTGCCCGGGTTTGCATCTGTACCATCCAGCGTCTTTACTCCATGCTCAAGGGGGAGGAGCTTCAGGAAATTGATGAGGAAGGATCTATTCAGGGACTTGAGAATGTCTATGATGATGTGCCGCCCATAGAATACAACCCGGCCATCCCCATAGAGACCTTTGACTTTATCATTACAGATGAATGTCACCGATCTATTTACAATCTCTGGCGCCAGGTGCTGGATTATTTTGGCGGAAGACATTGTTAAGATCGTGCGTGAAGAATTTGCAAAAGGCAATGACTTTGCCCAGAAAATTACTTACAAGACATTCGGAAAAAAGCCGGAGGATCTTATTTAAGAATTCAGAAACAGTTATAATCCCAGGATTGCCGTTACAGTGGACATGATCGCTACAGGCACAGACATCAAGCCTCTTGAAATCGTTATGTTTATGCGCAGGTTAAAATCACGCGGTTATTTCGAGCAGATGAAGGGCCGGGGCGTACGCATTATAAATAATGATGATCTAAAGTCTGTTAGGCCGGATGCCAAAGCAAAGGATCATTATTGCAGCGAATATTGCCGATACTGCATTACTTGGATTTGATGCATGCTTCCCGGATAGTATTGTTGGCTTTATTCCAGAAAATGAAAATATTGATGTTAGATTTATCGAATATTTTATAAGGACCGCAAAAGAAGATTTGGAACTGTATGCGCCTGCTACAGCACAAAAAAACATTAATTTAGCAATATTAAGTGATGTTGCAGTACCCCTTCCACCTAAAAAGGAACAACATATATTAATTGATGAAATTGAAAAGTGCCTTACAATAGCTGAAGGTATAGAGTTTGATGTTGAGCAGAATATGATCCGTGCAGACCGTCTCCGCCAATCAATCCTTAAAAAAGCCTTCTCCGGCAGATTGATACCGGCAGTTGATGAATATGAGAGTGGAATCATCCATGAGATGCCCATGGCTGCTGAAACCGTTGTACCCTATGGCGCCGAGAACTGAAAGTAAAAATCCAAATGAGATAAGTGCGGCCTTTGTAACGTCCTTCGTGACGATGGGATGAGTTATGGCGATTATGTGGAGCAGTTGACGTATCTCTTAAATTTACGAGAGGTGATGGCTTGAAAAAGAGTGGACGTTATGATGCCTCTGATTTAGTTGAGGCACAATACGAGATAGGTTCTAACGATACAGTTCTTGGAAATCTTTTGAGAATTATTGATCCGGATGAGATGGATCGAGTTGAGGCAAGGGCGTTAGCTAAAGCAACAGATATTTTAATTCGAGAATATGATCAGGAGCACCAGTTTTGCGCGGCAGATATTTGCCACTTTCATAAAACGTGGCTGGGTGAAGTATATAAATGGGCCGGCAAATATCGTAATGTAAACATAACAAAAAATAATTTCACATTTGCAATGGCAGCTCAGATTCATAAGCTAATGGAACAATTTGAACAGAACCAATTATCCCGGTATACGCCTTGTGTGTTCAAAAATCGCGAGGAAGTTGTCAAGGCATTGGCAGAGGTCCATACGGAGCTTTTGTTAATTCATCCTTTTCGTGATGGCAATGGAAGAGTTGCGCGACTGCTTTCTACGCTAATGGCATTGCAAGCAGGACTGCCACTTTTGGATTTCAATTTAATCAGTGAGTACAAGAGACAGGAATATATTACGGCCGTGCAGACTGGCTTGGATAGAAATTATCAGCCCATGGAAACTCTATTTTCGGAGATCATTGAGACGTCGATTTCTGCTTGGACGGGGGAATAATAAGAATGCTGTTCACAACCTCCTCGACTGTATCGACGATAGACCAAACGCTATCAGCGGTTTCGACTGCCGTAGAGCTCGAAACATTAGTAATCAGAGAGTTGCGGTATTTTTCCGAGTCCTGTAAGTAGCGATTAGTTTCGATTAATGACTTTTTGCTCATAATAAGCTCCTTCTTACAACTTAAAGAATTATACAACCTATTTAAAAAAATATAAAGGCTTTTTTATAAGTCAATAGCTCTAACGAACTTCGACTATCTTTGATGTGAAGAAATACATTTATTATATGAATTATTGCACACAGAATATATTTGAGCCAGGTTCAAAACGTCCCTTTTTACACAATCAAAGAATTTAACTATGAGCCCAGCAGATATTGTACAAAAATTGTGGAATTATTGTAACGTGTTGCGTGATGACGGGATGAGTT
>Ga0164318_10001315_pt1 | contig 21842 bp, 23 predicted proteins | sample GuaBasSedimGuay9_FD_113734 | JGI IMG/M metagenome (GOLD analysis project Ga0164318, IMG submission 113734) | Subseafloor sediment microbial communities from Guaymas Basin, Gulf of California, Mexico - Guay9, Core 4571-4, 0-3 cm | ecosystem: Environmental > Aquatic > Marine > Hydrothermal vents... | reverse complement strand
GGGACGATCGGAGAAGAGGCCGTGCAACACCCCCACATCGAAGCCCATCTCCGTAAGGACCCTTATCTCCCTTATCACCCTCGCATCGTCGTAGGGGTCGTCGTACATGGTCATCCAGACCTTCGGGCGCACAGGTATATCACCTTTCCAGCAGGAACCGGACCTAACTTAACCCTCATCCCGTCCGGCAGGACCCGAAGGCCTCCCCCCTTCACCTCCCAGGTCCCCGGTCCCACCTTCAGACAGAGGCCAGGAAGCTCGGCTTCTGCGTATATCCTCCAGCACCAGGCATCCCCCTCCACCCCCTCCTCCGCCCTCAGGTTCGCCCTTCCCGTCCACCACTTAGCTATGTCCATCCCCCTCGCCACGTACGCCCCCCTCTCCTTCACCTCCTTCAGTATTTCAAGGTACAATGTCCTCACATAAGGAAACTCGTCCTCGTCCAGGGAGCTTTGGTGCACGAGCACTGAGAAGGCCCCTCCGGACCCCTCCACCTCCCTTAGAAGTTCCTTCGTTACATCGGTGGCCCTGCTCAGGTCGTACTTCCTGAAAGTGGTGAAGGTCGTATCCATTACGGTCAATGGGATCGCCAACACGTTCAGCTTGTCCTTCCTTTCGGGGTCGTAGGGGAAGAAGGGCAGGGAAGTTCCAGCCCTGAACCCCTCCCTGTGGGAGTACCCCAAGGTCGCATCGTATAGGAAACCCGCATCCTCCTGGACCCTCCACGTCTCCGGGACCGCAAGCCTTAAGAAATGTTGCCTCACCCCACATACCTTCCCCACCGCAGCCTCAAGTTTCTCCTTTTCTTCCTTCAGTTTCCGGGCATCCCTATAAGAGCCGATGCTTGCGTGGAGCCCCACCTCCCATCCTCCCTCGAGCAACTTCCTCAGAACGTCCTCGACCTGGGAAAGTTCGTAGGACGGGTCCCTCCTTCTGTACCTTCCCGTGCCGAAGAAGAACGTCGAACGCACGCCGAAGTCCTCCTCTGCGTCCATGATCCTTCCGAAGTTCCAGTACGGGTCCTTGGACCCGGCGGCCGAGCGCACGACCTTGAGGACCCTTCCGGGGATCGGGAGCGCCCGTACGAGTTCGTATCCTATCCTCTTATATGTCCACTTGCGTACCCTATCCACGTCGTGGGATATGAAAGCAGCGAAAGGTTCCCCTCCGGGCCAGAACTCGGCGTACATGCAGGGCCTTCCAGCCGCACCGCAGGCCGCCTCCACGGCCGTCCTCAGGACACGTACGTAGTGGTCCGCTGTCGGGCGGTCGAGCCGGGCGTTCAGGAAGCTCTCCTCGGGCCGGAAGGGGTCCCTCCCCCACTCCTCATGCCTCGCCAAAAGCTGAAAGAGGTTTCCGAAGATGTCGGCCCTCATCCTGAGGTATGCCCCTTCCCCGACCTTCTCGACCTCCCAAAGTTTTCCGGGTTCGGTCCTCCCCCAGAACGGCATTCCATCTAAGATACGAGGTTCTCCGGAGACGGGAGAACTGTATAGGTCCCTGTCCCTGAGGACCGAGACTACAACGCACCCTTCCCTCGCAAGCTCCCTCCCTCCCTCGCCGTAGAGGACGAGGACCCCTTCCCTTCCTTCGAAAGGGACGGGGTAGAATCCAGCTGTCCTCAGGCCTTCCCTGAGTGCGTAGTCTTCCTCGGGGGACGTGGGCCCTTCTGATAGTATCTTGACGACCATCCAAAAGGGGGCTTGATGTTCTCAGGTGGAGGACCGCAGGTAGGCCGCAGCTCGACCGTTTCCTGCCTGGTCAGCCAGCGGGTTCCTCCTCCCTCGTGGACACCTCAGGTCCACCGAGCAGGGCTGAGGTTTCGCTGCCAGCCATCCCTACGGATACAGACCCCTGGTGTGGAAGGCCTCGGCCACCCTCCCGACCGCAAGTATGTAAGCTGCAAGGCGCATGTCCACCTTTTCCCTCATGTGAACTTCGTAGACCTCGTGGAAGCTCCTCACCATTATGTCCCTGAGCCTGGAGTTGACCTCCTCCTCGCTCCAGAAGAACTCCTGGAGGCTCTGGACCCACTCGAAGTAGGATACCGTGACCCCTCCAGCGTTCGCCAGGATGTCGGGTATGACGAAGACGCCCCTGTCGTATAGTATAGAGTCGGCCTCCGGCGTCGTGGGACCGTTGGCCCCTTCAGCTACTATCTTAGCCCGGACTTTATCTGCGTTCTCCTCGGTTATCTGGTTCTCCAGGGCAGCGGGCACGAGCACATCGCACTTGAGGGCAAGCAGCTCCTCGTTAGTTATGTCCTCGCCTCCGGGGAACCCCACCACCGTGCCCGCCTCCCTTTTGTGTTCGGTCAGGGCGGGTACGTCCAAACCTTTCGGGTTGTACGTCCCTCCTTGGGAATCGCTTATACCTATGACCCTGAACCCTTCCCTGTAAAGGAGCATCGCCACCGTCCTCCCCACGTTCCCGAACCCCTGCACTGCCACCGTAGCTCCGTCCTTAGGTATCCCTAACTCCTTCATCGCTTCTAAGGTCGTCAGCACTACGCCCCTACCGGTGGCCTCCTCCCTTCCCCTGGACCCTCCCACCGAAAGGGGCTTGCCCGTCACCACGCTCGGGACGGAATATCCGACGTTCATACTGTATGTGTCCATTATCCAGGCCATGGTCTGGGCGTCGGTGTACACGTCAGGGGCCGGGATGTCCTTCTCGGGTCCTAAGAGTATCATAAGCTCGGTGGTGTACCTCCTGGTGAGCCTTTCAAGCTCCCCTCTCGACATCTCCTTGGGGTTACAGACCACAGCTCCCTTCGCCCCTCCGAAGGGGATGTTCACCACGGCGCACTTCCAAGTCATCCACATGGCCAGGGCCTTGACCTCGTCCAGGGTCACGTTCGGATGGTACCTTATCCCCCCTTTGGCAGGTCCCCTGTCCAAGCTGTGGTGGACCCTGTATCCCGTAAAGATCCTCATCCTCCCGTCGTCCATCCTCACGGGGAACGTGACTATCAGTGTCCTCCTGGGATGGCGAAGCCTTTCGTGGATCTCCTCCTCCAGCCCTATGCGCTCTGCGACCTTGTCCAACTGCGAGAGGGCTACCTCCCAAGGGTTCCTTTCGTCCGCCATGGTCTCTCCCTCCTTAAAGTGTCTTCAGCCACACGTAAAGGGCTGCTCCTAAGGCCCCCGCCCACTCCCCCAAGGGGGAGATCCGCACGGGCACTTCGGCCCTATCGGATAGGGCGAACTCCCGGAGGGTCTCCCTCATCGGCCTCAACAGGTGCTCCCCGAGCTCGGTCATCCCCCCTCCGACGAAGACGGCCTCAGGATGGAATAGGTTCACGGCGTAAGAAAGCGCCTTACCGAGCCACCTTCCAGCCCGCTCCACCACCTTCTGCACCGCCCTGTCCCCCGAATCCACCCGTTCCTTCAGAGCCCGGGGCGTGACCTCGAAGGGCCGGACCGTGCCCTCGGACATCAAGCCCTCCACCTCCCTCCTTATGGCCCTATATGAGGCCAAGGCCTCGAGGCAGCCGAAGTTCCCGCACATACATGGGGGGCCATCCTCCTGCATCACCATGTGCCCTATCTCGGCGCTCCTGCTCCCTCCCTCCCACAGCACCTGTCCCCCCTCCCACACGCCGAGGCCAACCCCCGTGCCTAAGTTGAGAAATAGGAAGTGGGAGAACCTTCTCCCTTCGCCCAGATACCCCTCCCCCAAGGCCATGCTCTGGGCGTTGTGTATGAGGAAGACGGGGACGCCGACCCTCCTTTCCATCTCCCTCCTCAATGGAAAACCCGCCCACCCCTCCCACCTGCTCATGGATATCCTCCCCTCCCGGTCCCAGATCCCGGGGAAAGCGATCCCGACGCCCAAGAGCTTCCCTTCCTTCCCCCCCTCCCTCACGACCCTTCCTATGAGCTCCACCGTACCCTTCGGGGAGAGGCCGAGGTCCCTCTCGCCCCTCCTTTCGAACACCTTCCTCTTACCCCCGTCCAGGCCCACTACCCTCCAGAAGGCCGTGCCCAAGTCCACACCGGCGGCGTATCCCCAGGCCGGGTTTATGGCGTACTGGTTCCTCCTCCTCCCCCGGCCCCTCCTCTTTTCTTTAAATTTTGTAACTAAACCTCTCTCCTCCTCGGCTCGGAGTTGGTGGAACACCCCGACCTTAGTCACCCCGATCTGATCCGCCAACTCTTCCAGCGTAGAGGGGCCGTTCTCCCAGAGTAGCTGTACGACGATGTCCCTAACCTTGCGGGCAGCCCTTTCCATTTTGTTAAAATATATAATATTTTTTGTAGTCAGTCAAGGCCCGGTCTTCCTCCGCCATCTCCTCTTACTCCCATCCCTCCTCCTCCCATTCCTCCTCCATCCTTCTGGCCTTCCTCCTCTTGACCATGTACACTAAAATAAACAGAAGGGCCACACCCACCCAAAGGTACGGCCCCTCCGAAAGAACCAGTACTATGTTGTACTTCCTCCATACGTAACTGCGCCACTCCTCGAGGAAGGCATCGTAGGAAAGGCCCGTCGTCCGGCTCAGGGCCTCGGGGAAGGAGTCCCCCTCCCTCATGAACTTCGTGACCCTCCTGACCGAGTCCCCGCCGTATCGGCTCAGGAGGAACACGACCGCCGAGAAGCTCTCCGCATACGCCAACTCCGCTTTCTCCGGGCTGAAGGAGAGTACCTCGTCCACCTCCTCCAGGGGGACCAGCCTTCCCAAGAGCGAGGCCAGGGCCAGCCTGAAGCTTTGGGCCCTTCCCCACTCCAGGGCGTACCACATCGCCACCCCTTCGTCGAACCACCTGGGCAGGGGCCTCCCTCCCACGGCCCTGTGGAGGAGCACGTGGCTCACCTCGTGGGCTAAGGTCGTCCCCAGGTCACCTGGCCCCTCCCTGAAGGGCTGGAGCACTATCACCCCGTACGCAGGAAGGGCACACCCCTTGCCCCAGTCCGGGACCCTGCCCGAAGTGAGCCGATCGAAGGCCTCTTCGGAGGGAGCCAAAAAGGCCCTCACAGGTGCCTTACCCTCGTACCCTACGCCCCTCCCCACCCTCTCGTACTCCCGGTCCAGGACCTCGGCCACCCTGAGGGCCAGGTCACGGTACGGGGGAAGGTAGAGCACCTCCCCGTGCTCGGAGCGCACCGCCTCCCAGCTACCTGCGGAGGTAGCGGAAGAAGGGCCCCTCGGGAGGAAGGACGAGCACAGTAGAAGAGTCCATAACAGCATCGTAGGCCTGGAGCGACCTGATGAAGGCGTAAAATTCGGGGTCCTTCCTGTACGCCTCGGCATATATCCTCGAGGCCTCAGCATCGCCCTCGCCCTTTATCTCCTCGGCCTTCCTGTAGGCCTCGGCAAGGATCCTTCGTTTCTCTAAGTCCGTTTGAGCCCGAATCTTAAGGGCCATCTCCTCCCCTTCGGAGCGGTACTGGTTGGCCATCTTGTGCCTTTCCGCCCTCATCCTGTCGAACACGTACCTCTCGTTCTCCTTGGGGAGGTCGGCCCTCTTTATCCTCACGTCCACCACCTCTATCCCGAGCTTCTCGGTGGCTGCGTCGCACTTCTGGGTGACGGTCCTCATTATCAGTTCCCTGTTCTTGGCCACGACCTCGGAGAGCGTGTGCCTGCCGAGCTCCTCCCTGAGGACAGCGTACACTATGTCGTCCAGACGGGAGAGGGCCCCGGCCTCGGTACGCACGGTCTTGAGGAAGGCCAGAGGGTCGACTATCCGCCAGCGGGCGTAGTTGTCGACTATGAGGTTCTTCTTGTCCTTGGTATAGATCTGTGCCGGGGCGGAGTCGTACTCCAGAAGCCTCCTGTCGAATTTGTGCACGGTCTCCACCGGGAAGGGGAGCTTGAAGTGGAGTCCCGGCTCCTTCACCACCCTGACGGGTTCCCCCATCCTGACGACCACGGCCTGGTTCGTCTCGTCCACCGTAAACGTCACCATGCTCAGGACCATCACTACGCCCAATATCGAGGCCCCTATCCATATAAGCCCCCTCATCTTGCACCTCCTCGGACGACCTTCTCCAAGGGCAGGAGGTTCAAGGTTCCCTTGCCCTCAACGATGTACTTCTTCACCCTCGGAAGGACCCTCTCCATGGTCTCTATGTAGAGCCTGGTCTTCGTTACCTCCTTGGCCCTCCTGTATTCCCTGAGCATCGCCAAGAACCTCGCCACATCCCCCTTAGCTCTCTGGACCCTCTCTATCTTATAGGCTTCCGCCTCCTTGATCATCTTCTCGGCCTGGCCCCTGGCCTTAGGCAGCACATCGTTCCTGTACGCCTCGGCCTCCTGGACGAGCCTCTCCCTGTCCTCCCTGGCGCTCGCCACATCCTTGAAGGCGGCGTCCACCTCCTTGGGGGCCCTCACGTCTTGGAACTTGACCAGCACGATGGATATGCCCGCATCGTAGAGGTCCATAAGCTCCTGAAGCTTCTTCTGGATCTCTTGTTGTATCTCGGACTTCTTTTCTGTGAGGACCTCGTCTATTTTATGTCTCCCTATCACCTGCCTGAGGGCCGCCTCGGATGCGTCCTTTACGAGCTCCCTTTGTCCCCTCACGTTGAAGAGGTACTTTGGGGAGTCCTTTATCCTGTACTGGACCACCACCTCGCAGTGGACTATGTTCTCGTCCCCCGTGAGCATGAGGGCCTCCTCTGGGACGTCCACGTACCTCGCCGGGGGGCCCGGGTGTACGGTCCTGAAACCTATCTCTATCCTGCGCACCTCCGTCACCTTCGGAACGTCCACCTTCTCTATCGGGAAGGGGAGGTGCCAGTGGGGTCCCGGTCCTACGACCCTCACCATCCTCCCGAACCTCCTCACCACCCCCTGTTCGTCCGGCCCCACTATGTATATCCCGCTCAGAAGCCAAAGGAAGGCCAATCCGGCCAATATGTAGTAGGGTATCCTCCTGTTGAACTCGAAGTCCAACCTCGGGTTCCTCTCAAAATCTGGTCTGAGCATCTCACACCTCCTCCTTAGGGCAGTCCGCTATCGCCTCCTCCACGGCCCTCCCAAAGACTGCGGGGCCGGGGAAGCCCCGGCCCCCTCGGTCAGACCTCGTCCGTCCTCACCCAGGACCTCTCCTCCACCGACTTCATCACCGCCTCCAATACCTCCTGGGTCCTCACGCCATCTGCGAAGTCGGGCTGGGGCATCTCGTCCCGTGCTATTGCGTTCATAAGGTCGTAGACCTCGTGGACGAAGGTGTGCTCCCAGCCTATGATGTGCCCTGCGGGCCACCAGGCCGAGATATACGGATGGTTCTGCCCATCGGTCACGAGTATCGTCCTGAACCCCTGGACGTGGGCTTCGTCCTCCCTGCTGTAAAATTCCAGCTCGTTCAGCCTCTCTAAGTTGAAGACTATGGAGCCCTTGCTCCCGTTTATCTCGAAGCGGTTGTAGTTCTTCCTTCCCCCTGCGAACCTCGTGGCCTCGAAGGAGCCCAAGGCTCCGTTCTCGAACCTGGCTAAAAAGAGCATAGCGTCCTCGACCGTCACCTCCCCCTTCTTGGCCCCTGCCCTTGCGCCGAGCCCGGCCTCCACCTCCTCCACCAGGGGCCTCTCCTTTACGAAGGTCTCGCACATCCCCACGACCTCGGTTATCTCCCCCACCAGGTACCTCGCAAGGTCTATTATGTGGGCGTTGAGGTCGCCGTGGGGGCCTGAGCCGGCCTTATCCTTCTGGAGCCTCCAGACCAGGGGGAAGTCCGGATCTATTATCCAGTCCTGGAGGTAGACCGCCCTCCAGTGGTAGATCTTACCTATCTTCCCCTCATCTATGAGCCTCTTGGCCAGGGCCACCGCCGGAACCCTGCGGTAGTTGAACGCTACCATATGCTTGACCCCCGCCTTCCGCACGGCCTCCAACATCTCCCTCGCCTCTTTAAGATTGTTGGCCAAGGGCTTCTCGCAGAAGACGTGCTTGCCGGCCTCGGCCGCTGCTATGGCTATGTCGTGGTGGGTATCTCCCGGGCTGGAGATGTCCACGAGGTCTATGTCGTCCCTCTCGACCAGCCTCCTCCAGTCGGTCTCGTAGCTCTCCCATCCGAAGCGCTCTGCAGCCTTCCTGACGGCCTCCTCGTTCCTGCCGCATATGGCCTTCATCACGGGATATGCATCCGCATCCGGAAAGAAGAAGGCCATGTCCTTGTACGCATGGCTGTGGGCCTTCCCCATGAACTGGTACCCCACCAGTCCGACGTTGATGTACTTCGGCATAGCTACCTCCTCGCTTGAGGGTTTACGTCCAACACGGCCGTACGCTTCTTGAGGAACATGAGCGAAAGGTAGAAGACGACCGCCGCAGAGCCCAGTGCTCCCCAGAGCGGGTCCGTCCTCACCCTCCCCTCGGCAGATAGCCTTCCAAGGATGTCAAGGACCGAGAAGGCGAGCACCACCTCGGAGATCGTATAGAACTCCCTCCTCAGGGCGGACCTCCAGGAGAAGGGCAGGGAGGGGGGACGGTACACCTTAAGGTTCGGCAGGACCGCCGGGGTCCTTTCCGCCCAACCTCTGAACTCCTCCCCGAACTTCCCCTCCAGGAACTCCTCCTCCCTGAAGGCTATCCTCTCGTAGAAGAGGAGGCAGGAAAGGAGCACTATCACGGGAAGGTACCAAGTCCTCGTGAACAGGGCCACCCCCAAGGCTATGAGGGTATTGCCGAAATAGAGAGGATGGCGGAGGACGGAATAGGCTCCGGAAGTGTTTAGGGAATCCGCCCTCTGTCCCCTCCTGTTCCTGCCGGAAGTGCCCTCAGGGACGGTCCCCGAGACCCAAACCCTCAGGGCCACCCCCATCATCGACACCCCGAAGCAGACGAACTCCCAGACCCGGTAGAGCCTCGGCGAACCTCCGGGGTAGCCGAAGTCGCGGAAGCTCAGCAGGACCAAGGGCAGGAGCAGGAGGGGAAGGTGTCCCCTCCACCTGAAGAGGAACTCCCCAGCCCTGGAGAAGTGCTCCTGGAGCTTCATCCCGCCTTCTTCCTGAATTCCACGTAATACTTCGTGGCCCTCTCCACGAGGTCGGGCCTCTCCCCTTCGAGCTCTTTGAGGAGGTCCGGGTCGAAGAGCCTTTCGGGGTCCCTGTTCTCCCGGAACAACCTCAGGAAGAGTTCCCTCACCTCCTCATCCTCCCCTACGACCGAGAGCAACCTCTCCAGGTCCTCCTCCCTCTCCTTCTCCTTAAGCCTCCCGTACAACACCGGTCCCAAGCACTCCTTAGCGCTCGGGCACCACTCGGCACAGGAGAGGTCGGCCCTCGGATTTAGGACCGTGCCTCCACAGTGGGGGCATCTGCGCTCGATGTCGGTCTTAAATAACTCCACCTCCCGCCCGCAGTGCGGACAGGGCAGGTCGTATATGTCCTCGGGCCTCCAGAACTGCCTGCTCCTTCCCGGACAGGTTTGCATAGCTTCCTCCTATGTATTCTGAAAATATAGCCCAATCCGGAAGGCAGGTCAAGCAATTTAATCTTGACAGGAGATGTGTAGAATCTTATCTTTTCAGAGTACATCCGTATTGCCTTCGCCGAAGGTTTGGTTTATATTTAAGAGTCCTATGAGACTACAAATTAAAGGGCTGAAGGAAGGCATAAACATCCTCCGGATGGAGGGGACGCCCGAGGAGGCCGACCTCAGGGATTCGGGGTTGGAGTTCGTCTCACCTATAGAACTTTCCCTGAGGGTGGTCAGACAGAGGGAAACGTTCTGGGTGGATGCCGTGGTAAAGGTCTCGGTCGTCCTGGAGTGCGCCAGATGTCTGAAGCGATACAAGGAAGACCTGGAGGCGGAGTTTAAGATCGTGGTGAGAAGGGGAGGAGGTCCCCTTCCCGGATGGGACGAGGAGGACATGAAATTGGTTCCCCCCGACGCCGAGGATGTGGACATAACCCAGGAGGTCCACGATTTCGTCCTCCTTTCCGTGCCCATGAAACCCCTCTGCTCCGAAGGTTGCAAGGGGCTCTGCCCGGTCTGTGGAGCGGACCTGAACGAGGAGGAATGTGGATGTAGGAGGGAGCGAATCGACCCACGCTGGGAGGCGTTGACCAAGATAGCGTTATGACCGGAGGAGAAGATGGCTTTACCCAAAAGGAAACATTCCAGGTCCCGTAGGGACAAGCGCAGGGCGAACTGGAAGGCGAAGGCTCCCACAGTTGTATCCTGTAAACACTGCGGACAGCCGAGGTTGGCTCATAGCGCCTGTCCCAACTGCGGATATTACGGGAACAGGCAGGTCGTCATCCCCAAGGAGAAGTAACGTAGGCCTATGAGGATAGCAGTGGATGCGATGGGAGGGGACCACGCTCCCCATAACCTTATAGCTGGGACCAGGGAGGCGCTTTCCGCCTTCCCCGACGTGGAGGTCGTGCTCGTAGGGGACGAGAGGGTTCTGAAGAGGGAGCTTAGGAAGTTTCCCGACGAAGGCAGATTACGGGTCGTACACGCCTCGGAGGTTATAGGGATGGAAGAGGCCCCCGCTGCCGCCATCCAGAAGAAGAAGGACGCCTCGATAGCTGTGGCGGTCCGGCTCCAGAGGGACGGGGAGGCTGAGGCGGTCGTGAGTGCCGGAAACACGGGGGCGGTGGTGGTCTCTTCCCTCTTAGAGCTCGGAAGGATAAAGGGTGTGAGCAGGCCGGCCATAGCCGCCCCTTTCCCTACGAAGGAGGGCGTATGCGTGCTTTTGGACGCAGGGGCGAACCCGGTGGCGAGGCCTAAGTGGATGTTACAGTTCGCAGTTATGGGAAGCCTATATGCCAGCCACATCTTGGGGGTCAGGGAGCCCAAGGTGGGGCTTCTGAGCATAGGGGAAGAAAGCTCCAAGGGGAACGACCTTATAGTCGAAGCCCATTCCCTTCTGAAGGGTTCCGGCCTGAGGTTTATAGGGAACGTCGAGGGGAGGGATATATTGAGCGGTGTGGCGGATGTGATAGTATGTGACGGGTTCGTAGGGAACGTGCTCCTCAAGTTCACCGAGAGCATAATGGACTTCTTCTCGGCCTACCTCAGGACGAAGGTGTCCAAGAACCTCCTCAGACGCTTGGGGCTTTTACTCGTTCGGCCTGCGATACAAGAACTTAAGCAGGAGACGGACTACGAGGAGTACGGCGGAGCCCCCCTCCTCGGGGTGAACGGGGTCGTGGTGAAGTGCCACGGAAGCTCCTCCCCAAAGGCCATAAAGAACGCCTTCGGGGTGGCAAGGAGGATGTATCTAGAGAAGATAAACGAACACATAATGGAGAACATTCGGGAGGAATAGATGCCCTGGTCGTACATCGCCGGCACGGGCTCGGCCGTGCCCGAGAAGGTCCTCACCAACGAGGACCTGGAGAAGATGGTCGACACGAGCGACGAATGGATAAGGACGAGGAGCGGCATAGAGCGCCGCCACATAGCCGAAGAAGATGAGACCACGGCCACGCTCGGAGCGGAGGCGGCACAGAAGGCGTTGGAGGACGCCGGGGTGAGCCCTGAGGAGGTGGACTTCATAATAGTGGCCACGGTGACCCCCGAGATGCTCTTCCCCTCGACCGCCTGCGTCATCCAGGATATGATAGGGGCGAAGAGGGCAGGCGCCATGGATCTGAGCGCTGGATGTTCAGGGTTCATCTATGCGCTTTCAGTGGCCGATAGCTTCGTAAGGATCGGTCAGTCCGAGACCGTGCTCGTGGTGGCATCGGAGACCCTCTCCAAGATCACGGATTGGACCGACAGGAGCACTTGTGTGCTCTTCGGCGATGGAGCTGGGGCGGCCGTGATCATGCCGAGCCCGGACGGCGAGAGGGGGATAATAAACACGATCCTCGGAAGCGACGGTTCCAAGGGAGAGCTGCTCTATATGCCAGCAGGGGGCTCAAGGTATCCGGCCTCCCACGAGACTGTGGACAAGAGGATGCATTACATAAAGATGAACGGCAGGGAGGTATTCAAGATAGCTGTGGAGGCCATGGGGGAGGCCGCAGCTTCTGTGGTGGAAGGGGCGGGATACAGGCCAGAGGATGTTGACCTTTTGATCCCGCACCAGGCCAACATCAGGATAATAAAGGCCACGGCCAAAAGGCTGGGCATATCTATGGACAGGGTCTACGTGAACATCCAGGAGTACGGCAACACATCGGCCGCCAGCATCCCCATAGCCGTAGATGAGGCCAAACGCAAGGGCTTTCTGAGACCCGGCGACTTGGTGGTCGCTGTAGCGTTCGGGGCAGGGCTCACCTGGGCTTCTACTCTCTTCAGGTTCTGAGGATGCGTTGGGCCTTCCTATTTCCGGGACAGGGTTCCCAATACGTGGGCATGGGAGCCGACCTCTACGAGCGTTCCGGGACCGCCAGGGAGACTTACGATGAGGCCGTGGACGTTCTGGGGTGGGACGTGAGGGAGGTCTCCTTCGAAGGTCCCGAGGAGGCCCTGAGGGCGACAGACAGGACGCAGCCCGCCATCTTCGTCCACAGCGTCGCAGTTTGGAGGATATTGGAGGAGAGGGGGGTCTCCCCTGAGGTCGTTGCAGGACATAGTCTTGGAGAGTACACGGCCTTGGTTGCGGCGGGCTGTCTGAGCTTCGAGGAGGGGCTCAAGCTCGTGGCCTTAAGGGGTAAGCTCATGCACGAGGCCGGCGAGAGGAGGCCGGGCAAGATGGCGGCGGTCATAGGCCTTGCCGACGATGAGGTGCGGAGGCTCTGCGACGAGGCAGAAGGTGAGGTTGTGGCCGCCAACTTCAACGCCCCGGGGCAGGTGGTGGTCTCGGGGGAGGCAGGAGCGGTGGACAGGGTCGTAGAGAGGGCCAGAAGACATGGCGCCAGGAGGGTCGTCCTGCTGAAGGTGAGCGGCGCCTTCCACTCCCCGCTTATGGAGGAAGTGGGGGAAGCGCTGAAGGAGGCCATAGACGGGACAACTTGGAGCGAACCCAGGGTCCCAGTGATACCTAACGTCACCGCAAGGCCCACCAAGGACACGGCGGAGCTTAAAAGGTGTCTCGTGGCCCAGCTTACGAGCCCCGTGAGGTGGACCGAGACCCTCTACGCCCTCGGGGAGATGGAGGTGGACGGAGCCTTAGAACTCGGCCCTGGACATGTACTACAGGGCCTGGTCAGGAGGACCCTGCCGGGATTCAAGGTGGCGGGGGTCGATATGTGGGAGGACGTAGAACGCCTGGAGGAAGGATGAAGGGATTGGAAGGCAAGGTGGCCATCGTGACCGGGGCGGGAGGGGGCTTCGGGAGGGCGATATCACTGAGGTTCGTCCAGGAGGGGGCGAGGGTGGTGTTGGGCGACGTGGTCCCGACCGAGGCTTTGGCGGACGAGTTGAAGGGAAGGGGAGGGGAGGCCCTTTCGGTCCACATGGACGTCACGGACGGCCGAAGCGTAGCCGAGGCGGTGGAGGCTGCAAAGGAGAAGTTCGGGACGGTCCACATATTGGTCAACAACGCAGGGATAGCCAAAGATTCCCTCCTGGTGAGGATGGACGAGGAGGAATGGGACAAGGTATTGGCGGTGAACCTCAAGGGGGCCTTCCTCTGCACTAAGGCCGTAGCCAGGCTCATGATGAAGCAGCGCTGGGGTAGGATAGTGAACATCTCGTCGGTCGTGGGGGTCATGGGCAACGCCGGTCAGGCGAACTACTCCGCCTCTAAGGCAGGGCTGATAGGGCTCACCAAATCCGCCGCCAAGGAGCTCGCCCCGAGAGGGATAACCGTAAATGCCATCGCTCCTGGATACTTCCTCACGCCGATGACGGAGGGGCTTCCCGAGGAAGTGAAGGAGGCCTATATATCTCAGATACCCTTAGGTAGGCCAGGAAGGCCCGAGGAGGTTGCCTCCCTTGTGGCCTTCCTCTCGTCCGAGGAGGCATCTTACATAACTGGCCAGGTGATACACGTAGATGGCGGAATGGTGATGTAAAAAGGAGGAAAGATGGCGGAAAGGAGCGTAGAGGAGAGGGTGAGGGACTTAGTGGTGGAGCAGCTCGGGGTGAACCCGGAGCAGGTCACACGTGAGGCGTCCTTCATAGATGACCTGGGAGCCGACTCCTTGGACACCGTCGAACTCGTGATGGCCTTCGAGGAGGAGTTCGGCCTCGAGATCCCCGATGAGGACGCCGAAAAGATAACCACGGTGGGCGACGCCATAACGTACATAGAAAAGAAGCTCCAGGAAGGATCTTAGATGAGGAGGGTCGTCGTAACGGGGATGGGGGTAGTGGCCCCCAACGGCCGGGACCTCCCCTCCTTCTGGGAGGGGTTGGTGGAGGGGAAAAGCTGCGTCCACAGGATAAGGAAGTTCGACGCTTCGGGCTTCCCCTCCCAGATAGCCGCCGAGGTGGAGGACTTCGATCCTTCGGGGTACATAGATAGGAAGGACCTCAGGAGGATGGACAGGTACAGCCAGTTCGCTGTGTACGCCGCCCTCTCGGCCGTGGAGCATGCTGGGCTGGATTCCGACCGGTGGGACCGTGAGAGGGTCGGGGTGATATTCGGTTCCGGCATAGGGGGCCTCCAAACCTTGGAGAACCAGCACAAGGTCCTCTTGGAGAGGGGACCGGACAGGGTGAGCCCTTTCCTCATCCCCATGATAATAGCAGATGTGGCAGCAGGGCTTATATCCATAAGGTTGGGGGCCAAGGGACCCAACTTTGCGACCGTATCCGCCTGCGCCTCCGCATCCCATGCCATAGGTATGGCCTATCGTTCCATAAAGAGCGGCGAGAGCGACATAGTCATCACAGGTGGAGCGGAGGCATCCATCACCCCCCTGGGCCTTGCGGGGTTCTGTGCCATGAAGGCCCTCTCCACCAGGAACGAGGAGCCAGAGAGGGCGAGCAGGCCCTTCGACGCCCAAAGGGACGGGTTCGTGATGGGGGAAGGGGCCGGAGCCCTGGTCCTCGAAAGCTTAGAGCACGCTTCCGCCCGTGGTGCGAGGATATACGCTGAGGTGATAGGGGTCGGCTTCTCCGGGGATGCGTACCACATCACCGCTCCTCCCCCCGGCCACGAGGGGGCCGTAAGGGCGATGAGGGCTGCCATAAAGGATGCGGGGATAGAGCCCGAAGAGGTGGACTACATAAACGCCCACGGCACTTCCACCCCGGCCAACGACTCCGAGGAGACCAAGGCCATAAAGATCGTCTTCGGGGAGCACGCCTACAGGCTGGCGATAAGCTCCACGAAGTCCATGATAGGGCATCTCCTCGGGGCATCGGGGGCCGTGGAACTTATAGCCACCGTGTTGACCTTGGTCAACGGGGTGGTGCCTCCCACCATAAACTACGAACACCCGGACCCGGAGTGCGACCTGGACTATGTGCCCAACAGCCCCAGGGATATGGAAGTCCGGGTGGCGATGAGCAACTCCTTCGGCTTCGGCGGACACAACGCTGTGATCCTCGTGCGCAAGTTTTAGGACCATGAGGTGGCTCTTCCGACTCCTCGGAAGGAGGACGGACCCTCGGAAGGAGCGGCTACGGGCGTTGCAGACCTTGATAGGTTACAAGTTCAAGGACGAAAGGTTGCTCGTCCAGGCCCTCTCCCACCGCTCCTACGCCTACGAGCTGGGCCGCTCCGGGGTGGATTCGAACGAGAGGTTGGAGTTCCTCGGGGATGCCGTATTGAACATGGTGGTCGCCGATTACTTGTACAGGAAGTTCGAGGAGGAAAGGGAGGGGGCCCTCACCCAGATGAAGTCCACCATGGTCAGCAAAAGGGTCTTGGCGAGGATGGCCAAGGAGATAGGGCTCGGGGAGTACATAATGTTGGGGGAGTCGGAGGAGGCGTCGGGGGGAAGGGAGAGGACCTCCATCTTGGGAGACGCTTACGAGGCCCTCGTGGGGGCGATATACTTAGACGGCGGCATGCGTCCCGTGCGCAAGTTTCTGAAGCGCCATCTACTGCACGATATGCACGGTGTGCTTTCCGACGAAGAGCTTAAGAATTACAAAAGTGCCCTCCTGGAGCTGGCCCAGAGGGAGGGATGGGGACATCCGGTGTACGAGCTTCAGGGCGAGGAGGGCCCCGACCACAGGAAGCTTTTCACGGTTGAGGTGAAGGTGAAGGGGCAGGTGTACGGCGTGGGGCAGGGGCGAAGTAAGAAGAGGGCCGAACAGATGGCCGCCCGCGAGGCCTTGAAACGCTTGGAGGAGGAGGTGGCCGAGTCCGGCGGGGCCTGAGGCCGGAGATCTTCCGAGGATGGGCGTCCTTCGGCCTCGGCCCCGGAGGACGCCTTTATTGTAGTCGGGAGGGAAGTTGGTACACTTAGAGCACAGGCTGGCCAGGGCGGATGTCATAGGCGAGGGAGGGTTCACCTACGAGGATTGGGAGCTCCTCCTGAGGAGGGGCGACGAGGTCAGGGCGAAGGTAAGGAAAATGGGGCCCGGGTTCTGCAGGCTCCCTTACGATGACCCCTCGGATATGGTCAGGTTCGCACGGGAGAGGAGGGGGATGTACAGCGACCTCGTAGTGGTGGGCATAGGGGGGTCGGCCCTCGGGGCCATAGCCCTCATATCCGCCCTGTCTCATCCATATTACAACATCCTGCCTGAGGAAAAGAGGGGAGGCCCCAGGGTGTTCTTCTCGGACAACGTGGACCCTTGGCAGCTCAGGGGGCTTTTGGATGTTCTGGAGCCGAGGAGGACTCTCTTCAACGTGGTGACCAAGTCCGGAGGGACCGCTGAGACCGTGGCCACGTTCTTAGTGGTGAGGAGGTTCTTGGAGGACGCCTTAGGGGGAAGTTGGAGGGAGCATGTGGTCGTCACCACCGACCCTGAAAGGGGTGATATGAGGGAGGTCGCAGGGAGGGAGGGCCTTCCGGCGTTTCCCGTACCTCCGGATGTAGGAGGGAGGTTCTCGGTCCTCTCCCCCGTAGGACTTCTGCCAGCGGCCTTTGCAGGGATAGATGTGGGCGAGCTCTTGGCCGGGGCCAGGGATATGGACCTGAGACTTAAGAACTCCTCGCCGGAGGAGGACCCGGCCTACATCGGAGCGGCCCTGAACTGGATATTCTACGGGAAGGGGAAGAGGATGACGGTCATGATGCCCTACTCCCGTGCCCTTAAGGAGCTCGCCGAATGGTTCAGGCAGCTCTGGGCCGAGAGCCTCGGGAAGAAGCTGGACCTCGAAGGTAAGGTCGTGCAGGTAGGTCCCACCCCCCTAAGGGCTTTGGGGGCCACGGACCAGCATTCCCAGGTCCAGCTATATGTAGAGGGTCCTCCGGACAAGTTCTTCACCTTCATAGTCCCGGAGGACTACGGGGCCGATTTCGTGTTTCCGGAGTATTACCCCGACCTGGACGCCATGGGATACTTGGCGGGCAGAAGGATGTCCGAGCTCATAAAGGCGGAGCAGATCGCCACGGCATACGCCCTGGCCGAGGCCGGAAGGCCGAGCATGACGATAAAGCTTCCCAAGGTCGACCCTTACCATCTCGGCGGGTTGTTGTATATGTTCGAGATGCAGACCGCATACGCAGGAGAGCTCTTCGGGGTGAACGCCTACGACCAGCCCGGGGTTGAACTGGGAAAGAGGGCGACCTATGCCCTCATGGGCAGGTCGGGGTACGAGGGATTGAGGGGGGAGATAGAGAAGTTTCTGGGAGGTATCGTGATATGAAGAACCTTTGGGCCAAGCTAAGGTCGGCATTTTCGGTCGAGGAGGAGGAGCTCTCGGAGGAGGAACTTGCTCTGGTCGAGAAGGTGGCCCGTGCCGTGGCCAGGAGGGGACTTGCCACCCCGGCCCTTATGTTCCTGGAGAGTGTGAGGCCCTTGAACTTCATAGGGAGCCAGGCTATGATATTTTTGGAACCTATGGTGCGCTCGGTCCTACCCTCGAAAGATTACACCAAGTTCGCCGAAATCCTGGAGAGGAGGGAAGGGCTGGAGGCCTTGATAAGGTATATAGAGAAGTTCTCCCAGGGGTGAGGAATATGGAAGACCTGAAGGCGATCCTCGTGACGGACTGCGGGAGCACCACGACCAAGGCCATCCTGATAGAGAAGAGGCCCGAAGGTTACCGACAGACGTTCAGGGGGGAAGCTCCGACCACCGTGGAGGCACCGTTCGAGGATGTGACGAGGGGGGTCCTGAACGCCATAGGGGAGGTCGAGGAGCTTTCAGGAAGGAAGATATTGGACGGCGAGAGGATAATAACCCCCGCTAAGGGTGATGAGGGCGTGGACATATATCTTTCTACGAGCAGCGCCGGAGGGGGCCTTCAGATGCTCGTGGCCGGGGTCGTGCTGAGGATGACGGCCGAGAGCGCCCAGAGGTGCGCGCTGGGCGCGGGAGCCATAGTTATGGACGTCTTGGCTTCCAACGACGGGAGGCCGGGGTACGAGAAGATAGATAGGATAAGGAAGCTTCGTCCCGACATGATACTGCTTTCAGGAGGCACGGACGGGGGGACGGTCTCCCACGTCGTGGAGCTTGCGGAATACTTAGCTGCAGCACGTCCAAGGCCCAGGCTCGGAGGGGACAAGATCCCCCTGATATATGCGGGGAACAGGGACGCAAGGGAGCAGATAAGGAAGATTCTGAGCGAGCACTTCGCCCTGCACATAACCGAGAACATAAGGCCGGTCCTCGAGAGGGAGAACCTGGGACCTGCAAGGAGCCTCATCCACGAGCTCTTCCTCCAGCATGTCATGGCCCAGGCCCCGGGCTACTCCGAGCTTATGGAATGGGTGGGAGCCGACATAATGCCCACCCCGGCAGCCGTGGGCTACATGATGGAGACGGCGGCCCGGAGGGAGGGGTTGAACCTCTTGGGGGTGGACATAGGAGGCGCCACGACCGACGTCTTCTCGGTCTTCGGGGGAGTTTTCAACAGGACTGTGTCGGCCAACTTAGGGATGAGCTATTCTGTCTCCAACGTGCTCGCCGAGGCTGGGTTGGAGAACGTGCTCCGCTGGGTTCCCTTCCGGGTGGACGAGGGGGAGCTCAGGGACAGGGTAAAGAACAAGACTATAAGGCCCACCACGATACCTCAGACCTTGGAGGACCTCAAGATAGAGCACGCCTTGGCCAGGGAGGCGCTGAGGCTGGCCTTCGCCCAACACAGGCAGTTGGCCGTCGGGCTCAGGGGTGTGCACAGGGAGAGGTCGATATCGGACGTCTTCAGACAGGAGGGGGCGGAGAGCTTGATAGATATGATGACGTGCGACATGATAATAGGAAGTGGTGGAGTCCTCTCCCACGCCCCCAGACGTTCCCAGGCCATGATGCTCCTGATGGACGCATACGAACCTTTGGGGTTCACGAGGCTCGCCGTGGACAGCATATTCATGATGCCCCACCTTGGGGTCCTCGCCAAGGTCGACGAGGATGCCGCATCCCAAGTCTTCTGGAGGGATTGCATGGTGTACCTCGGGACATGCATAGCCCCGTTGGGACAGGGCAAGCCCGGAGGGAGGTGCCTGAGGTTCAGGATGGGGGACTCGGAGGGGGAGGTCGCTTTCGGGGACATAAAGGTGGTGCCCCTGGGGTACGGGCAGGAGGCGGACGTAGAGGTCTTCCCGGAGAGGGGCTTCGACCTCGGAGCTGGCAAAGGTAAGTCCGTCAGAGGGAAGGTACTGGGAGGGGTGGTGGGGGTGGTTTTCGATTGCAGGGGAAGGCCCCTCGTGCTCCCGGAGGACGAGGACGAAAGGCGCAAGCTCCTGCGGAAATGGGCGAGGCAGATGGACCTGTACCCGGAGGTATGACCTTAACCCAGATATCCCAGGAGGTTTACTGATATGGCTCATGCCTACACGCCAGGTCTGAGGGTGACCGATAGGGCCCTGGTGAGGAAGAGAAGGCTCCTGCCCATAGAAGGGGAGGTCTTAGTAGATCTTGGAGTGCAGGTGAGGGCCGAGGATGTGGTCGCCAGAGCCTTCCTCCCCGGCAAGGTCCAGAACTTGAACGTAGCGCACCTCTTGGGTGTGGAGCCCGGCGAGGTGAGGAAGTACATGACCAAGGCCGAGGGGGAGGAAGTCTCAGCCGGGGAGGTCTTAGCTGAGACGAAGCCCCTGCTGAAGTGGTTCAAAAGGCAGGTCAGGTCCCCGGTGGGAGGGACCCTAGAAAGCATATCCGATGTGACAGGCCAGGTGCTTCTGAGGGAGCCTCCGGAGCCATTAGAACTCAAAGCTTACATAGACGGAAGGGTCGTAGAACTGCTTCCGGGCCAGGGCGTCGTGGTCGAGACCCCCTCGGCCCTCGTGCAGGGCATATTCGGGATAGGAGGGGAGGCCACGGGAAAGCTACATGTCGCCGTCGAGGCCCCGGACAAGGTCCTCACTGCCGAACACATCCTCCCGGAGCACAGGGACGGCATAGTGGTAGGGGGGAGCCTGGTGGAGGCCGAAGCTTTCGGGAAAGCTAAGGAAGTAGGGGTTAAGGGAATAGTCGTCGGAGGGATAAGGGACCAGGACCTCAAGGAGCTTTTGGGGTACGAACTCGGTGTGGCGATCACCGGAACCGAGGATGTGGGGTTCGTGCTCGTGGTCACCGAGGGGTTCGGAAGGATAGATATGGCCGAGCGGACCTTCGCCCTCCTCAAAAGGTACGAGGGCCACAAGGCCAGCATAAGCGGGGCGACCCAGATCAGGGCGGGGGTCATAAGGCCGGAGGTTATAATTCCGAGGCCGGAGTTGAACCCGGAAGATATAGCAGAAGAGGAAGTTGAGGCCAGGGGGATAGAGGTCGGGGACACCGTGCGACTGATCCGTGCTCCCCTCTTCGGAAGGATAGGCAAGGTCACGGGGCTCCCTCCTGAACCGACCAAGATCTCTACGGAGAGCGTGACCAGGGTCTTGGAGGTCGAACTCGAAGGGGGGAAGAGGGTCATAGTACCCAGGGCGAACGTGGAGAAGATGGAGGGGTAACATAAAAAGCCGAGCGAAGGCAGACTTGGAGGACCTTATGCAGATAGAGATTCAAGATTTAGTTGAGATTGGACTTTACGAGAGGGAAGATGAGGTTATAAAGGATGGGCTCAGGCATCTTCTGTTATCCCATCCCGAATACAAAGTGAAAGTTGCTGCCGAGAAATACAGAAAGGGTAAGATCTCCTTGGGAAAAGCAGCTGCCATAGCAGGTGTCTCCATAGAGGAAATGAAGGAATTGTTGAGGGAATTCGGCATACCGATTATAGGCCAGGATAGGGTTGAGGAAGTTATCGAAGATGCCGAAGTCGCTCGGGAAGCTATGCGATGATCGTGGTCAACGCTACTGTGCTTTCTAATTTGGCTTCTGCAGGCAAGTTGGAAATCTTGAAGGAACTTTTCGGGGTAGTTCTCGTTCCTGTGCCTGTTTACGAGGAGGTCTTTAGAGGAATTGAGATAGGCTATGAGTTCTTAGAATGTATAGAAGAAGCGTTAAAAGGAGGAGATTGGTTGAAATTGACCTCGTTCGGCGAAGGAAGCAGGGAGATATTTAGAGTTCTTTTGGATGTAGTAGGTTATGGCGAAGCCGCTGGGATTGCAATTTCTAAGGAACGGGGCTTGACATTTTTCAGTGACGATAAGGTAGCACGGAAGATTGCAAGGGAAAACGGTGTCAAGGTCTCCGGTACCATAGGGATTCTGAAGGTGGCTGTGGAAGAGGGGAAACTTTCAATTGATGAGGCCAATGTGGTTCTGGATAGAATGATTCGGGGAGGTTATCGCTCACCTGTTCGAGCAATAGAAGAGGTGTTGCAATGTAACTTAAGGGAGAGGCCTTGGAGGTATAGATGACCATATTTTTGCTTATGTGGCCCTTGCTTGCTTTCGGATTAGAGCTTCCACTACTTTCCGCCTCCGACCTTCCGGGGGACGACGGGAAGGCCGTGTTGCTGCTTTGGCCGAGGATGCCCTATGAGGCGTCCGAGGTCTTCTACGTGGTCCAGGGGGCCGAGGGACCTGAGGGACCCTTCGAG
>Ga0164318_10001314_pt1 | contig 21862 bp, 23 predicted proteins | sample GuaBasSedimGuay9_FD_113734 | JGI IMG/M metagenome (GOLD analysis project Ga0164318, IMG submission 113734) | Subseafloor sediment microbial communities from Guaymas Basin, Gulf of California, Mexico - Guay9, Core 4571-4, 0-3 cm | ecosystem: Environmental > Aquatic > Marine > Hydrothermal vents... | reverse complement strand
TTTTTCGAAGAAAAAGTCTATAGCCGAATTGATCCTGAGCGACCGAAGGGAGTCGAAGGATCTGGGGTTTAATTCCCCGCAGCTTGCTGCGTTTCCTTTTTTGGAAAAGTTTTTGATACCTCGTAGCTTGCTGCGAGGTAGTTCATTCCTGAGAAAGGACGATTCAATGATTGTCGCGATTGACGGGCCTGCCGGCAGTGGAAAGAGTACTTTAGCAAAACTCTTGGCGGAAAGATTGGGTTTTTTTTATCTCGATACCGGAGCTATGTACAGGGCTTTGACTCTTAAATTGATTAAAGATAAAGTTGATTTAGACGATAAAGAGGCAGTAATTAAAACAGCAAAAGAATTTAAGGTAATTTTTAAAGATAGAAAAGTCTTTCTTGATGGAGAAGATGTTACTTTGGATATTCGTTTGCCTAAGGTTGAGCAGAATATCTTTAAGGCGGCGGATATTCCCGAAGTAAGGAGGTGTATGGTTAAACTGCAGCGGGAGATAGGAGAGGGTAATAATTTAGTTTTAGAAGGGAGGGATACAACAACCGTTGTTTTCCCTCACGCGGGACTCAAAGTCTTTTTAGATGCCGATTTTGATGAACGGGTTAAACGCCGGGCTAAAGATTTAGCGGATAGAGGGATTAAGGTTAGTTTCTGTGATTTGAAAGAGTCACTTTTAAAGAGGGATAGGGCTGATATGACCAGAGAAGTGGGGACTTTGCGGAAAGCTAAAGATGCGGTATGTTTGGATACAACAGGTTTGTCCATCGATGAGGTTCTTGAGGAAGTTTATGATTTAGCCCGCGAGAGGATGAAGATATGACGGTGGAAACGGTAGATAACAGTTTGATTCGCAATTTCTGCATTATTGCCCATATTGATCATGGTAAGTCTACTTTGGCTGACAGGATTTTGGAAGAAACCAGAGCTGTTGATAAACGCAAGTTTCATGCTCAGATGTTGGATGATATGGATTTGGAAAGGGAGAGAGGAATTACTATAAAAGCCAAAGCTGTCCGGTTATTGTATAAAGCTGATGACGGCATAGAGTATATCCTGAATTTGGTGGATACCCCCGGCCATGTTGATTTTGGCTATGAAGTGGCGAAATCATTAAGCGCTTCTGACGGGGCAGTTTTATTGGTTGACGGGACACAGGGCATAGAAGCTCAGACAGTGGCTAATTTCTATCTGGCAAAGAATAGGGGGTTATCAATTATACCGGCAATAAATAAAATTGATTTATCTCAGGTCCAGACTGAAAAGACAATCTTTCAGATTGAAGAAGTCTTTGGTTTTGAGGAAGAGAGTATTTCTCTTATATCAGCTAAGGAAGGAATAGGTGTCAGAGATGTTTTAGAAAGGATTATTAAAGAAATTCCTTCTCCTCGGGGAAGCAGTAAGGATCCTTTAAGGGCTTTTCTTTTTGATTCCGGATATGACCCTTTTAAAGGAGTGATCCTTTTTGTCAGGGTTTTTGAGGGTAAGATTCTTCCCGGGACCGAAATAAAATTTATAAGCCGGGATTTGAGTTATACTGTTGAAGAAATTTGTGTGTTTTCTCCGGAAAAGGTAAGTAAAGAATGTCTTTTGTCCGGAGAGGTGGGGGCTATTTACTGTAATATTAAAAACCCTTTAGAAGTGGAGATACCGGAGTATATTACTGAAAAGAACAACCCGACAAAAAAAGATGTTTTGCAGTGCCGCCGTCTTCCCCCGATGGTTTTTTGCGGTATTTTTCCTTCTTCTCCCAAAGATTACCCCGCGCTTAGGTCTGCTTTAGAGAAATTGAGGCTGTCAGATTCGTCGTTTACTTATGAACCGGATAATTCTCAGGTTTTAGGGTATGGTTTCCGCTGCGGGTTTTTGGGCCTTCTTCATATGGAAATAATTCAGGAAAGGATTGAGCGCGAGTATTCGCTTGATGTTGTTTTGACTTCTCCTAACGTTAAGTATGAAATCGTGGATAATACAGGTGAAGTTTCAGTAATTGATAACCCCCAGAAGTTTCCCGATTCTACTCTTGTAAAAGAAGTCAGAGAGCCTATAATACGCGCGTCAATAGTTGTTCCTTTAGAATATATGGACCCGGTCTGTGAATTCGCTAAGTCCCGCAGGGGAATGTTTTCAAAGATGGATTATTTAGGCGAAGATAGGCTTAATGTCGTTTTTAACATTCCTTTGCAGGAAGTAGTGGTAGATTTCTATGACAGTATAAAGTCTATTACTAAAGGGTATGGTTCTTTGGATTACGAGTTCACCGGTTTTAAAAAAGCGGATATTGTAAAAGTTGACATTCTGTTTAACCGGAAACCTTCAGGTGTTTTTTCTTTTCTTCTTCATAAAGAAAAGGCCGAGAGGACAGCGAGGAAAGTTTTGCTAAGGCTCAAAGAGCTTATCCCCCGCCATGTATTTGAGATAAATATTCAGGCGGGCATAGGCTCTAGAATAATAGCCTCTGAAAAAAAACCGGCGATGAAGAAGGATGTTACCAGCAAGTGTTATGGAGGAGATATTACCCGCAAACGGAAGCTCTGGGAGAAACAGAAAGCGGGCAAGAAAAAACTTAAAAGTCTGGGGAATGTCCAGATTCCTTCAAAAGCCTTTTTGGAGATTCTTAAAATGTAGGAGTTCTTGCTAATAAATCAGCGTCTGATTACATAGATTAGAATAGATGTTACAGTGATTTGGTGTAATTTTAAAGAATCATTTTTAAAAGATACAATTACCAAGATACAATGGCCATATAATAACCAATAGCCAAATTAAAATAACCAAAGAAGATGATAAAAATCAAAACAATTTGATTGTTTGATGATTGGTTATTGAGCATTGGTTATTGTTTGTGTCTTGTAACTTGCCTGTGCCCGCCTGTGCCCGCCTGTGCCCGCCTGTGCCCGTGAGGGTATGAGGGTATTTATGAGGGTATTAGGGTATATCTTGGTTATTGAACTTTTGACAGGACCGAAAATCATATAGGAGGGAAAGTATGTCCGTTAGAAAAAAACCGGTATGGCGGGAATGGGGGGAATCTATTCTTATTGCTTTTATCTTAGCTGTGTTTGTCAGGGTGTTTTTCTTTGAGCTGTATAAAATTCCTACCACTTCAATGGTTCCGGCTCTTATTCCCGGAGACAGGATACTGGTCAGCAAACTTATATACGGTCCGAGAATACCTTTTGTGGGGTGGAGGATTCCCGGGTATAGAAAGATTAAGAGAGGAGAAGTCATAGTTTTCATATCTCCTCCTGAACCTAACAAAGCCTATGTTAAAAGGGTAATAGGCTTACCCGGAGACAAAGTGGAAATCAAGCGGGGGAATATTTATATTAACGGAAAGCCTGTTTCAGACCCGGTAATCAGCAAGGATTTTTATTATAATTTCGGCAAGTATGGAGAAGACGGAGAAGTTGTGACAGTTCCTAAAAACAGTTATTTCGTTTTGGGCGATAACAGCGCTTCTTCCCGCGACAGCAGGTTTTGGGGATTTGTCCCGTTCAAGAGTGTTTTAGGAAAAGCTGTGCTTATATGGTGGCCGCTTAAAAGGATCGCTTTGTTGAAATAATTTCAGCAATACTATGCGGAGCATCGGGGTTAGCTTTAAATCAGCCATTTAACAATTTGTCAATGTGACAATGTAACAATGATATTAGGATATGGGTTTTGCCAATAAGATTTCTTTATCACGGATTTTAGCTATCCCTTTTTTGATTGCCGGCCTTTTTCTCTATGCTAATCGTGATCTGCCTGTTTTTCATTGGGCGGTCCTTTTTATCTTTTCTTTTGCTATGCTTACCGATTTTGTTGACGGAGCGATTGCCCGCATTAAAAAAGAAAAGACGCCCTTAGGTAAAGTTTTAGACCCTTTAGCCGATAAACTGCTTTTACTCAACGCTTTTATCTGGATATATACTTTAAGAGGACAGCTTTCCTTTAATTACCATCTACCTTTGTGGGTGGTGATGATTGTTATCAGTAGAGATGTCATTATCCTTTTAGGATTGCTGATTCTCTATCTTTTAAAGATAGAGGTTAAGATTACACCGAATATATGGGGGAAACTAACTACTTTCTTTCAGATGTTTACAATTTTGAGCCTTTTTCTAAATTTGTTTCTTACTCCCTATCTTTGGAACTTAGCTTGTGTGTTTACGGTTATATCGGGAATCTTGTACGTAAAAAGAGGGGTGAGCGCTCTAAATGCCTTTGATTCTAAAAACAGCCATTCTTAGTTTCTTTAGTTACATTTTGGGATCAATACCTTTTGCCCTGATTATTTCTAAAAGGATAAAAGGCATGGATATCCGTAAGTTTGGTTCAGGAAATGTAGGAGCTACTAATGTTGCGCGTGCCTTAGGCCGGAAATGGGGGGTATTGGTTTTTATTCTTGATTTCTTAAAAGGTTTCCTGCCGGTAATGTTTTCCTTTTATTTCCTGCCGGAAGCCTTTGATTTTAAAATTATTTCTATTTTTATCGGGATATGTTCTGTGTCAGGCCACAATTGGCCGGTTTTCCTCAAGTTTAAAGGCGGCAAAGGAGTTTCGGTCAGCATTGGAGTGGTAACAGCTTTGAGTGTCAGTCTTTCCTTTATGCGTATACCGGTTATCGCGGCTTTTTCGGTATGGGTAATTGTATTCCTTATTTTTAAGATCGTAGGTATTGCTTCTTTAGCGTTTGCCTTGATCCTTTTCTCTGTGTGCCTGTTTCTGCACGGTGTCCCTTTAGAATACAAGTTATTTTCTTTGCTAATAGCTCTTTTTATCTTTGTCCGTCACAAAAAGAACATACGGGATATTTTAGACAGACTGCAGAGGACAGGCAGACAGACAGCGAAAAATAGATAACAGAATTTTTTACTGTTAAATTGATATGGAAAACAAGAAGGAAGAGCAGTATGTAGGCAGCAGGATAGGGCAAATTGACAACCTTTCTTGTTTTGATATAATGCCTGTCAGTCTGGTTTTGAAAGAATATTTATTAAGGAAATCTCGTCTCAGAGAAGATGTTGGTAAATTATCGTTGACAATTTACCAGCCTTCGGCGGGATACCTGCTTGCGCTGAAGCTTCGGCAGGCAGGAATTCGCGCAGACAACTTACAATCACTTCGTTCTGTAAGTTGTGCGCTCATTTGCTAATTTGTAAATATTAAGGTAATCCCGTCTCAGAGAAGATGTTGGTAAATTATCGTTGACAATTTACCAACCTTCGACGGGATCAATTCGACTAAGTGATTTTTTATTATTGGGAATAATAAAAAATCACAGTCTCATTGAGGAGGAGTTATGAACAAAGAGTCAAAGGAACCGAAGGAGTTAGACAGCAGGAAGAAAGCTTTGGATTTAGCTTTATCTCAGATAGAAAAGCAGTTTGGTAAAGGGTCAATAATGAAACTTGACGGGTCTACAAAATTAGATATTGGTTTTTTGCCTACGGGGATTCTTACTCTTGACCGGGCTTTGGGGATAGGAGGTGTTCCCAAAGGGAGGGTGATTGAATTATTCGGGCCGGAATCATCAGGCAAAACTACTTTAGCTTTGAGTATTATTGCCGAAACTCAGAAGAACAAAGGGATAGCCGCTTTTATTGATGCTGAGCATGCTTTTGATCCCGCCTATTCTAAAGTTATAGGGGTTAATGTAGATGATTTGCTTATTTCTCAGCCTGATACCGGTGAACAGGCTCTGGAAATAACCGAAACTCTTGTCCGTTCAAATGCGGTTGATTTAATAGTGGTTGATTCAGTCGCGGCTTTAGTTCCCCGGGCAGAGATTGAAGGAGATATGGGCGATGCCCAGATGGGCCTGCAGGCAAGGTTAATGTCCCAGGCTCTCAGGAAGCTTACATCCGCGATAAGCAAATCGCATACCTGTGTGATATTTATTAACCAGATAAGGATGAAGATAGGGGTTATGTTCGGTAATCCCGAAGTTACTCCCGGAGGCAGAGCTTTAAAGTTTTATTCGTCAGTCAGGATAGATTTAAGAAAAATAGGGACGATTCCTTACAAGGATACAATTATCGGGACAAAGGTCAGGGCTAAAATAGTTAAGAATAAAGTGGCAGCTCCTTTTAAGGAAGCTTTTTTTGAGATTACTTATACAGAAGGAGTTTCAAAAACAGGCAACCTTCTTGACTGCGCTGTGGAATTAGGAGTAGTTAATAAGTCCGGGAGCTGGTTTTCCTATAAGGATAAGAAGATAGGACAGGGCAGGGAAGCTGGTAAAGAGTCTTTGAAGAATGATCCTGCTCTCTTATCAGAGATTAAGAAAGAGGTTGAGGCTAAAGTATATTCTCCTGCGTAGCGCTTAATGGCAAATAGAAAATGGATAAAGGACAGCAAACAGAAGGCAGATAATAGAGGACAGAAGACGGATGGATGGGGCATCTGTTTTCTGACATCTGTTGTCTGACTTCAGAAGACATAGGAGGAGTGTGATGAAGAAAAGGGTTAAGGTTGCGGCAGTTCTTTTTGCTGGTGTAGCTTTCGGGATATTTCTGGTTGCTAAACTACATATTTTTCAGGCAGGATGTGCTCAGGAGCAGAGGCCTGTTGATAGTGGAGATATGGGCGGTTATCCCTCAGCTTTGGAGGAAAACACAATCAGGGTAGCTGAAACAGTAGGTAAGGCGGTAGTTTCTGTAAGTGTTGAGTCAACAGAAAAGAGCCAGATATTCGGGATGTCTCCTTTTGGAAGGGGTTATCAGGATGACTTTTTTAGCCAATTTTTTGGAGACTTTTTCGGCAATATCCCCAATATCCCCCAGAGAGGCTTTAAACGGATGGGGTTAGGTTCAGGAGTAATTATTGACAAAGAGGGATATATTTTAACTAACTACCATGTTATTGAAGGGGCGGATAAGATAAAAGTTAAGCTTTCTGACGGGAGGAAGTTTGACGGGGAAGTTAAGGGTAAAGACCCGCGGTCTGATTTAGCGGTAATCAAAATTAAGGCCCATAACTTGCCGATAGCTGAATTGGGAGATTCAACTATGTTGAAAACCGGTCAGTGGGTTATGGCTATAGGTAATCCTTTTGGTTTTGCCATTGAAGGAAGTAAGCCTACTGTGACGGCCGGTGTGGTCAGCGCTTTAAACAGAGATTTAGGTTCTTTCGGACGGAGAGACCGCAGTTATTCTGATTTAATTCAGACAGACGCGGCTATTAATCCCGGAAATTCCGGAGGCCCGTTAGTCGATATGGAAGGGAAAGTTATAGGTATTAATGTTGCTATTGTTACTACCAGCGGAGGGTACCAGGGGTTGGGTTTTGCTATTCCAATAAATAAAGCAAAACGAATTATGAATAAACTCATCAATGGAGAAGAAGTCCTTTACGGATGGCTGGGAGTAAGCATACAGGATTTAAATCAAGATTTAAAATCTTATTTTAAACTTAAAGAAGATAAAGGAGCCATTGTAGTCAGTGTTCTTGATTTGTCTCCCGCGAAAAAAGCAGGGCTTAAAGAGGGAGATTTAATAATCAGCTTTAACGGAAAGACAGTTGATGATATCAAATCTCTAATTGATATGGTTGGAAATTCATCTCCGGGGACAAAAATAACTTTGGGCATTTTACGCAGGGATAAGGCTATGAATGTGAAGGTTGTTTTAGGTAAACGGCCTATGGAAAATACCGGTGTTCAGGAAAGCGCTTCTAAGTTAGAATTTAGGGGAATGGAAGTCAGTGATATCAACCATGAATTACGGATGAGGCATAGGATTAATGAGGAGTCCGGCGTAGTGGTTACTTATGTTAAACCGGATTCTCCCGCGGATAAAGCCGGAATAATACCTTCTGATATAATCTTAAGCGTTGAAGGAAAGATTGTGAACAGTAGCCGTGATTTTCTAAACGAGGTTAAAGGTCTTAAAGGCAGCTGTCTTATTAGGACAAAAAGAGGTTTCTTTGTGGTTAAAGAAAAATAGGCCTGATTTTCTATGGATAAAGAATTAAGGCAGGCAAAGAATATCTCTTTTCGGCTTCTTAAGTTCAGGCCCCGCTCGGAGAAGGAACTTTCTTTTAGGTTAAAGATTAAGAAAATACCTGCCGGGACAATTAAGAAGGCTGTTTCTCTGTTAAAACAAGCAGGGTTTTTAAATGACCGTGAATTTGCCCGTTTCTGGATTAAAAGCCGGATAGAGGCAGGGTACGGGTTTGTGCGAATTGAAAAGGAGTTGAGGGAAAAGGGGGTTGATAGGGATTTAATTTTTGAAAGCATCAGCCTTTTTAGAAAAGAAACTGATTCTCTGGGGATAATCGAGGCGCTTGTTCAGAAAAGGGTTAAGAGGTACAGAAACAAAGGCAAATTGGATACTAAACGCAGGCTCTTTCAGTATTTAGGGGGAAGAGGTTTTGCCAGGAAAAATATTATCAGGGTATTAGAAGAACTTGATTATGAAGACATCTGAATTGCGTAAAACATTTCTGGAATTCTTCAGGTTTCACGGGCATAAGGTTTTTCCTTCGGATACGTTAGTTCCTAAAGATGACCCTACTCTTTTGTTCACTTCTGCAGGGATGAACCAGTTTAAAGATTATTTCTTAGGCAGGAAAAAAGATACTGATATGGCTGTTAGCTGTCAGAGATGTCTCAGGACAGGTGATTTGGATAATGTAGGGAAAACATCTTATCATCATACTTTCTTTGAGATGCTGGGAAACTTCTCTTTCGGCGGTTATTTCAAAGAAAAAGCCATCCTTTTAGCCTGGGAATTCTTAACTAAAGAGCTTAATTTAAAACCGGATGATCTTTGGGTGTCGGTATATTATGACGATAAAGACGCTTATCTTATTTGGAAAGAGACAATAGGTGTTTCTCCTGAAAAAATAATTAAGTTAGGAGCTGAGGATAATTTCTGGCCTTCAAATGCTTTAGTTGTTGGCCCTGACGGGCCCTGCGGGCCCTGTTCAGAGATATATTTTGACAGGGGAAAAGATAAAGGATGCGGGAGAAAGGGATGTTCGCCTTCCTGCGGCTGCGGCAGGTTTGTTGAAGTGTGGAACCTGGTTTTTACCCAGTTTAACCGGATAGGCGTAAATAAAGTTGAAGATCTCCCTTCAAAGAATATTGATACAGGTATGGGGTTGGAAAGGATGAGCGCTGTCCTTCAGGGGAAAGAGACTAATTTCGGGATTGATGTATTAATCCCTTTGGTAGATGAAGTCAGCCTTATCCTAAAAGGAAATGATTCAAGGTTAATTAATGCTGTTTCTGACCATATCAGGGCAGTTACTTTCGCGGTTTCAGACGGAGTATACCCTTCTAATGAAAGCCGGGGGTATGTCATAAGAAGGATTTTGCGGAGAGCTTTATGGTTTGGTTTTTCTCTGGGAAGGAAAAAGCCTTTTCTGTATAAATTAGTCCCTTTAATTTCTGATTTATACAAGGATTTTTATCCCGAAGTATTTGACAACAAAGAGGCCATATCAAAGATTATTCTTTCTGAAGAAGAGAGGTTTATTTCTACCCTAAAAAAGGGGAAAGAAATTTTGTTTTCTTATATTGATTCAGCTATTGAAAAAGGCAGGGATACTATTTCAGGTAAAGATTCATTTCTTCTTTACGATACTTACGGTTTTCCCTGTGAACTTACTGAGAATATAGCCCGGGAAAAAGGCCTGAAGGTTGATATAGAAGGGTTTAATTCTCTTTTGAATGAGCAGAAAGAATTTTCCCGGAAAAAGAGCGGGTTTGACGAATCTGTTTTTGCCGATAAAGGTATTAACTTAGGCGTTTCTACAGAGTTTACAGGGTATGATTGTTTAGAGGTGGAGGCGTTTATTAAGTATATTTTAAAGGGGGAAGAAGTCCTTGATGGCTATTCCGGTGGAGATACTGTTGCTTTGGTTTTAGATAAGACTTCTTTTTACCCTCTTTCCGGAGGGCAATTGGCTGATAAAGGGGTAATCGAAAATAATGGAGGAGATGAGTTTGTCTTTATTGTTGATAAAGCAGAGAAGTTAGATAAAGCTATTTTGCATATCGGGAGGATAAAGCGGGGGCAGTTAAAAAAAGGCCTTAAGGTTAAGGCTTTGGTGAATAAAGAAAGAAGGAGGGCTTTAGCCAGGGCGCATACTTCTACTCATCTTCTTCAGGCGGCTTTACGCAGGGTTTTGGGCAGCCATGTCCGGCAGCAGGGGTCATTTGTGGATGAAGACTTTCTCAGGTTCGATTTCAACCATATTAAAGGTTTAGATTCAAGGGAGATTAAGCTGGTTGAAGAAGAAGTAAATACTAAGATAGCAGAGAATATTCGAGTTAATAAAATATCTCTATCGTTTGAAGATGCTAAAAAAGAAGGAGCTTTAGCTTTTTTTGAAGAGAAATATTCGGAGAAGGTCCGGATGGTTGTTGTTGAAGGCGTGAGCAAAGAATTATGCGGAGGAACTCATTTAGAACGTACTTCTGAAGCTATGATTTTTATGGTTGCGGGCGAGTCTTCGATAAGCAGCGGTGTCCGGAGAATTGAAGCTGTTACAGGGAGAAAAGCGGTTGAGCAGGCGGTTAATTACAGGGAGAGGCTTAGAGTGTTAAGCAGTGCGGCAAAGGTTCCGGCTGACCGCTTAGACGATTATATCCAGGAGCTTATTGCTAAGAATAAACAGAATGATAAAGAATTGTTTAATTTGCGCAGGAAACTGTTTGAAGAGTCTGAATCAGAGAAGATATTGTCTTCGGGGCATGTTTTAAAGAATGGGGTTAATCTCTATATCTTTGAATTGAAGAACGTCCTTCCTGATTTCTTGAGGCTGAGTTTAGACCTTTTGAGAAAAAGGCGGAAAGATAAATCGGTTTTTCTCGGGTTTCTGTCCAGGGAAGAAAAGATTGTCCTTAATATGGCGGCAACTAAAGATTTGGCGGATAAGGGTTTTTCCTGCAAGGAAGCTTGTTCAAAGATTTCCTTAGGGTTTGGCGGTTCAGGCGGGGGCAGGCCTGATTTCGGTTTTGCCGGAATGAAACAGAGTAAAAATATCTCTTCTAAAAGCATTAAAGATTCAGCTGAGAAGATAATTAAGGAACTGTTATGAAATGCTTGTCTTATCATCCTGGCGGATAACAGTTCCTGATCGCGGCGATTAATATTTGATTACGGAGATTAAAATTGTCAATGTTTTTCAATCGTTGTAATTTTCTGATAATCATTGTAATCAGTCGTTGGTATATAATGCAGCAACGGCTTGGAAGTATGGTAAAGATATGAAAGTAATAAAGCCTAATTGCCGGAGTTTTAAGAAAGTGGTTGACCGTAATAACCGCCGGAATAAACGCGTAGTTAATAAAGTAACTGATATTATATCTAATGTCCGGCAGAGGCGGGACCAGGCTTTGCTGGAATATACTAACAAGTTTGACAAAGTAAAGTTGTCTGTCAAGGACTTAAAAGTGAGTGAACGGGAAATAAACGCTTCTTTTCAGGGGCTGGATTCTGCAATGATTTTAGCCCTTAAAGAGGCTATTGACAATGTATTTAAGTTTTACAAAAAACAGCTTCCTAAAAATTTTAAGCTTAAAACCGATGAAGGCCGAAAAATCGAAGAGAAATTCCTTCCTTTGGAGAGGGTAGGGATATATATTCCCGGCGGGCAGGCGCCTTTGGTTTCGTCTGTATATATGTGCGCGATACCGGCGATTGTTGCCGGAGTTAAGGATTTGGTTTTAACCTCTCCTCCTGATAAGAAAGGTTTTTTAAATCCCTATATTTTAGCCGTTGCTTCTATATTGAAGATTAAAGAGGTTTATAAAGTAGGAGGCGCTCAGGCTGTTGCAGGGTTGGCAGTAGGCACCGATACTATAAAGAGAGTGGATAAGATTGTTGGCCCGGGGAATGAGTATGTTACTGAAGCTAAACGCCAGCTCTTTGGCACAACCGGCATTGATATGCTGGCAGGGCCTTCAGAAATAGCCATTGTTGCCGGTAAGAAAGCTAACTTGGATTATATTGTCAAAGATTTAGAAGCCCAGACTGAACATAGGTCAGGCATAGGTTTAGTTGTTGTTTTAAGCAAGCCGGTTTTTAACCAGCTGAAGAAGGTTAATATTCCGAATTCTTATCTGGTTAAGGCGGCGAATATTGATGAAGCGGCAGGCATTATAAATGATTTTGCCCCTGAACATTTGGAAGTAATGGTTCCTAACCCTTCGGGGTTTGTTAAGAAAATACATAATGCAGGAGCTATTTTTATAGGAGATTATTCTCCTGTTCCTTTGGGGGATTATATAGCCGGGCCCAGCCATGTCCTTCCTACTTCTGAAACTGCCCGGTTTTTTTCGGGGTTAGGCGTCTATGATTTTTTAAAACGTGTGCACGTGGTAAGTTATTCCAAAAAAGCTTTAGTTAAAGACGTCAACTTTTTAGAAAAAATAGCAGGGTTAGAAGGGATGACAAAGCATATTGAGAGCGTTAAAGTCAGGCTCTAATGGCAAATGGCAAATGGATATTGGATATTGGTTAATACACCTGCGCGGTGGGACAGAGTTAAGGTAGAGCGAAGTTCAGATTAATAATTTAAGATTTTAAGCGGTTTTTTCTTCGTATTACTCAAAAAAGTCTGCTATAGCGTAATTTTTTGAAGATATTTTTTGAATTCAGCATGTTGATAAATAGTATGAAAAATGTTCCTACTTTGGTAGGAAAAGGAGGTAGAAATTTTGCTTAAAACAACCAAGATAGCCATTAGATTGCCAAAGGAAGATTCTAATCGCATTGAAGAAATCAGAAAGAAATCAGGAATACAGCGCAGTACAATTATTGATACGGCAATTCGTTTTTGGCTCAAAGCCATAGAGGACAAGAAAATGATAAGACAGTATGAGGAAGGTTACAAGAAAAAACCGGAGTGTTTAGAAGAGATAAAGGCAATGGAACGGGCTTCTGCTGAGGCATTTGAGGAGGATGGCTGGAAATGAGGAGGGGCGAAGTTTGGTAGGCAAAACAGCCTGATCCTATTGGCAGGCGTCCTGTTGTTTTACTTTCTCGTGACGAGGCCTATAGCGTGTGTAATGCCGTAACCATTGCTCAAGTTACAACCACGGTTCGTAATATTCCGGTAGAAGTCCCTTTAGATAAGAAAGATGGGTTGCCCAAAGGATGTGTGGTAAGTCTTAATACAATTACTACTATAAGAAAAGCCATGCTTTTAGAAAGAATCTGCGTCTTAAAGACAGAGAAAATTAACCAGATTGACAGGGCAATTAAATTTGCTTTATCTCTGTGAAACGGCGGATGGCTAATAGTAAACGGCAAATAGCGAATGACGCATTGAGGAGGGGTATTATGAGAAAAGCTAAGGTAGTCAGAAAGACAAAAGAGACCAAAATTGAAGTTAGTTTGAATCTTGACGGGGCCGGCAGGCAGAGCATTTCTACAGGGATAGGATTTTTAGACCATATGCTTTCTTTGACGGCTAAGCACGGACTGTTTGATTTACGGCTTAAGGCAAAAGGCGATTTAGAGATTGATATTCACCATACTAATGAGGATGCGGGTATTACTTTAGGCGAAGCCTTTAACAAAGCCATAGGTGATAAGAAAAGGATCAGGCGGTTCGCGTCAAGTTTTGTAGTGTTGGATGAAGCTCAGGCTAAGGTTGTAATTGATGTAAACGGCAGGCCGTATATAGATATTACTCCCAAGAGATTAAGGCTGAAGGCCGAAGGGTATTCCTACAATTATTTCAAGCAGTTCCTGCGGGCATTTATAAATTCTTTTCCGGTTACTCTTCACATTGATATTCTTAAAGGAGAGGATTTCCACCATATTTTAGAATGTTGTTTTAAGGCCTTAGGTTTAGCTCTTGATGAGGCTCTTCTTATTGACTCAAGGAAGGAAGGCCTGCCCACCACTAAAGGCAAGTTATGATTCAGGTTATTCCTGCCATTGATTTGATTGAAGGGAAAACTGTCCGTTTAAGGCAGGGAAAGTTGAATGAAAAGAAAATCTATCCTGACAAGCCTCTCGATTTAGCCAAACATTTTGAACAGATAGGAGCCGAGTATCTTCACCTGATAGATTTAGACGCGGCATTTAATAGGGGTGATAACCTTAAAGTAATTGAGAAAATAATATCTGCTACCGGCCTAAAAGTTGAGATAGGAGGGGGAATTAGGTTGAGGGAAAAGGCTGAATATCTTATTGACGCGGGAGCTGACAAGGTTATTTTAGGGACAAAAGCTTTTGAGGATAAAGTTTTTTTTAAATCTTTACTAACCGATTATCCCGATAAAATTGTTTTAGGAGTTGATGTTAAGAACGGCCGGCCTTTGATAAGAGGATGGCAAGAAACATCAGATATAGATTTGACTTCTTTTCTTAAAGATATGGAGGCATCAGGGCTTAGATGGATAGTTTATACCGATGTTTCAAGAGACGGGACATTAGAAGGGGCTAATTATCAGGCAGTGAGCGGATTGAATAATTTTCTTTCTTTAAATATCGTAGCTTCCGGAGGAGTTAAGGGAATTGAGGATATTGAGAAGTTGGATAGTTTGGGGATTTGGGGAGTTATTGTGGGGAAAGCTTTTTATGAGGGGAGCCTTGATTTGAAGCAGGCCTTTTCCAATTTTAAGGGAGGAAAATGATGAGTGATAATACAGGATTGAATATTGTTTCAGAGTTGAAGTACGACAGCAGAGGCCTGATTCCGGCGATTGTCCAGGATTATGAGACTAAGGATGTTTTAATGTTGGCTTATATGAACGAGGAATCTTTGAAAATAACGCTTAAAGAGGGAAGGACCTGTTTTTATTCCCGGTCGCGCCGGGTTTTATGGCGGAAAGGAGAGACTTCCGGCCATATTCAGATAGTTAAGAGTATTTCTTATGACTGTGATAAAGATACCCTTTTAATTGAAGTTAATCAGACAGGCCCAGCCTGCCATACCGGAAACAGGAGCTGTTTTTTTCGTAAGATTGTTTGAGAGTTATGGATAAGTTTAATATTACTCCCAATTTGGACAAGTTTCTTAAAGCTGTTAAAAGATACAGCCTGATTCCTTTATCTTTGGATTTGGGGGGAGACTTCATAACGCCCATTCAGCTCTGCCAAAAAGTTAAAGATAAAAAATACAGCTTTCTTTTAGAATCGGTTGAAGGAGAAGAAAAAATCTCACGTTTTTCTTTTGTGGGGTTTAATCCTTTATTCCTTCTAAGCAGTAAAGGCAGGAATGTTGAAATAACTGATTTCATTAAATCGAAAGTTGACAAGTTTTCTTCTCCTCTGTCTCCTTTAGACGAACTGCGATTTCTGATGAAAAGATTTAAAGCTTATCCTGTAAAGGGGACGCGGTTTTCCGGAGGATTTGTAGGTTATTTGGGTTATGATAATGTCCGTTTTTTTGAACCTGTGCTCAATTTTCAAGACAGGATTGAGGATTCTGAGAGCAGGTTTGTTTTCTGCAAGTACTTTTTTATTTTTGACCATAAAGAGAAAAAGGTAAAAGCCGTTTCTTTTGTCTCCCTGCCTTCCAGGGTAAAGATAGAGGAAGCCTCTTCTTTGTATAGGGAAGAAAAGAAAAACCTCCTCAATCTTATTGATTATTTTTCTAAGAGCAAAGCCTTGAATCCTCTTAATTTCTTAAGGCGGAAGGTCAAAGTTAAATCTAACTTCAGTAAAAAAGAATTTTCTTCGCTGGTGAAAAGGGCTAAGGAGCATATAAAAAAGGGAGATATTATCCAGGTTGTCCCCTCCCAAAGATTTTCCACAGGGTATAAAAAAGATCCTTTTCTTATCTACCGTTATTTGAGGGTTTTGAATCCTTCCCCTTATATGTATTATCTTAATTTCGCGGATAAACAGGTTATTGGAGCTTCTCCGGAGATGCTCTTGCGTTGTGAGGGAGATACGGTTATTACTCGGCCTATCGCCGGGACAAGAAGAAGGGGCAGGGATGAGCGGGAAGACATAGCTTTAGAAAAAGAACTGCTGTCTGATCCTAAAGAAAAGGCTGAGCATATTATGCTTGTTGATTTAGGACGGAATGATATCGGCAGAGTATCTGAAGGGGGAAAAGTAAACATTTCTTCGTTTATGAAGGTAGAGAGGTTTTCTCATGTAATGCATATTGTCAGTGAAGTCAAAGGGAAATTGGATAAGGGAATGAATTCGTTTTCCGCTTTGAAGGCTTGTTTTCCCGCCGGGACTGTAACCGGAGCTCCTAAAATAAGAGCTATGCAGATAATAGACGAGTTGGAGCGATCTCCCCGGGGAATTTATGCCGGGTGCGCGGGGTATTTTTCTTTTAACGGGAACATAGATACGGCTATTGTTATCCGGACAATCGTAGTTGAGAAAAATAAAGCCTATGTTCAGGCCGGAGGAGGAATAGTCTTAGATTCCAAGCCGGAGAAAGAATATATTGAAACTGTTAACAAAGCAAAAGCCCAGTTAGTGGCTATTGAATATGCCTTAGGGATGTAGAAAAAACCCATTTGCAACATTTCTGTTTGTAACACTTTTGTTTCATTCAGGATTTTATAAATTTTGCTTGACAGAATAAAGCCAATATGTTAGAGTTGTCTAACATATAAAGGAATGTCTAAATATTCCGGGATAAATATGAAGAAAAAGAAATTAAGTTCGAATATGGAAGATTATTTGGAGGCAATAGCTGTCGCTAAAAAAAGAAACGGGGTTGCCAGGGTAAAAAATATCGGCAGCTTTTTGAAGGTAAAGACTTCAAGCGTAACAAGCGCTTTGAATACTCTTTCTAAGAAAGGGCTTGTTGTTCATGAACGGTATGGATATATAGAATTGACTCCGGATGGGAAGACGGTAGCAGAGAGTGTTTTGAAGCGGCATAATGTGTTAGTTAAGTTTCTTGTCAAGATTTTGAGAATAGGGGAAAAAACTGCTGTAGAAGATGCCTGCAAGATGGAACATGCGGTCAGCTCTAAAACTTTCCATAAGCTGACAGAATTTATCAGGTTTACTGAATTAGGGTTGAATGGCCGTGAGCCGGAATGGCTTAAGAATTTTGATTATTATCTAAGAACCGGCAGGAAGCCCAAATGTAAAGTAATTGCTGCAAAAAAGAAGGGCACGCCTCTTAATTAACATTTTTTTTGGGGATAATGTTAGAGAAGTCTAACATAGTTTTACCAGCAAAACTTTGGGATATTGACCTGGCGTTTTATCTCAGAAGAATGGTAGAACGGTAAATCCCGTTAGAAAGCTTTGTTTTCCAACGGGATAAAGGCGGAATAAAGATGTATTTATTAAGTGAGTTAGCAAGAGGAGAAACAGGCAGAATCGCGGGGATAAAAGGAGGATGGGGTATCAGGCATAAGCTTTTATTAAAAGGCATAAAGGAAGACAGTATTGTTAGAATGATATCTTCCGGCCGCGGTCCGGTTGTAATTGAAGTTGAGAAAAATATGGTTGCTTTAGGCAGAGGCATGGCGCAGAAGATTCTGATAGGAAAAGGATGACTCTGAGCAGGATAAGATTTTTTAGTTAAGTATTTAATAATACGGGGAGGTGAAAGATGCGGAAAAAACTATCGCAGATGAAATATGGAGAAAAAGGCATTGTGAAGGATATTGATGATGATTTGAAAGAAAGAATAGCAGGTATGGGTATTAGAATTGGTAAAGGGCTCAAAATGATCACTAAACAACCGATGAAAGGCCCGGTGGTGGTATTAGTAGATGGGGCGAGGACGTCTTTAGGAGCAGGCATAGCTGATAAGATTAAAGTGGAGGTGGGAGAATGAAGATATTATTAATGGGCAATCCCAATGTTGGTAAAAGCGCCCTTTTTAACCGTTTAACCGGGGCAAATGTTATTGAATCAAATTATCCCGGGACAACTGTTGATTATACAAAAGGCTATATGCAGATGGGAAACAAAGATATTGAAGTTGTTGATGTTCCCGGCACATTTTCTCTTGAGCCAAAAGATAAAGCGGAAGAGGTATCTGTAAAGATGCTTGAGGAAAACAGAGGCGCGATTGTAATATCTGTAATTGATTCTTCCAAGATAGAGCGCGGCCTTTACCTGACGTTTGAAATTATAGAAAGGGGCTATCCTCTTCTTTTGGCCTTGAATATGTGGGACATAGCTGAGAGTAAAAATATATATATTGATGTAAAAAAGCTGCGGGAGATTCTTAAAGTTCCTGTCCTTCCCACAATGGCGGTAAGCGGGAGAGGAATTAAGGAATTAGTGCTGAAAATAGAAGAAGCTAAATCTACGGAAATAGATAAAATTCTTGAAAAGGAGGCAAAATGAAAAGGTTGAGCCTGGAAGAACGCTGGAATTTGATTGAGAGGATAACGCAAAAAGTAGTCAAATCCGGAAAATATAAATATAAGCTAAAAGACGCGATAGGCGAAATTACCGTGAGGCCTTTGACCGGTATACCAATCGCAATCGCTGTTCTTTATGGGTTCTGGAGTATATTCGGTTCTTTTGCCGGGACTTTGTGCACGGATGGATTTTTGGTCAAGTTATTTGATGCCCATTGGCTTCCCTGGATACAAAACCATTTTCCTCAAAGCCCTCACTGGCTTTATTATCTCCTTGTTGGAGATCCAACGGCAACAAATTCTTTCGAAGCTTTTGGAGCTTTGACTTCAGGGCTTTTTGTTCCTTTTGGAGTTGTTCTGCCGGCTATATTCATCTTCTATTTGATGATTACATTGTTAGAAGACGTGGGGTATATGCCAAGGTTAGCGGTGCTTGTGGATACGGTCCTGCATAAAATCGGGCTTCACGGATTCGCGATTGTTCCTTCAATCCTTGCTCTTGGATGTAATGTGCCGGCAGTAGCGGCGACGAGAGTCCTTGAAACAAGGAAGCAGCGTTTTATGATGATGGCGCTTTTGGGGGTATTTATTCCCTGCGGCGCGCAAATCGGGATTATGCAGGATGTCCTTCCTCATTATGTGGGGCCGATTATGCTTTATCTTCTTTTAGGATATTTTGTCTTTGGATTTATATTGAACAAAATCATTCCCGGGAAATCACCGGAGATTTTAATAGACATACCGCCTTATCAAATGCCGACGAGGCGGAACGTAACAAGAAAAGTAAAAATGAGGGTAGGCGGGTTTTTAAAAACCGCCGTTCCTTTTGTCCTCTTAGGCTGTATAGTTGTAGGTATATTATATATAGCGGGAATTATGGACTGGCTGGCAGGAGCATTCGCTCCTATTTTAACAAAGTGGTTCGGAGTGCCCAAAGAAACAGTCGGGCCGCTAATCGCGGCGTTTTTAAGAAAAGATTTGGCGGTTGCCCAGCTTACGGCTATAAAGATGACAAAGTATCAATTGATGACCTCGGTAGTTCTGATTTCCATATATTTTCCTTGTTTAGCGACGTTCGCGATGATGCTGAAAGAAGGATGGCGGGAATTACTCGGTGCTTTAGCAGTTCTTGCGATAGCATCGTTTGCCTGGGGAGGGCTTCTTCATTTGATATGGATTTTAATGGGATCAGCGTAAAACGGAGGAATAAAATGAATGAGAAATTAGCAAAAACATATTTTGGGATTTTAGGTATAGCCACGTTTATATCGGGAATTGTTGATTTGATTGTTACTTTTGGAGGAGGTAATTTCTCCTATGGGATTTTACAGATACCCAATGACGGGTTTAGAGGCGGATGGGGCGGCCTGGTTGTGTTGTCTGCGGGATTCTTTTACCTTTCCGGGATTAAAAAGATTTCTCAGATACGCCAGTTCGCTAAAGTAGCAGCAGGCAGCATTTTAATATGGGTTATGGCTGGAACAGATGTATTTGGTATGATTTGCAGTTCAATCCCCGGGCCTGAGGACGGCCCCTGGTTTAATACTTTGGGAGGGTTTCTGGGAACATATGCTCCGCCGTATCCTCCGGCAATATTCCTTTTGCCCTTTTCTTTCGCGGTAATCTATTATGTTGGGAAATATTTTAGGACTGCTAATAAATAAAGGGAAGAAAGTTTAGAGGAAGATGAGAGAAACAGCCCAAGAAATAAACATAAAACAGGATGTTTTAGAAGAGATATTAAAATCTATTCGGCAAATAAATTACGGGGAGGTGGTAATAACTATTCATAACTCAAAAATAGTGCAGATTGAGAGAAAGGAAAAGAAGAGATTTCAAGGTTAGGCAGGCAGCCGCACAGGCGGAGCCACACAGGAAGCGTACCAGCGCGCCAGTCACCAGCGCACCAGTATATTTCGGCGGTGCTCAAGTGCTCTGGTGAACTGGTGAAGCAAAGCAGACCGACTGGACAACCAGAGGTGCTCGTTAAAATGAGGAGGTAAATGTGATGTTAAAAAGGTTGTTTAGCTGGCTTTTTGTTTTTGCTATGGTTTTTTGTTTTACCAATTCGGTTTTTGCTAAGACTACTCAGGAAGAAATCACTGAGTTGAAGCAGAAAATATCAGCTTTAGAGCAGAGAATAAACAGACAGGAAGAAAAGGTTGGTAAACAAGAGGAATTGAGCGAAAGCTTGAATGAGATAAAAGAAATTTTTAACGGTATTTCTCTCAGCGCAGGTGCAACTTTTATTATGCAGTCAACTAATAATGCGAATGGAGATAGTCTTTCAAAGAACGGCGAAGATGTAACTGATGCTTCCTATTCGGTGGATTTAGAGATTGAGAAAGAATTTTCTGATTATGGGAAGGCTTATCTGCACTTTGAAGGAGGAAACGGTAATGGAGTAATTGATGAATTACAGGTATTCAGTAATGTAAATGCCGATGCAACGGGCGATGAGAATTTTGATTTAATTGAGGCCTGGTATGAGCAATATTTTAAGAGTGTTCCTTTAACTCTGACTTTTGGTAAGCTCGACGCTACTTGCTATATTGATACTAATGAATATGCTAACGATGAGACTGCACAATTCTTAGGAGATGCTTTCAAGAATTCTCCCGCATTAGAGTTCCCCGATGATAATGGCCCCGGAGTAAGGTTTAACTTTGAGCCTATCAAATCTTTGGGAATAGAGATGGTAATAATGGATGCTGAAGGCGATTGGGAGGATTTCTTTGACAATGTATTCTTTGCTACCCAAATTAATTTTAAGCCGGATCTTTTTGAGAGGCCGGGCAACTACAGAGTTTATGGTTGGCTGAATGACAAAGGCCATATTAAATGGAGCAATTCTTTAGAAACCAAGGAAAAAAGTTATGGCTTTGGCTTAAGTTTTGACCAGGAAATAACCGATGTCCTCGGCGTGTTTATCCGCTATGGATGGCAGAATCCCGAAGTATATGCGGAAGGCGCTGATTTTTCCCTTGAGCAGTCTTGGAGTGCTGGTATTCAGCTTACAGGCAGCTTATGGGGCAGAGATGATGATGTCTTTGGCTTTGCTTTTGGGCAGATTTTCCCTTCGGATGATTATAAAAAAGCAAAGAGCGTAAAGGCGGATTCAGAAGATCATTTGGAAGCTTATTACAGCTTCAAGGTTAATGGTCATCTCACTATAAGTCCAGATATCCAGGTAATCTGGGATCCTTATGGCGGTGATGCTGCAAATGGGGATAAAACTATTGTTGTGGGCGGCTTAAGGGCGCAGGTTGATTTTTGATGGTATAGGAAAGTATATCCTTACGGGCATAAGTCCACCCCGTTAGAGAACAAAGTTTTCTAACGGGGCAAAGGCCTAAATGGCCGCTAAGAGCGGTTAGATTCGCCTGGGTTTATGCTAATATAAGTTTCCTTGATTCTCTTGTAAATTTAGTTTACAATATAAATCTTCACCTCGTTAGCTCCGTTAGAAAGAATTTTTCTAACGGGGCGAGCGGGTTTACTCTAACGGTGGCTTTAAATTACTGTTGTCCTCAATCGGCAATGGCCACCGGTTAAAACCGGTAGCTTTCTCTAATAGGGTTCACTATTGGTTTTGGTTATTACTCTGATTTACATAAG
>Ga0164318_10001313_pt1 | contig 21868 bp, 18 predicted proteins | sample GuaBasSedimGuay9_FD_113734 | JGI IMG/M metagenome (GOLD analysis project Ga0164318, IMG submission 113734) | Subseafloor sediment microbial communities from Guaymas Basin, Gulf of California, Mexico - Guay9, Core 4571-4, 0-3 cm | ecosystem: Environmental > Aquatic > Marine > Hydrothermal vents... | reverse complement strand
AAAAATTATATAAAATCACAAAAAATTCAGAAAAAATAAAAAACAAGTTCAAATCTTTATACGATTCAGAGATAGATAGTTTTACCGCAAGAATTGACAGCCCGGAGTATGTATCTGTAATATTATCTGTTATAAAGGGGATAGACTGAAAAAAATATCTTGATGTTCGCGTCACACTGTGCAAGCAAAGCTTATGCATATTTATTTGACGGGAATAGGAATAATCAGTCCCCTTGGCCATGGATGTGAGGAAACAATCAATGCCCTTCGTAAAAACCAAATTGGTATCCGCCCCCTGACCCTGTTTTCTGTTCCCCATACCCCGCCCCTTCCGGTTGGAGAAATTGAGCAGCCCTTTCCGGACAACAACATTCCCAGAGCCCATCAGATGGCCCTGCTGGCGGCTGAAGATGCGCTGACGGATTCCGGGAAAACGACACCTGACGCGGTTGTTATCGGTGTTACCACTGGCGGAATTTCCAAAACAGAAACAAATTTAAAATCTAAAGAGTATGCATCCCTGGATTATCAATACCATTCACCAGGTTCCGTGACCGAACATATCGCCCGTTTCTGCAAATGCAAAGGCCCGGTTTTAACTGTTTCAACGGCCTGTTCTTCCGGTACTGCGGCGATCATCATCGCGGCAAAGTTACTGCAAAACGGCCTTGCAAAAAGTGTGCTCACCGGAGGCGCTGATGCGCTTTGCCGGCTTACATATCATGGCTTTAATGCCTTACAGCTCATTGATTCAAGCGGAGCACACCCCTTTGATCTCAACCGAAAAGGGATGAGTGTTGCCGAAGGTGCCGCCATGGTCATCCTTGAGACTGCGGATGAAACACCTGATAATGCTGTGGCCGAAATTTTGGGATTCGGACTTTCATGTGATGCATATCATGAAACCGCACCGCACCCGGAAGGAAGAGGGGCACTTGAAGCAATGAAAGCCGCGATTAAGGAAGCCGGTCTGTCTCATGCGGATATTGATTATATTAATTTACACGGTACCGGGACCATGGACAATGATCTGTCGGAAGCAATAGCTATAGATCGTCTTTTCCGCAACCAGAAACCAAATCTGTCATCCGTGAAAGGTGCAACCGGACATCCCCTTGCCGCCGCCGGAGCCATCGAAACCGCGATATCGGCCATGTGTCTTAAAGAACACTTCATCCCGGCAAATTCCGGCTGGCATATTCCGGATCCAAAACTCAATTTATCCCCGGTACAAAAACCCATGGAAAAAAAGGTTAACACGATCCTGTCAAATTCTTTCGGGTTTGGCGGCAATAACGCCGCACTTGTCATCGGCATCCCTGGCAAAACTTCGAAAAGACAGATACAAAAGCCTCAATTTCTGACGGTTGCCGGCAGCGCCTGTATAACCGGTGCGGGAAAAACAACCGATACAATGGAGGCATTTTTTTTGGGAAATACCTGTCAGGGAATGTTTGATATTTCCGAAATATCTAAAGATCTCCCCAAAAAACAGATACGTCGCTTAAAACGACTTCCGAGAATCAGCTTATCCCTTGCATCTGCTGCGCTTAAATCTTCAAATTTGCCCGGCTCCCCATCTGCCGTATTTTTTTCAACAGGCTGGGGATCTTTATCGGAAACCGATGATTTTTTGATTAAACTGTACAAAAATAATGAAAAATTTTCCAGCCCCATGGATTTTATCGGATCGGTTCATAATGCACCGGCCGGACAAATCGCAATGATGCACGGTGCCACCGGCCCGAACCTCACCATGACAGGGGGCAATTATTCTTTTGAGCAGGCATTAATTGCCGCAAGCCTGCTGGCCCCGGAAAATGAAAGCCATTTCCTGGCAGTTGGCGCCGATGAATATCAAAACCGGTTATCATTGTTAATTGATCCATCCGTAGCTGAAAATCCGGCTGCCGCAAAAAAACCGGTCTTTTCAGATGGCGGCGGCGCGCTTTGTTTAAAAAAGGGAGATAAAGGCTTACGGGTGTGCCCCGCTTTTTATAAACTTGCTGACCACCGGTCATCTTCAGTTGTTGCATTACTTATTGATCAGCTGGGCGGCCATGAAAGTATACAGAACCGTTTTGGCGCAATTTTTGCCGGTATTCCGGCAGCAGAGAGGTCTTTTGCTGAAACACAGATAGATGATTTTTTATCTTTTTCAGAAATACATATGCCAATCATCGATTACAGAAAATATATCGGGGAGTTTGCGTCTGCATCCGCCGTGGCCGTGACGATGGCCGTTCATCTTGTTCAACTTGGTTATATCCCTGGTTTTTTCTGTGATGGCGAAAATCTTTTTTTAAATAATAAAGGAATTCTGGTTATTGGCACCGGTTCTTTTATCACTGCCGTCGAGGTCTATCCTTCATGAAAGTACTGATCATTTCAGCCAATACGGAAACAACCCCCTATCCGGTTTATCCGCTGGGGATTGATTATGTTGCCGGGGCGATCCGGCAAAATCATCAGGTATCCGTGCTGGACATGAATGAAATTGACGCTGTTGGCTCTTTAAAAAAACACATCAAAGGTATGGAGCCAGACATTATCGGCATTTCCATCCGAAATGTGGACAACACGGATGTGCTTAACCCCAGAGGCTTTATTCAAAAATATCAAAAATTAATAGATACGATCCGGGAACTCACAAAGGCGCCGATTGTTCTGGGGGGAAGCGGCTTTACAATTTTTCCGGAAAAAATGCTAAATACGTTGCAGGCAGACTTTGGAATCATTGGGGAGGGCGAGCGGTTTGCAGATTTTTTAAACGCGTTTGAAAAAAAAAAAGATGTCTCCAAACTTGCCGGGGTGGTTACCAAAGATTCTGTCGAAACCATACCTCCGCCATTGCATCGTTCTTTTCATCGATATTTTGATGCAGATGCCCCCCATGTCCGGTATTATTTAAAACAAGGCGGAATGCTGAATCTTCAGACCAAAAGGGGCTGCCCTTTTAAGTGTATTTACTGCACATACCCGCACATTGAAGGAAACAGGCTGCGGCTGGTTCCGCCACGAGAAGTCGCCGAAACAGCCCGTATGCTCCAGGGGGCCGGCGCTAAATATCTCTTTATAACCGATTCAGCCTTTAATTCCGATTATCCATACAGTATTGAAGTGGCGCTTGAATTTCAAAAAGTAAAGCTTTCCATTCCATGGGGGGCGTTTATTGCCCCCACGCATCCGCCGAAAGATTATTATAAAATATTAGCGGACGCAGGCATGACCCATGTTGAGTTCGGCACGGATTCATTGTCGGATAATATTCTAAATTCATGTAAAAAACCGTTTCGATGTAAAGACGTTTTTTACGCGCATAAGGCTGCCAACAAAGCCGGCCTTCATGTATGCCATTTTTTTCTATTCGGAGCGCCGGAGGAAAGCTCCGCCACCGTGACGGAAACCCTTGCAAATGCCAATCAACTGGATCAAACCGTGCTCTTTTTATTTTTCGGGATGCGAATTTATCCCTATACCAGCCTGTTTGATACCGCCATTGCATCCGGCCAGATATCTGAAAATGAAAATCTGCTGGAACCCCGGTTTTTTAACCCGCAGCTAATTTCTTTAAAAAAGATTGAAAAAACAATAAAGGATCGGGCAAAACATCATCAAAACTGGATTATCGGTGCAGGCGGGGAACTCACAGAGAATATTGTCGCAAGAATGCACGCAAGAGGTCATGTGGGTCCGCTCTGGGAATATTTGATTAAATGAAAAAACAATTTAATTTCTCTCCTGCTTATACTCTTGGGATCTGCGCTTTTGCAGTATCAGCGGCGCTGCTGTTTGTCACCCCGGGCCTGTCGGTTATCCCGCTTACCATATTTATCATCATATGTCTTCTTGCCCCGTTTTTCCCGAGAACCGGTTTTTTTCTGCCCGTCATATCCCGTGGTATTGCCGGCAGACAGGCGGTTGCCATTACATTTGATGATGGTCCGGATCCTTTGACAACACCTTTACTGCTTCAACTGCTTGCAAAATATAACGTAAAGGCCACTTTTTTTGTCATCGGCGCCAAAGCAAAAAAATACCCGCATTTGATAAAAGAAATATTGGCGGCGGGCCATTTAATTGGAAACCATACATTTACTCATGACGTGATGATCATGCTAAAATCCAAAAAAAAGCTTGCACAGGAAATCGTCTCAACACAAAAGCTTTTAAGACAATTCGGAATCATCCCTTTAGCATTCAGGTCTCCTGTCGGCATTGTCAACCCCGGTCTTGGGCCGATATTAAAAAAGTATAAGATGTTCTGCGTAAATTACAGTTGCAGGGGGCTTGATGCAGGGAACCGGCGAATAAAAAAAATTTCAGGAAAAATTTTAAAAAAAATCCGCAAAGATGACATCCTCCTGCTCCATGATGTCAGGCCCCTCCATGATGCTCAAATCCCTGAGTGGTTGAAAGAAATTGAACGCATACTAATCGGCTTACAAAAAAAAAAACTTTGTGTATTGCCGCTTGCAGAAATCATAGGAAGACCGGTCATGCGAACTGTCCCACGGGCCTCGTTGAAAAATATACGATAAAATATCGCTATTACGCTGATCAATTGCATTATTTTGGTGAATTGTTTCGGCCCATTGGCCCTTGACAACCTTCTTCAATGGCGTTAGTTATTCTTTTTGTTCAAAAATTTGTATGTTGTGCCGAGAGTTTCATTCTCGAACCTTCCATGCTCATAAGCAGGTAAAAAACAAAAATGTTAATAAACCATACAAAAAATATGAAAACTGTAATTATCGGTGAAAGAAACCTCTCGCTTGATGAAATTATTGAGATTGCCAGGGAAAATGTAACCATAGAAATCAGCTCACATCCGAATTTCATAAAAAGGATGGAACAATCCAAAAAAATCCTGATACATTCCCTTGAAACTGATTTGCCGGTATATGGAGTGACAACCGGATTCGGCAAGTCTTGTGGAAAACGAATGTCAGCCGTTGAAACCATAAAAAATGGAACAAATCTTATCCGATTCCACGGATGCGGAACAGGGGATCCAATCGGTATAGAGGAGGTAAGGGCCTCTATGTTATGTCGAATTCTTTGTTTAAGCAAAGGCTATTCCGGAGTCTCCGTTGCATTACTGGAACAGATGACTGCTTTTTTAAATAATCATATCACACCGGTTGTCCCTTCAGAAGGGTCGGTCGGCGCTTCCGGAGATCTTACTCCCATGTCATATGTTGCCGCTGCCCTTATCGGTGAACGAGAGGTATTTTACAAAGGAGAACAAATGCCGGCCGGTCGTGCCATTTCTGATGCAGGGCTTGAGCCGTATACGTTTGGCCCCAAAGAGCCGCTTGCGATTATTAATGGCACGGCAATCATGACCGGTATAGCTGTCCTGGCAATTCATAAAGCTCAACAGATTATGAATGCGGCTACCTGTGCTACAGCCCTTACCATCCATGCGATTCAGGGAAACGCACATCACTACCATCCGGTCATCTCAACAGCAAAACCCCATCCGGGACAGAAATATATCGCAAATCAAATTTCAGCGTTGCTTAAAAAAGTCGATTCAAGCACTAAACTTTCAACTGATGCTCCTGAAACGCTTCAGGATCCATATTCCGTTCGATGCGCACCTCAAATTGTCGGTGTTTTATACGACGCATTGAAATGGATGAAAGCTTGGGTAAAAATCGAAGCAAACAATTCAAATGATAATCCGATATGTGATCCGGATTCCGGCCGGATTTTCATGGGTGGAAATTTTTACGGCGGGCATATTGTATTTGCAATGGACGCTCTCAAAGCGGCACTGGCCTCCATTGCCGATATGTCTGACAGACAGGTCGCTTTAATGGTTGACCCGAACGTAAATCGGGGACTTCCTGCCGATTTAGTGAGAGTGAATGATAAAGAAAGACCCTATCATAATGGATTTAAGGCAATGTCGATTAGTTCTTCAGCTTTGGCTGCTGAAGCTTTAAAAGGAACTATGCCGGCGGCTTCTTTCTCCCGCTCAACCGAATCCCATAATCAGGATAAAGTCAGCATGGGAACAATTGCGGCAAGAGATGCGCTCAGACTTTGCCAACTTGTTGAGCGAACAGTCGCCATTCATTTATTGACTTCTGCACAAGCGGTTGAAATTAGGGGACAAATTGATACCCGACCGAATATTGCTGAAATTATTCAAAGAATCCGCTTGATTGCACCACCGGTTATTGAAGACAGACCAATGGATGTCGATATAAATCAGGTTGCAAAGGCCGTAACAGACTCAGATCTATTTGATTTCAGCAATAAAACAGCATAACAAGCCGGAAAAATTTACTATATCAACAATGACGGATCGTAAAAAGCTTTTCATGGTAATGAATTACCACTGTATGAGAAAAACAACTTATCAATCATTTCAAACGATTACAAATGAGTTATTTGGAAGCTTTTCATGGATATACCAGAAAAATCTTGTCAGCTAAAATTTTCAGTACCATTTCATGACTTAGACCCATTACAAGTTGTATGGCATGGGAATTATTTAAAATATTTTGATATAACAAGAGCTGATTTATTTAATAAGTTCGGTGTTGATCTATATCAGGTCTATAAAGATTCAAAATATATTTTTCCCATCACCAAAACCTACACCAAACATATTTTTCCCTTACGGTTTCGGGATGAATTTATCTGTAAAGCGAATCTTATTGAGGCCCAGTATAAAATTTTGATTCACTTTGAAATAAGACTGGTTAAAGATAACACACTTTGCGCGAAAGGAAAAAGCGAACAGGTCGCTGTTAAACTCCCGGAAATGAAAATCATGCTCAGAATTCCCGATGACGTTAGAAAGACACTGGGCTTTTAACAATGACTCCTAACCTGCCAGAGGCCTTTATCACCGGCTATGAGCGGCTTGCGCCATGGGCCGATCTTTTGGATCAAATCAATGTCTTCCCAGTGGCAGACGGTGACACCGGGCGAAATTTAATGGTCAGCCTGGCCCCTTTGCGGGGGCTGAACCCGAGAAATCTAAAACAAATCACTCAAATCCTTTACAATTCAGCAAGAGGAAATTCAGGCAATATTGCCGCACAATTCCTGTCCTGTTTTTTAAAGGCGCATTCTTTTGATTCTATTTACCCTGCAGCAAAAGAGGGGGCAAAAAAAGCCCGCCATGCTGTTTTAAAGCCCAAACCGGGAACTATGCTGACTGTCCTTGATGCTCTTGGTAATGGATTAGCGCAGGTGGATCAATGGAGTGATCCGGAAAATACCATTGAGAGCATTATCGAACACATCGCACAATCGGTCAGATCAACGACGGAGTTACTGCCGGAGCTTAAATCAGCGGGCGTGGTTGATGCCGGGGCATTGGGTATGTTTATCTATCTGGAAGGATTTTTCAAAGGCCTTTGCCGTCAGTTTGATAAATTCCAGCCGATTCAGAAAATTTTTAACGGAATGCTCCGGATTTCACCTTCTTTCCAGCAGCAGGCAGAGAAAGGATATTGTGTTGATTTTGTTGTCCGGTCCGGCAAAAATACAGAGCAGAGCGTAAAGCAGATTACAAAAACAGATGAAAGTGCAATAATATACTATTTCCAGGATCATATAAAAATTCATTTACACACGGATAACAGAGATGCAGCAAAGGAAAAAGCACAAACATTAGGCCGGATTGTCAATTGGGTGGAGGATGATTTAGAAGAGCAAACCAGGGCGTTTAATCTGCCAAAGCTCAAAACACCCATCCATATTGTTACTGATGCAGCAGGCTCTTTAACGCGTTTGTTGTCACAAGACTTAGGAATAACCCTGTTAGATAGTTACATAACAATCGGTGAAAAGTCTCAGCCGGAAACCTGCATAATCCCTTCCGATCTATACGCGGCCATGCGCTCCGGAATAAAGGTTTCCACCTCGCAGGCCTCCATGTTTGAGCGTCATCAACATTACCGGCATCTTTTAGATCATTATCAAAAAATACTTTATTTATGCGTGGGCTCGGTGTTCACAGGCAATTATCAAATTGCCATGAATTGGAAACACCAAAGTGATACCCGTGACGGCTTTATCGTGACAGACACTAAAGCCGCTTCCGGCAAGCTCGCAATTATTGTTATATCAACGGCCCGGTTCGCCACCCGAACAGATGATCCTGACGAAGTTATTCGATTTGCCCGCAATGCTGTCTCAAAAAGCGAGGAATATATCTTTGTCGACAAACTCCAATATCTGGCTGCCGGTGGAAGATTGTCAAAAACAAACGCTTTTTTCGGTGATATGCTCCATATGAAGCCGGTAATAAGTCCCACGGCGGAAGGTGCAAAAAAAGTCGGTGTTGTTCGAAACCGGAAAGCGCAGTTTAATTTTGCAATTGAAACATTATGTCGACATTTCCACAAAGATTCAAAGCCGCTGATTTTACTTGAATATTCTGATAATCAAAAATGGGTATGCAATACGGTTATGCAGGAATTAAAAAAGCGATTCCCGGTTGCGGAAATCCTGTTGCTTCCTTTTTCATTAACTTCAGGGGCTCATATCGGACCGGGTGCCTGGGCGTTTGCGTTTTTACCGGAGATGGTTTAACCCGAATTTCTCATACAAAATATATATCATGAGTCACGCAACTCAAAATAATAGAGTACAATTTAAAAGCAAAAAAGAAAAATTTGCAATTGTAATTCCGACATACAACCACCACCGGAAAGTCAGGGATGTTATCCAGTCAGCGTTATCGCTCAAACTTCCCATATTTGTCATAGACGATGGATCTTTGGATTTAACCCATGAAAAGATAAAAGACATTCCGGGCATTCACATCATCCGGCATAAAAAAAACCTTGGCAAGGGTGCTGCCATCATGACCGGGTTTGCCGAAGCTGCAAGAAATGCAGACTGGGTGATCACAATTGATGCTGACGGTCAACATGATCCCGGTGATGCCTCAAAATTAATGAAGGCTGCAATAAAGGCCCCTGGAGCAATCATTGTTGGCATGCGAATGGGAATGGATGGTGCGCATGTTCACTGGACAAGTCGGTTTGGGCGTCAATTCTCAAATTTCTGGGTATGGATTTCCGGAGGACCAAAGCTTTGCGATTCACAAAGCGGATTCAGAATCTACCCTTTACCGGAATCGATGAATCTTGATGTTAAATCAAAACGATTTGAGTTTGAAGTTGAAATTCTGGTGCTGGCCAACCGGCTGAGGATTCCGGTAATTGAAGTGCCGGTAAATGTCAATTATGATCCAGCCGGCGAACGAATTTCTCATTTTCGGCCATGGATGGATTTTTTCAGAAATACCCGCACATTTTCAAGATTGATTGTAGAAAGAATTTTATTAAAACCGTTTTTCAAGAGACGAAAAAAAAAGGCAGGGTATGAAAAACTCAATTTTTTTTAAGACAAATTCGTTTCAACGGATTTGTCTTATATTTTTGGGGCTTATTCTTTCCGTACTGATAATCACCGGCCTTTTCCGCATTCGAATTGACACAAATATATTAACGTCTTTACCCAAAACCGACCCTGTTATCTCAGATGCAAATTTTACGTTAATGCATCATCCTTTTCAAAATCAAATCGTTATCGATGTAAGTTGCCAGCGAAAAAATATTGATCTGCTGATTTCAGGCGGGGAAATGGTTGAAACCGCGTTAGCAAAAAGCGGTTTGTTTACCACAATCGGCATGAAAGATATGCAGCATCTGTTTCCCGAACTGCTGGATCATATCACAAACAGCCTTCCTGTAATGTTTAGCGCCGAAGAATTAAACACGCAGGTTAGACCCATTTTAGAAGACGGCAATATAGATCAGCGGATTAGGGATAATTTATCCCAGTTATTTACCATGGATGGATTCGGACAGGCGGAGGCGATCTTAAATGATCCCCTGGGATTAAGAGGTATCGTGCTGCAAAAGCTCAAACAATTACTGCCGGCCGATAACGTTCATTTTTATAAAGGGCACCTGATATCTTCTGACCGCAAACATCTGTTGATTCTTGCCAATCCTCAAACAGCAAGCATAGATTCAAAATTGTCTCACAAAATTGCAGATCTGATCGAACAGATAAAAATAAAACTTAACCAAAAATTTAAAAAAACCGGTGATCATTTCACGTTAACACCTGTTGGCGCCTATCGTGCAACCCTGGACAATGAAATGGCTGCTAAAAAAGATACACAAAACGCAATTTTATATGCAAGCTTAGGAATCGCTCTGCTTTTAATGTTTTCCTTTCCCAGACCGTTAATCGGACTCCTCGCATTTTTGCCGGCTGTTTTCGGAACACTTTGTTCTTTAGCCGTCTATTCCATCTGGCATGAATCGATTTCGATCATGACGATCGGATTCGGCGGTGCAATTATTTCCATTACGGTTGACCATGGGATTTCCTATTTGTTATTTTTAGACCGTCCCTATGAAACAAGGGGACGGGATATTGTCAAGGAAGTCAGGGCCGTGGGATTTTTAGCGGTTTTGACATCTGTCTGTGCCTTTTTAACGCTCTCAATGAGTGGTTTTCCAATTCTGTCTCAAATCGGGCAGTTTGCAGCCTTTGGGATTGCATTTTCCTTTTTATTCGTACATATTTTTTTCCCTCTGATGTTGCCAAAAATGCGGCCTGGAAAATCAAAAAAACCGTTACCGCTGCAAACGGTGGTCAATAAACTATTCATCGGCGGCGGGAAATATAAGGCCATCTTGGCCATCGTCTTTGCGGCTGTGATGTGCTTTTATGCCAGGCCTGAATTCAAGGTCGATATTGCATCGATGAATACCATCACCAAAGAAACGATTGCTGCAGAAAACCTGGTTTCAATGGTGTGGGGCCATAAAATTTTTGATAAAGTTTATATGCTTATCGAAGCGGATACTTTAACACAGCTCCAGAATAAATGTGATATTCTGACCAATCGAATGGACAAGGAAATATCGGCGAAATGTTTGTCAAAAGCCTTCCTCCCGTCAATGATTTTTCCGGGGCCTGAAAGAAGGAAAGAAAATCTGGCCGCATGGCTCCAATTCTGGGATAAAAATCGAAAAGTTTCATTTTACAACAAACTCGGAGACATATCATCTGAGCTCGGATTTAAAACTGATGCATTTGCAGATACTTATACAGTTCGTAATGGCATCAATTATAATCAAACGTCGATTCCGCAACAATTTTATCAACAATTCGGTATATATCAGTCACAAAAAAACAGTTCGTGGATATTGTTCGCCTCTCTTACCCCCGGTTGTTCATATGATTCACAAACGTTTTTCTCAAAATATCACGATGATAATAGTGTCCATATTTTTGATCCTCCCTTCTTCTCAAAACAATTGGGGGATTTTCTTTCAAAAACATTTATTAAAATGATTATAATTATCGGTTTTAGTGTTGTTCTTATCCTGTTGTTGTTTTTTTGGGATACAGTGTTAACGCTCACTGCATTAATCCCGATATTATTTTCAATGATATGTACGCTTGGGACACTTCATTTAATCGGCCGGCCACTGAATATCCCCGGCCTGATGCTTGCAGTTGTCGTAATAGGTATGGGCCTTGATTATTCTCTTTACCTTGTCCGCGCATATCAGCGTTATAGAAATGAATACCACCCCTTCCAGGACCATGTCCGGATGACAATATTTCTTGCCGCCACATCGACGTTAATCGGATTCGGCGCATTGAGTATGGGTGACCACAATCTCATGAGAGACCTGGGGCTTTTTCTGGTTTTGGGAATCGGCTTTGCCCTGATTGGTACGTTTATGCTCTTACCCTTCGTGCTAACCTATCTGTTCAAACCGGTGGTACTGGCCGAAATGAATATATCACCCAATTCGGCAGATCATTTAAAACGTATCAGACAATTATATGGGCACTTAGAGCCCTATCCCCGCTTGTTTGCCAGGTTTAAAATCATGCTCGACCCCATGTTTAAAGAAATCGATCTTTATCTTAACAGGCCGAATATTCTCATTGATGTCGGTTGTGGCTTTGGTGTGCCTGCTGCATGGATACATGCCCTTTATCCCGATATTACCATATATGGCATTGAACCCGACAAGGAAAGAGCCAGAGTTGCATCCCTGGTAGTTAACACGAAAAGTAAGATCGATTACGGCAGCGCACCTGATTTGCCGAAGTTTACCGGTCGGGCAGATACAGCGCTGATGCTTGATATGATTCATTATTTAAATGATGCTGATCTGGATTTAACCTTAGACAACTTGTTATTGAAACTCAATTCAACGGGCAGACTGATCATACGGGTCACTATTCCTTGTAAAGCGAGAGCTCCGTTTTATCGTAGAATTGAGGAATTTCGGCTAAATCTCACTGGAATTAATTATTATTTTAGAAGTCTGGCCGAGATTAAACAGACATTGACGGCCAAAGGTTTTATGATCAAAACAATAGCACCGTCCGGTTCTAATCGCGAAGAAGCATGGATTGTCGCGGAGCTGATATGATCAATATTTTCTATGAAATATTAATATTTTTTTCACAACGATGCGGGATCTGGATTTTTTACATTGCTTCCTGGATTATTGCCACGGGATATTTTTTTATGTTCCCGACAAGGGTTTGCATAAGCGTACGCTTTTATCGCGCACTTTTCCCATTCCGCTCTGCATCCTATCATATTCTATGCGCATGGAGACAGTTCCATCGGTTTACCCATTTATATATTGATCGGTATTTGCTTCACCATACGAATCGGATTACTTATTCAACACAAGGATGGGATTACCTTGAAAAAGCCGTTAGACAAAAAACAGGTGGCATTCTGTTGATGTCACATATTGGAAACTGGGAAGTTGCGGCACAACTATTACGGGCAAGGTCTGTCCCTTTGATGCTGTATATGGGGGAAAAAAATAAAGAACAGATTGAAGGCACGCAAAAAGAAAACTTGAAAAAAAAGGGCATTCAAGTCGTTGCCGTCGCGCAGGGAAACAGTTCTCCTGTCGATATTTTAGAAGCCATTAAATTTCTCAAACAGGGGGGAATAATTTCCATGACCGGCGATCGTCTCTGGTCATTGCAGCAAAAAACCATCCAGACAACTTTCTTAAACCATGAAATCACAATTCCTGAGGCACCTCATGCAATAGCTGTTTTAACCGGTGTCCCCCTTTTCGTTTTTTTTGCTTTTCGCACCGGGCTGCATAAATATCATGTTGTGCTTAAGCCTCCCATTTTATTAAAAGCAAACTCCCGGCGTGACCGGAAAAAAACCATTAATATGTCAGCACAAAAATATGCCCGTATCCTTGAAGCAGCTGTTTTCAAATATCCGGTGGAGTGGTATCATTTTGAGCCCTTTCTTGGCCCCGTGCTTCGTCCTAAGTCAAAGGAATACGGGTGCGAAAAAATTAATGCAACAGATTAGCCAGGCTATCCAAAACAATAAATATTTTCAATAAAAACAATCGAATAAAATTTATTGAATAAAATAAAAAAAGGCTCTATATATGGAAAAAAATCAAACAGTATCGATGCCCTCGATATGAACGGAATGCTTGAGGCTGAACTTGATATCGAGTATGTAATTAATTTTATATTGAAAACAAAAGAGTAATTTAATCCAAAATATGAAATGGTATTTAATAAAAAAAACCACAGCCCCGTCGGGAAAAATTTTAGCAACCGTGACTGTTCCGGCCAATTCTCCCTGGTTTTCAGGTCATTTTCCGGGCAACCCTATTCTTCCGGCCATTGCTCAAATTTCTATTGTATTTGATATGATACGCCAGGCCATTAAAAAACCGGTAATTCTTAAAGCATTTTCGCGGGTAAAATTTAGAAGAATTATTTTACCTGATGAGGAAATGGACATAACGGCATCTCGACTTGATCAAAAAACAATGAATTATTCCTTCCAAATAATGGTTAACAAAGAAATTGCTTGTAAAGGTATGATGCACACAGATGTATCTGAGATATTATAATTTTAGGTAAAGGAGAAACCATGCAACACGAGAATCAATTCCAGGAGACTATCCTGGCAGTAGCAAAAATTTTAATTGACGAATTAAGATTAGAAGATGTAACTCCGGAAACATTTGATCCTGATATCAATCTGGTGGATGAAGTGGGGATCGACAGTATGGACCTGGCAACGGTTGCGCTTGTTCTTCAAGATGAATATGGAATAACTATTGACGAAGAAGATTATCCCAAATTACAATCGATCCGCCTTATTGCAGAATATATCCAGCAACTTTTAACCATGGAGACATGATTGAAAAAATTTCAAGACCTGATGGGCAAGGATGGTTATGAGTAACAAAGGACACAATCTTTCAGAAAAAAAACAGTCCGTTCAAAATTGGAAATTTTCTGATATTATTGCCATTCCTGAAATCAAAAAAAGATGGGAGAAAGTCAGAAAATATTTTTTTCTGCGGGAATCAACCTATGATATGACCAACCGTTGCAACATTCAATGCGAAGGATGCTATTATTACAAGGGGGATAAATCCATTGCAAAAGAGAATAATGATCCGCGCAAATGGCAACAATTGATGCTAAACGAGAAAAAAAGGGGGATCACCTATGTCGTGCTCGCCGGCGCGGAACCCTCCCTTGTGCCCGAGCTTTGTGAAATCTGTTTTCAAGAAATCTCTCACGGCTGCATTGCCACCAACGGATTAAAAAAAATACCCGCATCGGTTGATTATCAAATACATATCTCCGTTTGGGGAAACAACCAGACCAGCCTGAAAACAAGAAACGCTAAAAACATGCTGGGCCGACAGATGGATAATTACAAAAATGATCCCAGAGCTGTTTTTGTTTATACGTTTACCCGAAGCAATATTGATGAAATATATGAAGTAGTCGATTTCATAGCAAAAAATGATGGTATTTTAACTTTTAACATGTTTTCAGCGCCTGTTGGATATGATGGCAAATTGCGCCACGACGATATTTCACTTATTAAAACAAGAAAAGCAATGCAGGAAATTTGCTCTCAATATCCTGAAAATATTTATTTTTCAGACTATAATATCGTCTGTCATACACACAAGCTGGGACTGCACAATTTATTTTCCTGTCCCTATCCGAGAATGAATGCATCCACGGATGTCGGGCTTGGCCGCTCTTTCAGACAATATCGGGCAGACCTTACGTGGGACAGGAATATGGCCTGTTGTGTACCTGACACGGATTGCATCGATTGCCGCCATTATGCCGCCGGCAGTGCAGTGGTTACAGCCAGAATCTACCGGCACGCTATCGATCCGGAGCTGTTTTCTGCATGGCTGGATTACGTGGATACCTATCTTGCCGTATGGGTAAGGGGATATGAAAAAGGCATCAATCTATGTTCCGGTTTGATCGCCCCGCCTGGACATGAAATATTTGAACATTGAGTATAACGATATCTGGAGTATATAATGAAAACTGTTAGTTCATTGCTTGATCGGGATTGGTTGGCACGTTATAAAAAAATTTCCAAACTTAATATCCGCAGTTCAATTTATGATGTAACCAATAGATGTAACCTCAGATGTAAGGGCTGTTTTTTTTTCTCTTCAGGTGAAGATAAGGCAGCTAAAGAAGAAATGGATCCGGAAAAATGGGCGCAATTTATTGATTCGGAAAAAAAAAGAGGGGTGAACCTTGCGATTCTCATCGGCGGAGAACCGACTCTCTGTTTAGACAGAGTTGAAATGTTCTATAAACGGATACCCAGCTATTGTGCGACCAACGGATTGATTAAAATCCCGAGAGACCGCTTTCCCGACATGATAATCGGCATTTCCCTGTGGGGGGATGAAAAAGATGAAAAGCTCCTGCGCGGGAAAGATACCTTTTCCATTTCCAGTAAAAATTATGAGGGAGATCCTCATACGTATTACCTTTACACAATAACCCCCAAACAAATCGGCAAAACAGAACACATTATAAAAAAAATCCGTAATGTCGGTCTCAAAGTACACATGCAACTTCTTTCAAACGATGAAGGGGTAGATGGTTTTTTCTGGCAAAAAGAAGAATTAAAAGATCTTTGCGCAGAAATGGATGCGATGCTGGACGCCTATCCTGAGACAATAATTTCTTCAAAATATTACCATAAAATAATTACAACAGGTAAAATGCTTGGAAGATCTTTTGGGTGGACCGAGTGCCCTTCTGTGACTGAATCGTTAGACAATCGAAATCCGCAGCCAAAACGTTTGATTCATTTTGCCCGCTGGGCGGCGGATCTTAAGACCATGCATCGCTGCTGTACTTCAGCGACCAGGGATTGTTCGACCTGTAAAGATGGTGCTGCGCATATGAGTTGGGTCATGGTGAACAAAAGAGCCCACATGCGTTCAACCGAAGATTTTCAAAATTGGATTGAAGTTTATGAAATGTTTGCAAAACTTTATCAGTTTATTCCATGGTAAATCCCTCCAAATCAATGGGTAACAAAAAAAGTGTAATTGTCGGATATGATGTTGTTTCGCCACTTGGATCTGATCTGAAAATCCAATGGGAAAAGGCTGTTTGCGGAAAAAGCGGCATAGGTCCGCTAACCCGGTTTGAACTGTCCGATAATTTTCCCGTCCGCATAGCCGGAGAAGTTCCCGATATCGACACTTCACAATACCCATTTTTATCACCCCGTGAACTTGCTAACTGGAAATCACCGATTTTTAAATATGCGATGCTGGTTGTTTATCGCGCCCTTGAAATGAGCGGTATCAAAATCACCAAAAAATTATCCCCGCGTGTTGCCGTGACTTTTAGTTCCGCCGTTGGAGGACTGGATGCCGTCCTTCATGCTGACAGACGAATGATGGCTAAAGGGAAACTGCCGCCGCCATATACAAATCCAAATTCATGTGTCAATATGGTAGGCGGTAAAATTTCCATTTTAACCAATGCGACGGGACCAATCACCTCTACCATTACCGCATGTTCCACGGGAGCCACCTCCATGATTGTCGGTGCAATGCTTTTAGAAACCGGAAAGGCGGATGTTGCCATTTGCGGTGCCGTCGATTTCGCCATAATTGAGCCGCTTGTTGCGGGGTTTGCAACCATGAACGGTGCATATAAAACAAAACCAAATCAGCCAAAAGAGCCGGCGCCTTTTGCAAGCAGGCCATTTTCAATTAATCGAAGGGGGTTTGTTATATCAGAAGGGGCGGGGTCTATTATTTTGGCCACACGGGAGTTTGCCGATGCCCATGGTTTAAATTATAATATTGGCCTGGCCGGCTGGGGAATGACCTCGGATGCCCATCATTTTGTCGCCCCCCATACACCGACCGTGTCCCGCTGCATTGCCCAAAGCATTCATACTGCCGGGATTACCCCTGAAGATATTGATGCAATCAATGCACATGCCACTTCAACCCAAATCGGAGATACGGTTGAAGTTGAGGCATTGAACGAAATTTTCAAAAAAAGTATCCCCCCTGTAACCGCCAATAAATCTTTAATCGGTCATGCAATGGGGGCTTCCAGTGCAATTGAAATTATTTTTGCCATGGAAGGGATGAAGAGGGATACACTGCTGCCCACCATCAATTATCAGCCCGACCCAAAAATTCCGCTTGATTCCCTGCAAACGCGGCAATATAAGCTCAACCAGGAATTTGTTCTAAAAAATGCTTTTGGATTCGGTGGCTGCAATTCGTGTATTGTCTTGCAAAAAATAAATTAACCAAAATAAGGAACCTATGAAAGCTCCTAAGAATAGACGCGTTTTTATAATCGGCTATGGCGCGGCAACGCCCCTAGGTCAAAATTTTGATAAAACATGGAAGCGTGCAATAAAAGGTGAAACCGGTTTTACTAAAGTAACACGATGTAAGGTCGAATCGCTAAGTAATGTCGTTGGCCAGATACCTGATTGGGACCCCATGTCTTTTGATTTTGTGGATGGCAAGGAAGCGTACAACTGGAATGCGGATTTTATTATTCTGACCATGGCGGTTTGTCGTGAAGCACTGCAAAATTCAGGCTTGGAAATGGATACGGATATTAAATCAAGAACCGCGTGCCTGATCGGATCAGCTTTAAATGGCACGGATTCATTTCGAATTGCCATGGATAATTATATCAACAAAGGGCCCTTAAAAATAAGCCCCTATCTTCTCCCAAACCTTTGTGCCAATCTTCCTTCGAGTAAAGCCGGCATACTATTGGGTTTCACCGGCCCGATTTTTTCCCCGCAAAGCGCCTGCGCATCCGGGAATCATGCCATTGGAATCGGAGCCCGGATGATCCGTGACGGTGATTGTGATTTTGCCCTTGCCGGCGGTGTGGATACCTGTATTCTGCCGGAAATTATCCATGGATTTGCAAACATGAATGCAACCATCAAAATCGACAAAAAAGATCGCGCATACAATAATCCGGCTCAGGCATCCAGGCCCTTTAGTGTCGACAGAAAAGGGATGGTTCTTTCAGAAGGGTGCGGGGTCCTGGTATTGGCCGCTGAAGATATGCTAAAAACCTACGGCCTCTCCCCTAAAGCAGAGGTGCTTGGGGTGGGCTGGACTTCAGATGCGTATCACTTTACCAAGCCTAATCCGGACACTATCATAAGAGCCTTAAGTGCGGCCATTGAAGATGCCGAGATAAGTCATGAAGATATTCAGTATATTAATGCACACGGAACATCCACTTCAAAAGGAGACAGCACTGAAATTGAATGCCTGAAAGCTGTATTTGGGAAAAAGTTGAAAAATATTCCCATATCTTCAAACAAATCCCAAATAGGACATACGCTGGGGGCGTCTGCTGCAATTGAAGCCGCCTTAAGTATAGAAGGAATGCAGAATGGCTATATCCTTCCCACTGTTAACCATATACCGGATCCGAAATTAGATGATATCGACATCGTGCCGAATATTGCCCGCCGGCAAAATTATGACTGTTTTCTGTCTAATGCATTCGGCTTTGGCGGTACCAACTGCTGCATTTGTTTCAGAGGGATATAGCCATGAAACCCAAACCATTCATACCGGAAAAATATAACAACGACGACAGATTTGTTAAAAACAAAGCAGACGGCCGCGTCTGGCATAGATGCCGGTATCGCACATTGTATGCGGATACAGACTGCTCCCAGCTTGTCTATCATTCAAATTATCTGCGCTATTTTGAATTCGGGCGGGCATCTTTAATGCGGGATGTCGCCTACTCCTACAGGGAAATTGAAGCAGACGGATATCTGTATCCGATTATTGAAATCGGGCTGAAATACTACAACCCATTATATTACGATGATCCCATGTGGATCCATACCCGTTTTTCAAAACTTGAAAGGGTTCGGCTTCAGTTTGATTATATTATCACCCATCCGAAAAGCCAGAAAATCATTTGCCATGGATTTACCAGGCACTGCGCAGTCAATCTATCCGGAAAACCAGTGGCAATCGACGAAAAAACGGTCCATTTATGGAAAATGTTTCCAAAATAACCGATACAATCAAATTACCGCTTACAATCGATGTACATCCATATTTAAGAGATCATCGTTTTTTAGGCAAGGCGGTTCTCCCCGCAGTCGAATCCTTGCAGCTCATGGCAGTATCCGTTGGAACAGTCCGTCCCGAGGTCAATATCCGTTTGCTGACGAATGCAACGTTTAAAAAATTTCTCTACATCCAACCGCAGGATAAACAAATCAATGCCTTTACCGAAATTGAAATGACCACTGACGGACTGATTATTGCCAGATTGATCACCAGACATTGCTCCCCGCAAAAAGGCTTTACACGCGTAAAGGAACACGCTGTTGTTCACTTTAATGACAACAAAAATCATAAAAACAGACCAATTGGGGCATTTGAATTAATTGAACCCGCCCCTGACAAATACAACAAGGATTGCATGGGCGTTTCCGCTGAAAAAATCTATCGCGAACTTGTTCCGTTCGGCCATAGCTATCATAACCTTACCGGCAGCCTGAAACTTTTTAAAAAAGGAGCTGATGCAACCATTTGTGCTCCTGAATACCCTGCATCATCAAACCCGCTGGGTTCACCCTTTACACTGGATGCCTCATTTCATGCAGCATGTGTATGGGGACAACGCTATGGCAACATCGTAGGATTCCCGGTGGGTTTTAAAAAACGGATCATTTTGAAACCGACACAACCGGGGCAAACCTATCAATGCCGGATCGTTGCCGTTAAAACCACCCCGGAAATGATCAAATTTAATATCTGGATATATAATGAAAAAAATGAGCTTTTTGAATCAATACAGGGTGTTGAAATGAGAGATGTCAGCGCGGGAAGATTAAAACCTCCTGGCTGGCTGCATAAAAGCGGTTAAATGATTTTTTGAAAAATCCGTTCAATCGTGGTTTTGTCATATTTTCCGGTAGGTGAAACAGGAATGCTCTCAACGATCTTGATCCAACGGGGCACTGCATAGGGTTCGAGCATTGCCATGATTTGCTGTTTTAATTTGTTTTTTTCAATATTGCCCTCAACCAGTGCCCAAATTTCATTTTCCCGTCCTGTCTGACTCTTTGTTGAAATGACAAGGGCATCTGTTACGTTTGCCAGGTGAATAATTTTATTTTTTACTTCATCCATATCCACGCGTTTGCCTGCCACCTTGACAACGCGATCGGCTCTACCGATCAATTTAAAACTGTCTTTACCGACAGCCTGTACATGATCTCCGGTATCAATAAAGCCGTCATCATCGCGAGGTATTTCGGGGGATACAAAATCAGAACGGACAAATAGTCGATCTGATTTGATTTTCCAGTCAACACAATCATGGGAAATATAATGTGCCTGTCCCCCGGCCCAGCACCGGGTCGCAATCCCACCGCTTTCGGTTGAGCCGTAAATTTCAATGACCCCCAGGCCGGTTTGTTCAAAAAACGACTGGCTGTCCGCCTGACGCAATTTCCCGGCTGAGGAGAATGCCAGCCTAAGGGCAGCTCTTGTCATACCGCTTCCATTTAATACCCGATAATGAATCGGGATACTTACCAAAACACTAGCACCTTCTTTTTCTATGGCACGATGAATTTCATGGGGAAATGTAAACACATCTTCAAGGACTGCGGCTGAAGCGACCAGGGGGAGAAGCACGGAAAATAGCAATCCGTAAATATGAATGGGCGGCACGGTTGCGGCGAATCTGTCTGATGAGGAAATATTGAATTTGTCTGACAAAAAAAAAGCTTCTGCAAACATATTGCGGATCGTTTTGGACCAGATTTTCGGCGTCCCGGTTGAGCCTCCGGTAAACAGTTTTAAAAAAATACTGTCCGGACGTCGAAGAGCGCCATGAATCCCATGAAAAAATTCTGTTTTCAGCATTTTACGGGTATCAATGACCAGCGTCTCGACTTCCGGCGGGAATGAAATTACCTGATCTGTAATTGCCCTTGAAAAGGGGATAGAATGATACATATCTAAAAGGGCTGACTCTGAAAATGAATGGGGGATGACAAAGGTAACAGGACATGTCATGGCAGCTAAAAAAGCAGCGGCCACAATGCCCTTGTCCATGGCACAAAGACAAATGGTTTCCTCCATGCCGGATGAAAAAAAAGTCTCTCGAATTCCTGCAGAAAGTGCATAGATATCTTTATATGTATATTTTGAAGGAATATAGAACCGGTCAGGGTATCGCGGACCTGAAACAAGCTGTTTGAATTGTTGGTAAAATTGATCCATTGGATTAAATGTCATCTTTTTTTGAATGTTTTAGCAAACAGACACAATAAAAAGCTTTTCATGGCAATGAATTATCACCGTATGAGAAAAATAATTTATCAATCATTTCAAATAATTATGAATGAACTATTTGACAGCATCTTTTCCCAAGCATTTCACGGCAACGAACCGTTTTTAGTTCAAAGATAATAGGCTATCTTGCTAAAATTGTAAAGGCTGTGCTTTTT
>Ga0164318_10001312_pt1 | contig 21892 bp, 11 predicted proteins | sample GuaBasSedimGuay9_FD_113734 | JGI IMG/M metagenome (GOLD analysis project Ga0164318, IMG submission 113734) | Subseafloor sediment microbial communities from Guaymas Basin, Gulf of California, Mexico - Guay9, Core 4571-4, 0-3 cm | ecosystem: Environmental > Aquatic > Marine > Hydrothermal vents... | reverse complement strand
GTTGTTTTCTTGTTTAGCATAAGAATGACCTGTCATCCGGCAGGTAGATAAACACTCATCAAAAAACCACAGGCAAATATAAGCAAATAAATTTGTCACGATTCTTCGGGACAAATTTCCTCCTTATAAAAATATAACAATCTTTCGGCTACTCTTTTCCGCCAAAGGAACTGATTTCATTTTCTTATCGGTTTCCGAAATAATTTTGCCGGCTTTATTATAATAAACAACTTTCTTTACTCCGGCAGGAAGATAAATTTTATCTTTTTTCACAGCCACAGGATTTGTGATATCATTTATTTTTATTTCTATTTTTTGGCGTGATGCGGTTATATCTAAAACATTACCATGCAAATTTATTTTTGTGATTGTCAAAGAGGGCCAGTCAGTCGGCAATTTCGGATTAATTGAGAAACCATCGGTCATCGGTTGAAATCCCATAAAACCGTAAATCATAACTTGCGGCACAAGCACACTCTCAAAAAATTCCTTATCAACACCGAGTCCGCCTGCCGAACCGCCCCCCTGTAGAGTACCTGCTTCGGGATGATTTTTGTAATATTTTCTATATCCGCCATTTTTTTGAATATCACCAAACCAATTGATAATTATTTGTAAACGCTTCCATGCATCATCCGCGCCGCGGGTTTTCAATCTTGCCATAAGATCATGATATGAAAAACCGAGTACAGCGCCGCCGTCCTGCACCTGGCCACCGAATGGAATACTTTCCGGCGCCGACCACACGTAATTATAATAATCAATATTTCTTAAAGTTGACGACCGGGGTGCGAATTTGAATTTATAGATATCCTTCCCTTTTGACGTATCATTCTGAATCAATCTTTTTCCGCTAATCCAATCGACAATTTGTGTTGATTGATCTTCATTAGCAAAACCATAATAAATTGCTTCACAATTCACAAAAGTATAACCATAATCGTGAAGCACACCATCCGAATCGATTGATGAGCCGAATCGCCCTGTAGTTTTATTCCAGAACTGCGTTGAGTTATTTTTAATTTTTTTCGCGAGATTTTTTAAATAATACGATTGATATGTATTTTTATCTGTTAAAACTTTCCATTCAGGGTGCTTTTTGATTTGCTCTTCCAATTTTGCCATTTTGTTTATCGTGTCATAAAGGTAAATTGTCGCAAGGGCATCTTTTCCGCCGAAGGGCATAATATCCCAATATCCGTTACCGATTCCCACGCCGTATCGTACAGTTTTTTCCCCGTTTTTATCAACCAGAAGACCGCTTCTGCCACTATGACCGACCCAGGGAACGGAAACACATTTATTAGATTCAACCTGAAATTCTTTTATCGCGTAAACGAGCGCTTTCCGCATTTTATAAATATTGTTTGTAAGAAAGTTTTTATCTGCTGTCCAATTTATAAAACTATCGCATGTTTGAAGATAAATCGCGTTATTAACATCATGCCGGGTATCAACAGTGGTAAAAATCGCGTGAATATTTACGGTTGCCGGTTTTTCGTTTCCAAAACAAATTTTGATTTTTGTAAGAGTGTCGTTTGTACTCCAGCAAGAATTTTTTAATAAAGGGATCGCTGTGAAAACTAATCCGTCAGCTGATTTTATCGGCTTAAAATATATACGCCGCTTCACGTTGAAATTCGGATACAAAACTGATGTCCATTCTAAATATGGTTTGCTGGAGGGTCGCCGCGTGACCCGGGTATGCCGGGTTTCCCGGCGACCTGATTTGTCATCAGAATTAAGGGCGCCGGGGACAGCGTCACTCCATGTCCATTCAAGACGAATGTACGGCACCGCAATTTCTTTAACGGAAATAGGTGGAGATTGGATTTCCGCGTTTGGTGCTGTTAATTTCAACTCCCAGCCAAGCGTTTCATTTAATCCTATAGTTTTCGCGTTTTTGATTTTCCAATCTTTAACACTCGTTGTTCTTTGCGTATTATATGTCGCCTCTTTAGCGAAGTGCCAACCTTTTCCACCACTTTGCCACCAAGTCGGGAACGGCCATCCGTCGGGTAAACCGAGTCCTCTGTGCTGATGACACGACACATAACCTTCATCGCTTAATTTCCGGTTAGAAATAGCTTCACGATAAGACACCCGTTTCGGGTTGTTTTTAATTGGTTTAATTGCAGGCCATAAAGTTGATTCGGTTGTCCACTGCATATTAAAAGTGCCGAGCAGTGGAACAGGATAATGAAGTACAAACATATCGCGCAGTAAATTCATTTCTTTTTGATGTCCCGGAACAATAAATTCGGAAAAATTAGATTTTGGATTGTTAACGAGATCAAACATTCCCCATGGCGAAGAGCCATAAGTAACAATTACAAAAGCGTTATTCCATTTAATATCATCAAAGTTTTTATTTTTCCAATTTGCTGCGTAAGTGTCTGAACATTTAAAAGTTTTATCGATTGGTATTTCCGTTATCCTGCCTTTTTCATCTTGTAAAATAATTTTGCCGATTAATCCCGCGGGACCGGGATCCGGGCCTTCATTAACAACCTGAATAGCCACAATATTTTCTTTATTTCTAAGTTTTGGTTTTAAATTATATGAAGATGTTGTTTTCCATTCGCCGTTTGAGCCAACAAAGATATTATTTATAAAAACTGTATTTTCATTATCTGATGTCAAATAAATTTCAGCTCTTTTTATTTTATCCGGTAAAATAAATGCCTTGCGAAAATACGATGTTCCCGCGTTAGGTGAAGAAGAAGCGCTAGTCCATATCCATTTTAATCCATTTAAACTTTTAGAATAGTTAAAATCTTCCGTTTGTTGATTTTCTGTTTGGGTTCTTGATTTTTTGATTTCCGAAGTGCAACTGAAAGATAAAATTGTCAGGAAAATCGTCAGATAAAAAACTTTTTTCATTTTGCTTTCGGGTTGGTTGGGTTATTTATATGATCAGGACAATTCTAACTCTACATCCTTATCTTCTTTCGGCCAGTATGATTCTACATTATTAACGTCTATCGGCACGGCTCCTCTATCAATTATCCCCTGATTTTCGGGTTCTTTAAGTGTAAAAACAGGTTTTCCCCATTCAAGAGCTTCACAGCATAGTTTTTCTGTTTTGCCTCCCGGAGCCGCATAAGAGAAGAAAGATTCATCAGCAATCGCAGCAACGAGTTTATTTCTAAGCATAGAAGTTTCTTTTGTAATTCTTGTAACATTCTCCGGGAAAGATGAAAGGATAAGCATTCGCCCGTCATCAAAAGTTTTTCCCAGGTCTTCAGGCAGTTTGAACGATTCAAGTGATTTGGCGATGCACCAAATAATTCCTGTCGCGCCTGCGGCGAGGCTTCTCAGGCATTCCCGCTCCATTGGCGAATGGAACCCGCTAATGAATGACATTTTTTCTCTTGTTCTCATTTTAAAAACAAAATCGTAGGATTGAAAAATCATCACACCGGGACAATTAACCGAAACGAAGAGACCGATTTTTTTATTATTGAGCAGTTCTGTATTTCCTGCAGCAGATATTTTTTTAGGAGTATTTGCGCCGAAGACAGCGGTAACTGTTTTTGGGTATAAATCTGTCAGGAGTGATGTTTTCATTAGAATTTGTTGATTCAGCTAATCAGCTGTTTTTTTCTCCCACCGATATTTCGTAAGTTTCATTATCTTTATTTTTCGCGAAGATATCTAATTGAACTCCTTCATCCGATTCCCAAACAAAGTTTCCGACAAACACTTCGTTTTTCTCGTTTTTCTCAAGAAGAAGCGTAGTAGATTCACGCATGGCTTCCGTCACACCATCCATTTCCGGAGTCGCAATAACAAGGTAAACACCAAGCCGGGCGGCGAAACGCAGGAGTTCATCTCTTCTTGCCGCGTCGATTCCGTAAAAAGCTTCATCGAAAATAAGGACACGGATTCGCGAACCGATTTGGTTAAATAGCAACGCGCTCATCGCCATAATAAGCAAATAATTCGGGACAGCCTGTTCACCTCCGGAACCGAGTCGTCTAATATCATTTGTCAATTCGATTCCGTCTTTAGCGCCTACGGTTTTAACATGGAGCTGATAGTCAAACCAATGTCTGTAATCGAGAAATTTCGGTAATGAGCCGTCCGGTTGAATACGAAGTTGATCAAGTCGTGATTCAAAAAATTCTTTTAATCTTCTTTGTGATTCAACATCAATTTCGCCTGCTCTTCGTACAATGCCGTAAACTTGTCTGTATTCATTTTTAATTTTCTGAGTAAATTTATATTGAGTGCGGCCGAAGCTTAATCCTTCGAGCATAAGATTAACCGAGGCAAGGCTTTCTCTTAATCTGTAAAGGTCGCGTGTATATTGATTTGACAAATCGCCGAGGATAGTTTTTTCAAGAAGTTTTCTTCTTCTTTCGCTTACCACGCCTTCGATATTTTCAACTTGAATGAGCAGTTTATCATAAAGATCTGCAGCAGTTTCATTATTTTGGTCATTCAATTCATTTGTAGACTCATTATAAGTGAAAGCGTATTTCGCCCATAGGAGTTCGTGATGCAGAAGTCCGCCTCGCCCTTTATTTACATCGCCTTCCAAGCCGACCAGACTTCCAATTTCGCGATTGACGGTTCTTTCCTGTTCGCGAATATATTCATTAAGTTTTGATATTTTAATTGATCTGCCTTCACAAACAATATCGATATAATGTTCAATATCTTGTTTATGATCAATTGAGACAATTTCTTTTAACAGGTCATGCTGCTTTTGAAGTTGAATTTTAAGTTCGTTGCGATGCGAATCAATATCTTCCGCTTGCTGTTTTGTGATATCGAGTCGTTCATTATTTCTGGCAATAACTTCATTCGCTTTATCCCGTTCACGCTCGAGTGAAATGACTTGTTTTCTTGTATTATTGATTTGCTTTGTCAAGTCGCCGGTTGTTTGCGCATTCTCATTTTCTTTAATTGCATCAATCTGTTCGGTCAGCTGAGCGATTCTTTTTTGCGAACGGCGCGTTATTGTTTTCACTTTTGAGATTCTTTCTTTAACATCTTCAAGCTGCGATGTCAAAGTTTCATATCTTTGAAATCGGTGAGCAACGCGCCATGGAGAGATTCTTTGTTCAATATCATCTCGAATTGTTTTAAATTGTTTCGAGATATTTTCAAAAGTTTCAAGTTGTTCAGAAACATCTTTTATTTTGGAATCTATTTCTGCCAGCTTTGCTCCTCGCTCATTTTGCGATGTTTCAAGAGCTTTCTGCCTGCGAACAACTCCGAGCAATCCCCGCGCGGGCTGCGCGACTCGTCTATAAGCCAAGTTATGGTATGCGATACCATCGAGAGCGATCCAGTCACCTGATTTTATTTTTTTATCGGCATCTTTTATTTTTATATTACTCAAATTTATGTCAAGAAATTTTCGTACAAGTTTGTCTTTTCCGGCATCAAGCATTGAAGCAATAGAACCTGCGGCCGCGGCTTTCGGTTTTGCTTTTTCTAACGCGGCAGTATCGGCAATAATGATATTTGGATATTTCGCGCAGGCTAGTTCGATTACTTCATCTAATCTATTCTGTTCAACGAAAACGGCACCGAGAAAATTTTCTCCGAGCCAGGCTTCAATAACATCCATAAGTTGCGGTGGAGTTTTTTTCTTAAAATCGATAAGCCGGTACAAAGGAGACCAAACGATGTTTTTAGCGTCAAGCTCAGCTGCGAAATCAGCGTAAGAGGAGATTTTAGGTAATAGTTCTACCGAGCGTCCGGCGCCGATTGTTTTCATTTCAATTTTTTCGCGTTCGCGTCTCAGTTCATTTTTACGCAATAGGACGGGCTGTTTTTTATTATCAACTTTATCAAAGGCGAGATCAATTTGCGCGAGCAATCTGTTTAAAAGCCGCTGAAGTTCAGTTGTTTCCATTTCCTGATTTGACTGGACCTGACGATAAGCTTCTTTTAACGTGCTTAGCGCGCCGTCAAACGCTTTAACATCAAGATCCGATGAAACTTGAGGAACAGAAATTCTATCAAGAGTTCTAAGTTGTTCACGCAGCAGGTCAGAAAGATTATTCCGCGCGGAAGTTGCTTCTCGTTTGATATTATTATATTTTGTAGATTCAGCTTCTGTTTCTGCTTCTCTGGCATTTAACTCTTTAGTAACACGATTTCTCTCCAATTCAAGACGTTTCATCTCTTCAAGTAATCGTCCCGGTTCTCCGATTTGTAACTCCGCCAAAACCGAGCGTGTTTGCTCAAGTTGAGGAACGATTGTTTCGAGTTGATTTTTTGAATCAGCGATTGCCTGCTCATATCGATGGATTGCGCGTTGGATTCTAACAGCTTCTTTATCGGTATTTTCGTAAGCCGAACGTGCCTGAATATATTTATAACGTTCAATTGCTTCCCGAGCTTCGCTAATTCTCTGAACCACCTGTAACGCTTCTTCAAGAAGGTCTTTTTCCTGTTTTAGCGCTTTCAAATCAGCTTCAATTTTGTCAAGATTATGAAGTGTTGACTCAATATCCTGAAAAACTTTGTGGTCAGGCGCGGGAAGAAGAAAAGCAAAGAGCCCTTCAAAATTTCTCGCCTTAACCACAAGTTCTTTATAAGATTTACTCGCTTTCAGCAAGTCCGCAACGCGTTCGAAATTTTCACGTCCGCCGAAAAGTCTATTAGCAATTTGAGTCCTGTATCTTCCAATATCATAAACATGCGGTTTACCTATAAGTTGTATCAATTCGCGCTTATCAACGGGCCTGTAAAGCGGATTTTCACTTTCTTCAGGATTGGCTCGAATAGTCAGAGGAATATCTTTCAGCGATTTCTCAATTATAAATCCCCATACTTCCGGACGCTGATCAAGACTTTGAACAAAAGCTCCGATACCAATTGTTACAACATGCTTCATTTTCGGGTGCCAAAGTTCGAGCGCGGCATAGCCTACCGCACCGTTTTCACGAACAACTTTCCCGCTTTCAAAATCATGACGAAGGATTACGCCGGCAAGAGTTCTTCCCGCTTCGGATCTTGGTCCGAAGATAGTAGCGGCATTATAAGTGAGTTGTTGTCCGCCGGTGAGGATAAGATGCAGAGCGTCAATAATGGTTGTTTTGCCTGTCCCGTTATTTCCGATAAGGAATAAGCTGCCTTTAATGTCGATAGTTTCATCGGTGAAATTATGAAAATTAATCAACCTAAGTTCGCGCATTTCATAACAACTGTATGCGTCAAGGGATTGGAATTTAGTAGTCATCGTTTATATTTTGGATTTCGCGTTAGCGCCCGGCGTATGTGTCCCGCGTATGCCGGGATGCCAGGTAGATTTTGGATTAATTGGACTTATAAGTTGAATAAGACTTATCGGTGCCATAACTGATTACCCAATACATTATTCTTTGTTTTCCGGAGTGTAAAGTTTCATTATTTCTTTAAAAGTAAGAATGTCAGGACGATAGCAATGAATCCCAGGTAAGAATTCATACATCACATGCTCTTTCATTCCGCCGGGCAGAATTTCATCATCAGCAACATCTGCTTTTTCAACCTGAACAATAAATCTATATCGAACAAGTTTCGGGAAAAGGCGGCGACAGGCTTCGAGAATTGTTTTGTCCGCGTGAATATTATCACCAAGTTCTTCTATAAATCTGTTAATGCCATACTGAACAAAATCCGCGAGAAGAAATCTTATTGAACCTTCATCGTCATAACTTGCGTGAAGGTCGCGTAATGTCTTCTCATAAAATTCAACAAGAAGTAAAAATGCTGTACATTCGTCCCGGCGGGTTAAATCGAATAAATCACGCTGGTTTGGCCGCAAAGCGTTATTAAATTCCTGCGGTTTTATCAATCGCGCGACCTTTCTGTCAACGTATAATTCCCAGCCGAAGAAATGAGTAAAGAACTGGTGAAAGTCATCCTGATGTCTTCTGACATAATCGAACAGATCGATATCGTCTTTTCTGTAAAAGAAAGGCGATTCAGTCAAAATATTTAGAACAGCGCGAACATGATACAAGTTTAGTTGTTCGAGATATTTATCAGTTCCTTCCTGAAATTGTTCATCGAAATCCATAGTTGTTAATTGTAAATTGTTAATCGTTATTTAAGTCAATTAGGTCACTTAGGTCAATTTATTTCCCCGTTTTTAGTCGCGGTAATTTTGTAATTCGGTGATACAAACTTCCACTTCTTGCCATCGAATTCCGCGCACGCGTTTTCCCGCGTTTTAGGAGGATGCAATTTGTACGACAAACGACTTTTATCTCGTTTTCGTCCAAGAACATATGTTTTTACAGCATCAAGATAGGAGCGAACATCCGTTGGTTCAATAAGTTCGATTTCAGCGATAGTTTTTTCTTTTTCCCCTTTAAGAAGAGTGGTATTTATAAATCGCCCAAGCCGGGCGATTTTTGATTTTTCAAGTTCGCGTTTAAGCTCTAAAGAACCGGTGTTTGGTTTTAAAATACTGCTTTTAAATGCCGGGCGCGGCAGGCGCTTGCGCCAGTATGTCGGTCGAGGCGGAGCCACGCGTCGTGATGGTGTTCCTCCATTTCTATCATTAACTTGATTAGCACTGCTGATAAGTTCTTTCAACCACGCGCGAACTTGTTCAATTGAATCTTCGTCACAGAGCATAACTTCTCTTGTTCTTGTGCGAAGGGCTTTAATTCTTATATTTCTTCTTCTAATATCGTCAAGATGCCGCCTGATTTTTCTGACAAGAGCGCGGACCTGTTCGTTCACTCTCTGGCACAGCTCTGTAAAAAGGCCTTCCGGAGCGAAAAAAGGGACTGTATCCGCGAGAAGCTCGCGGGTTGACTGCATTTTATCAACCCACGGTTGAGCAAAAGGATTTGACAGATAATGCTCGCGGGTTGCCATAAAAGCCATATCGAGCAGTTCGCGTGAAGGGCCGCTGTTCCACGCGCGAATTCTATGATATAATTCCGGGCCGTGTTTTGCGACACGCTGTAAATATTGGTCAACATATCTGTCTAACCAATCAATAATTTCCGGCAGGGATTCGAGTTGAAAAGGTGAAGAATTAAACGCGGCAATTTTGGCTCCGAATTCGGTAATCTCAGTTGCAATCAACATACATTTATCATTAATATCCGCAAAGCATCTCGCGACGCGACGCAAGTTATATTCATCCGTGAGCTTTGAGCTTCGTATTTCTTCCACACGGGAAAGAAATTCCTCAATATCGTAAAGATTGTCTTGATCAAGTATTATTATGTCAAGCTCATGAGGGGCAACTAATGAATTAAGGCTGTCAAGCAGACTTCTTGTTCCGTCGCTTAGTTTGTAAAGAAATTTTTGAAGACGGCGGTCGGAAATCCGCTGCATTCTGTATGGTTCAAGCCGGCGGTCAAGATTATTCCATGAAACAAGCTGTTCCATATCAGCGCGAAACGTCGATAACGTGTAATCCGATCCGGTTAGTTCTTCAATAGTTTGTTGAACTGCGTCATAAACATCATTATGGTACTTCTCAATTTCATGAGCACGCCGCCTCAGGAAAAGAAAATTTAAAATAACAGCATAAATTTCACTGCGCTCTGTTGAAAGAAAAGCATATTGTACTCGGGAAACATGTCCGATAAAGTCCGGTATTGGTGCAACTACACGAAACAATTCCGGTTGATCGGAAATAAATTCATCGAAGAAATTTTCGGTAAAAGAGTTTTCTTTTTTTATGTTATGGATAGAATCTTTATTTTTTTTCAATTTTTTTGCCATTTTTTTCACCAAAAACAATATTATTTTAAACACAAGATATTGTATCAAATAACACCCGAAAGTGCAATATACATTTGATATTGAATATTGAATATTTTGCCCTTCTGTCTTTCCCCATATTGCAAAAAAACATATTTTTTACTATTATAAATTCTACTTATTAACTTACTGACTAAATTTCATGGAGAAATATATGAAGTTATTCATGCTTCTCACTGTTTGTTCCTGTATTTTATGCTCTTGCAAAACCATAACCGCCAAATCCATTATTGCTGCAGACGGCATCAAATGGGAAGAAGCAAAAAAAATAGTTCCCGGCAACTATCCCAGAATGGCTGAACTTCGCGATGGGTCTCTTATGCTTACATTTGAACATGGTATAAAAGGCGGAGTCGCCATCTCTATGATTAAAAGTTCAGATGACGGTGTTACCTGGTCAAGACCGACCCGAATCGCTTTTACAACAAATAAACATGATTTCGCGAACGCTTTTCCGCTTCAGCTTCAAAGCGGAAGGATTTTAGTCGTGTTTCGTGATCACATCCCTCTTCCGAATAAAAATGTAAATTACCGTCTGCCTGTTTACGCGAGTGATAACAATGGAAAAACGTGGTATTATTATTCGATAGTTGAAAATTATAAAAAAACTTCGTATTATCTCGATGGTGTCTGGGAACCCATTTTCTTACAACTGCCGAACGGAGAACTTCAATGTTATTATGCCGATGGGCGTGATCATGGTATCGTTATGCGTTACTCGAAAAACAACGGAAAAACGTGGAGCAAAAAGAAAATTAAAGTCGCAACTTGTAAAAAAGGGGACGGAATGCCCGGAATTGTTCAACTTCCAAACGGAACAATTGTAGCTGATTTTGAAAGCGGAGAAACTAAAGATAAGCTCGTTGTTGTTCGATGCACATTTTCAAAAGACAACGGCAGAACCTGGTCAAAAAAATGTCCGCTGGTTTATGAAGCTCATAACAAAAGCGGAAAATCAAAATGGTCGGCTTCAGCACCGGGCATCGCGCGTCTTGAAGACGGCAGGTTAATCGCCTCATTTCAAACTGATGAAAACGTCAAATATAAAAAAGGAATAATATATATGATGAGGGCGGGAGTAAAAATCCGTCGTGGTTTTCCCGAAAAAAGTTTTTTAAAAAAAGCCAAACAAAAAATGTTCTCAAATGAAAATACTCAGGTGAAAACCTGCGCCGATCCTTTTATTTTAAAATATAAAAATACTTATTACTTGTATTGCACCGCTGAAACTTATTTGACCGATCTCGGAATTCCGGTTTACAAATCTAAAGATTTAGTAAATTGGGAAGGTCCTTGCGGGAAAGGGCCGAATGGTCTTGCTCTTTATAAAGATGATGTCTGGGGAAACAAAATGTTCTGGGGCGGAGACGTTGTTGAGAAAAACGGGAAATTCTATATGTATCCCACAACCGAAGAACATTTAATAGTGGCCGTAAGCAATTCCCCTCTCGGTCCTTTCAAACAAAAAGAAAAAAAGCCGATGCACAAATCTCCAAAAGAAATTGACGGTTCGGTTTTTATCGATGATAATGGTAAAGCGTATATTTATTTTATCCGTCTCGAAGGTGGGAACAAAGTCTATATGGCCGAACTTTCTAAAGACCTGCTCTCTATGAAAAACAAAACAATTAAATTCTGCTTAGAATCAGAAGAAGGAACTTGGGAGCGCGGACCAAATAAACCCCGCGCTTTTGTTACTGAAGGAGCTTATACATTAAAGCACAACGGTTATTATTATTTGACTTACACGGCAAATCATTTTATGAGCAAAGATTACGCTGTCGGTTACGCGACATCAAAGAAACCGACCGGACCATGGAAAAAATATAAAGGTAATCCAATCTTAAGCGCTACAGAAAAGGTTCATGGACCCGGAAACGGCATGTTCGTTCTTTCGCCCGATAATTCTGAAATGTTTATCGCGTATCATGTTCATAATTCTACCAATTCTGTCTGGCCACGCAAGCTCGCGCTTGACAGAGCATATTTTAAGAAAAACCCAAAAGGCGGACCCGATATTCTTGTAGTTAACGGACCGACAGTTGAAAAACAGCCGGTGCCAAACGGACCATAATCGGTTGTCCATCATGTCCATTTCGTCCATTTAATTTAACACTCTTTTACAATGACCTCAAAACAACGTGTTCTTCTTGCAGTAAATCACCAAACGCCGGACAGAGTTTCGATTAACTATCTTTCTAACCCCGGAATTGACTCACGACTAAAAAAACATTTTGGACTTACCGCTGATGATGATGAAGGTTTGCGTAAAGCGCTCAACGTAGATTTCCGGCAAGTTTTCCCGGCATACACCGGGCCAAAACTTCATGAGGATATTCCCGACAGACATATAAACGAGTGGGGAATTCATTGTCGTTGGATTAAAAACGAATCGGGTGGTTATTGGGATTTCTGTGATTTTCCTCTTAAAAATGCTACTATCGAAGACATTGAAAAGTTCCCATTGCCTTCCCCTGATGATTTTGATTATCAGTCCATTATATATTTCGCCGAAAAATATAAAGATTACTGCGTGATTCTCGGCAACGCGGGCATTCCCGACATAATAAACGGAACAAGTATGCTCAGAAGTATGGAGCAAGTCCTCATCGATTTAATGCTTGACGACCCCGCATGCCTTCGCTTAATTGAAAGAAGAGTAGAAATTCTTCACGAAATTATCAGCCGCTCTTTGGAAATAGCAAAAGGAAAAATCGATATGCTTTGGATGGGAGAAGACCTCGGTACACAACATTGCCCGCTCATCAGTATTGAACTTTTCAGAAAGCACATTCGACCGAATCATCAAAAATTCATTGACCTTGCTAAAACTTATGACATTCCCGTTATGGTTCATTCATGCGGCTCAAGCAGCTGGGCATTTGATGATTTTATCGAAATGGGCGTGGCGGCAATGGATACTCTTCAGCCTGAAGCAAAAAACATGCAGCCTGAATATTTGAAAAAAAACTTCGGTGATAAACTTGCGTTCCACGGCTGCATTTCCACTGCAGGTCCAGTTGCTTACGGAACTGTTGCCGATGTTGAAAAAAATGTTAAAGAAACATTGGAAATAATGATGCCCGGCGGAGGATATATGCTCGCGCCAACACACGCTTTGCAGGACAATTCGCCTACAAAAAATGTGTTAAAAATGTATGAAGCAGCAATGAAATACGGAAAATACTGATTTTATTGAATCAGAACTTGTCCCGAGACCGAATGCGCTCGCGGATAAGGCAAATAAGGACACATAAGAATATTTTAACAAGGTAATTATTCCTAATAAAACACCCCCGGCATGCGCGGGACACTCATGAGTATTATTGCATGTTTATAACCCCAAAATCCAAAATACAATGAAAAAAAATATCATTTGCTTCGCACTTTTATTAATACTTCCTGCCATTTGTTCTGCAAGTGAAATTATCAATCCGTTTCCAAGACAAATAGTTGAACAAACTCAGGTTAAGGAATTTAATTTCAACAAAAATACTGAGGGTTGGAATAATGTAATAAATTGCGACGTGAAAGCAAAAAACGGAAACTTAATTATCACATCTTCGCATGATGACCCGCAGGTATATTTAAAAAATATTTCCTTTAACGGGCCAATAATCATAAGCTTAAAAACAAAAAGTAAAAGTAGAGGAACTTTACAATTCTTCTGGACAACTCCCGCTTCACCAAACCCAACAAGCGATAAATCGGCTACTGTTATCTCTATCCCGGACGGAAAATGGCATGAATATTCAGTTGAAATACCGGTAAAGTCTAAAATAACAATGCTTCGCCTCGACCCTTATGGGGCAGAAGGCGAAATGGAAATTGACTGGATTAAAATAAATGAAATCAAATATCACCCGCTTGAAATTGTGCAGGTTCTTCAATCGAAAGATTTTGTGGAAGCTGTTGTTACAAATCATTCCAACGAAAAAATAGCATTTATTTCCGGTGACAAAAAATTTACAATTAATCCTGCCGAAGGATTAAAAATTAATCAAAAAATCAATAAAAATTCCCCGTTTGAAGCATTTACTTTTAATTTAAAACCTGCCGGAAAAACAAAATTTCCATCTCTTGTTCGTCCGGTGAATAATATAAACTGGTCTGCGGGAACTAATTGGTTGAATTTTAACAGTGGGAATTTGAATTTAAAAGTTACACCAGACGGCATCGGGGCAATGATTTATTATAAGAAAAATCTTTGCGCGGCAATCTTTCCAATAGCTAAAATCGGTAATAAAATACTGAATTTTAAAATTGTCGCTTTATCTTCAAATAAAATAAAATTAATTTCAAAAAATGTTAAAAACTTCACTATTGAACTCAAAAATAATTATATAAAATATAATCTCGAAGCGGATGAAAACATAGAAGGACCCATCGTTAGAATTAAAGATTCAATTGAGCAAGCTTTATTGCCGGGAATTGAATATCTTGGAAAAAATGAAAAATCGTCAACCGATCTGGATTTAAAAATTCCGGCACACATTCGTTATAAACCGGATAAAATGTGGGTAACGATGCCGTTAATGGCTTTTGTAACACCAAAAAGTTCTGTGGCAATGAAATGGCAAAATATGAACCTGCAACCTTATTTCGCGGTGCCGGATTTCTTTAACGGTGCTGATGGCGGTATGATGGCCCTTGAAGGTAAAAAAATTAAAGTACTGATAAAAATTTCCAATGGATGGAATAACGGAAAAACTCTCGAAAATATTATCGAATGGTCAGTTAAATCTTCCGGGTTGCCAAAACTTCCAACTCCACCCCGCTCAAACAAAAAAGAAATCGAACTTTGCCTGAAAGGAATTGATTCCGTGCATAATGAAAACGGATGGGGACATTGCGCGGACGACCATTTCCAAAAACGTTTCCATGCAGATTATGTGTCGCTGATTTGGCGCGCAACAGGGAAAATTGAGAAAACACCTGATCTTATCCCCGGCGGCGGACATTTGCCTTCACCGGAATCTTTTTTCATTACCGGTCGTGCGGATAAATGGTTGAAAATCAGAATTAATCAGGCGAAAGAAATGATTAAATCACAAAGACCGGATGGCTCTTTTCACTATGACGGGAAATTCCAAGAAGGGCATTTTGAAGATACCGCAAGCGGATATTGCGCGATTCCGGCTGAAAGTCTTTTACGAACCGCATATTATACCGGTGACGAAAAAGCGCTTACCGCAGGACTTAAAACCTTGGATTATATTTCGCGATTCAGAACTCCTCGCGGTTCGCAGACGTGGGAAATCCCGCTCCACACACCTGACATTCTCGCTTCTGCAAGAATTACAAAATCGTATATTCTCGGATATAAATTAACCGGTGATAAAAAATATTTAAAAGCTGCGAGAAAATGGGCTTTAACCGGAATTCCTTTCGTTTATCTTTGGGGAAATCAACCGATTATGAAATACGCAACCATCGCTGTCCTAGGCGCTACAAGTTGGATAGCACCAAACTGGATCGGTCTGCCGGTTCAGTGGTGCGGCTTAGTTTATGCCGATGCTATACTTGATCTTGCTGAATATGACAAAACATTCGACTGGAAAAAACTTGCGAAAGGAATTTTTCTTTGCGGCGAGCAGATGCAGTACACCTCCGGAAAAACCATTGGCACTCTTCCTGATTCATTCACTTTAAAAATGCAGACAAGAAATATTTATGATATTGGTCCTTTGATGCTGATCCAGTTCCAGCGCCGCTTCGCCGGAAAACAATGTGGTATCTATGTCGCAAGAAGCGGTAAGAAAATCATCACCGCGCCATTTCCGGTAAAAATAAAAAATGGCAAAGCGATAATCAAAGCTGAAAAAGGATTGAATTATCAGGTAATTATAAACCAGAAAATTAGAAATATTAAATCAATGGGCAGCGATTCAATAAAACTATAATTTGATTGCTACAATTCTTGCTGATTTACAGCCGCATCGACCACTAATATTATACCGGTGCGATATAACGGAATTTAATTTTAATGCAAGGTAATTAATGAAAATAATGAATTTATTTATATCAATTTTATCTATATTATTATTTAGCGGTTGCGCATTTTATCTCGCCGATAAATCCGCCGATAAAAATATAGAAGTTTTAAAAGTTATTGTCATGAGCTTTAATATTCGCAATGCAGATGGGGATAAAGACACTTCTAACAGTTGGGATAATCGAAAAAAACAAATGTTTGATGTCATTCGATGCAAATCTCCGGATGTTATTGGACTGCAGGAAGCGTATGCCAGCCAAATTGCGGATATCAGGAAAAATCTCCCCCAATATGGCGAAGTAGGTTTAGGCAGAGATGGCGGGATAAAAGGCGAGTATTCCGCGATTCTATATGACCAGAATCGATTTAAAATTGATGAATCAGGTACTTTCTGGCTTTCTGATACACCTGAAAAACCATCGAAATCTCGAAAGTGGGGCAATGCTTGTATTCGCATTTGTACTTGGGCAAGACTAATTGAAAAGAAGTCAGGACAGGCATTTTATATGTTTAACACTCACTTAGATCACAGATCCCAATTATCAAGAGAAAAGAGCGTCCGGTTAATAATGGCTTATATTCAGAAGCGAAAACATTCTGATCCGTTTATCTTAACCGGAGATTTCAACATGGGTGAAAACAATCCCGCTATTCTGTATCTCAAAGGTAAAACAAAAGACCATTCCCCGATAATTTTAGTGGATACATTCAGAACTCTTTATCCGAATGAAAAAAATGTTGGAACTTTTAACGCATTCAAAGGTTTCACTAACGGAGAAAAAATTGATTATATATTCGTTGAACCCAAAACACACACTTCGGCGACATCTATTATAAGAACACATAAAGAAGGCAGATATCCTTCTGACCATTATCCGATAACCGCGTCAGTTTGTTTTGGAAAGGGCAGTTTCACTCACCCTTTAAAAAAAGAAAAAAACCGTTTTTCTTTATGGCAGCTTCCAACGGAAAAAGATTCCATTATTTTAAGTTATGTCATTAAAACAGATAAAGGAAAATTAATTGTGATTGACGGCGGTTGGCTTGATGACGGCGAATTTTTGAAAAACTTTCTAAAAGCACACGGCGGGCATATTCAAAGTTGGTTTCTAACTCATTGTCATGATGATCATATCGGTGCGCTTTCCTGGATTTTAACTAATAAAGCAGACATAGTAATCGATAATATTTACGCCGCATTCCCTCCTCTTGACTGGATTAAAACAAATTCTCCGGGCACAGTCTCAACCGTAGAAATCTTTCAGGCGGCATTGACAAACGCAGGGAGAGCAACTATCACACCCCACGCGGGAGATACATTTGATATTGATGATGTACACATTGAAATATTAAACGATTATGATCTCGCGATTACCCGGAATTGTATTAATAATTCAAGCATTTTAATAAAAATTTCCGACCCGTCAAAATCAGTCTTGTTTCTTGGTGACTTTGGTAAAATAGGCGGAACAAATTTACTTACAAACATTGACCGCGAAAAGTTAAAAGCCGATTATGTGCAAATGGCACATCACGGGCAAAACGGTGTCGGTAAAACTTTTTATAAAATCATTAATCCAAAATACTGCTTGTGGCCTACTCCGTCCTGGCTATGGGACAACGATATAGGACGCGGATTTAATTCAGGAATCTGGCGCACTATCGAAGTACGTAAATGGATGAAAGAACTGAACGTTATTTCGAATTATGTTGCTTCATTCACATCCTCACCACAATTAATTTTTGCGGCAAAAAATTTCGCGACAGAACTTTTAACAAAAAACGAAATAGATCCTGAAGTCCCTTTAGATAGTTATGTCTCACTCGGCGAATGGAATTCTAAAGATAATCCTGAAATCTCTTTGCCCCTTCGCGATGCAGATAAATATGTCTATCTGTCTTCCGGTTCTGTCGTTGAAGTTAAATGCCGGTATGACGCCGGTTCAGCGAACACGCTAGGACGCTGGTCGATAAACGATGGAACTTGGCATGTTTCTTTTATCACAAATAATATTCAACAGCCGAAAGACGGAAAATTCCATATTTATCGCGCGACTTTGCTTATGGATTTAGGTGAACTAAAACATTTCTCCCTAACTCCTTTTGATAAAAAATCATCCGGAGAATCTTTCACCCTTGATTATATTCGCATTAAATCTCCATTGATGATTAACCCTGTGGACGCGCCAAACAGTAAATTCGTTTACACAAGTCTTGCTGAATGGAATAAGACCAACGACTTTGAAAATTGGACTGTCAATAACGCAAAAAATGTAGCAGTTTCCAATGGTTTACTTTCGGCCAAAAGTTCGGATAACGGAGACATTCAAATTCTTAAATCTTCTACCAGCGGTTTGCCGAAAATCAATTTAGACTTAGATTCAAATAGAATTTTAGAATTCAGGTTAAGACGTGATGATACTACCAAAAACATAGAAATTTATTGCGGCACTAATGTGAAACCCGAATTGTCATCCGCTACAAGAATTAAAATTCTTGCTCACCCGATGCCGCAAAAAAATAAATTTTATACTTATCGTTTGGATATGTCAAAATTTAAACCATGGAAAAATATTTTGAAAACTTTTCGGCTCGATCCTGTAACCACATCCGGCATTTCTATTGATGTCGATTACATTCGTATAGGTCATATTATTCACAACAAGCCAAAGAAATAGATAAATGCCAAAACTTACTATAGCATGCTACTACTTCCCGAATTATCATCCTAACGATGCGAGAAATTGCAAATTAAAAGGTAACGGTTGGGCAGAATGGGAACTTGTTAAATCAGCAAAACCACGTTTTGAAAAACACCATCAGCCAAATATTCCGCTCTGGGGTTATACTGATGAAGCCGACCCGGAAATAATGTCAAAAAAAATTGATGCCGCGGTAAATCATGGAATTGATACTTTTATTTTCGACACGTATTATTATAATGACGGGTCATTTCTCGAACGCGCACTTGATGAAGGATTTTTAAATGCACCGAATAATTCGCGTATTAAATTCGCGTTAATGTGGGCAAACCATGATTGGCTGGATATTCATCCATATAAGAAAGTTGCTCCGGTCAAAATTCTTTATCCCGGAATTGTTACAAAGAAAACGTTTGAACTAATTTGCGATACTGTTATAGAAAAATATTTTAAGCATCCTTCTTATTGGAAAATCAACGGCTGTCCCTATTTTTCAATTTATGAACTGAATAAATTAATGGAAAGCTTCGGCTCAATTCACACAGCAGCGGAAATGCTTGAACTATTTCGCGATAAGGTTAAAAAAGCAGGTTTTCCTGATTTGCATCTTAATGCTATTGTCTGGGGAAACACAATCCTTCCAGGTGAAACACAACCGGCTGACCCGGCAAACACTGTGAAAACTCTCGGTTTCAACAGCGTTACGTCTTATGTTTGGATTCATCACGTTGCGCTTCCGGAAATGCAGACTGATTATCTTTATGTCCAAAAAAAATATTTTGAATATTGGGAAAAAGCAAACATAATGTTTGATGTTCCTTATTTCCCGAATGTTACGATGGGATGGGATTCAAGTCCGCGAGCATTTCAGGAGGATAAATATGATAATTCCGGCTATCCGTTTATGAATACAATATCCGGCAACACGCCCGAACGTTTCCGTGAAGCGTTATTTGCCACAAAAGAAAAACTACTCGAAAACGAAAAATCCAATGAAAAAATCTTAACAATAAACTGCTGGAACGAATGGACTGAAGGAAGCTATCTTGAACCGGATACAATTAATAAATACGCTTATCTTGAAGGGGTTAAATCGTTAATCGTTAATTGGTAGTTGGTAGTTTTGGATATGATGGACAAAATGAACTTTATGGTCGCCACCCGCTAAAATTCGCAATTCCCGTTATTCGGTTAATAATTATTTAATAACCGATTATCAAGTTATAGGGCATGAAATCCGTAATACAACAATCCAAAAACAAATTTATGAAAAAATATATTTCTATCTTTGCGATGATAATCACAGCAACAACCGCTTTCGCAAACTTCAACGTCAAAAACTTCGGCGCGAAAGGTGATGGAACTAACAATGATACATCAGCAATCATCGCTGCGTTTACCGCCGCGGAATCTTCAAATTCTTTTACCGAAATTTATTTCCCGTCCGGAATTTACAAAATCAGCAGTTCAAACGCTTATGCTTTACAATTTAAAAATCTATCCGATCTTCGTTTAAAAGGCGAAGGAACAAATTCTATCTTGATGGTTTCAAATCCGGGAAACGGCTGTCTCGGTTTTTCCTATTGCACAAATATTGAAATCGAAGCACTGACAATTGATTATAACCCTCTGCCATATACGCAAGGAACGATTACCGGTGTGAATACAAACAATGGAACTTTTGATTTGTTAATTGACGCCGGCTATCCTGAACTATCACTTCCCTATTTTAGCGCGGCACAGTCAAAATGGGGAATTTCAGTAGATTTGCCACGTGACGCTTACGGCCTTTGGGCATATTTTTCTTCTTCGTGGACAAACGTCGGCACACGAACCTGGCGAATGAAAGCTGATGACCCGGATTTTCTCAAAGCACATCCGTTTTCAATCGGCGACCGATATATTCACATGGCACGCTTATGGACAGCTTTTGATATCGGCTGTGATTTCTGTGTAAATATTAAAATTAAAAATGTTGATATTTATGCGTCTTCAGGACTCACTGTAGGATTAATTTACTGTAACAAAATTCATATCAATAAACTTAATGTCTCCTTAAAACCCGGCAGCAATCGCCTGCTCTCAACAAACGGTGATTGCGTTCATTCCGCCGGCTGTACAGACGGGCTGCTCATCGAAAATTGCAAGTTTGAAGGTATGCCCGATGATGGAATCAATATTCATGGACGAGGAGGTGTCATCGTTTCAAACATCACTGACACAATTAAAAGAGTTGGTCCACCCCGTCACGCATATTTTGCTATCGGTGATGAAATTCAAATCCTTGATAATAAGAACGGCGGCACACGCGGAAACGCACAAATACTTAAAGCAATACAAATAAGAAATGTTGAATGGGAAATTACTCTCGATAAACCTTTTCCAAAATTAAATGCAGATTGGTCTTTCGGTGATAAACTCAACAGCATTTCCCGTTGCGGTCAAAATTCCATTATAAAAAATAATTCTTTCGGCGCGCATCGCGGACGTGATATTCTGCTCCGAAGTCATGATATTCTTGTTACAAGTAATAATTTTTTTAATCCATCGCTCGCGTGGGAATCCGTCAGTTTGGAAAACAGATACACTTACTACGCTGAAGGTCCGGCTTCATATAATATCGCAATTTCTAATAACACGTTCATCGGAGGAATAAACAGATGGAGCTGGGCAGCTCCGGCAATCGGAATTCACTCTTTCGTAACGCAAAACAATCAGTCTCCTTTTTATGACAGTTCAAACATTGTTATCAAAGCAAATACTTTTATAAATATTGATGGCGCTGCGGTTGACGCGACTTCAGTTTCCGGTGTGAAAATTATTGATAATACTGTTGATACGGAACTCGGAATTAAAAAGGTAACAAGCCCGGTCGTCTTGATTGAAAAAGCAAAAAATATTTTGATTGATAATTTAAAAATTAAAGATTTAAATCCCGAAACTTATGCCGGTGTGCATATCAAAAATTCTGTTTCTTCTTCTCCGGAATCGGTAATAATTACCAATTTAACGGCAAAACTCGCACCAGTATCAAAGGTAGTTAAGGATGACCGTACAAAAATTAAAAAGCTGCAAACAAATAATTTATTTTGAATTATTGCGGGTTATTGACATAACTAAAATGATAAAGTATAATCATAATTCACATTAATATACAATTTTAATTAATACGAACACTATAAATAAAAATAATGTTAGGAGAGAAAAGATGTATAACAAATTAAGCGGCGATGATATAAAGAAATTAAAACAAATCGTGGGTGAAAACAATGTTGTTACGGAAAAAGAAAGAATGGAGGATTATTCCCATGATGAATTTGCCTTGACAGATATTCGTAAATATCCCGAGGCAGTAGTGAAACCTCAAAATACAGAACAGATATCAAAAGTTATGAAACTGGCTAATGAAAACAACTTTGCTGTTACACCTCGAGGAGCAGCCACGGGTCTCTGTGGCGGG